>Ga0256839_1000539_pt1 | contig 48689 bp, 55 predicted proteins | sample 354166metaG_FD_185968 | JGI IMG/M metagenome (GOLD analysis project Ga0256839, IMG submission 185968) | Hydrothermal vent microbial communities from Mid Atlantic Ridge, Atlantic Ocean - 354-166 | ecosystem: Environmental > Aquatic > Marine > Hydrothermal vents | place: Atlantic Ocean: Mid... | reverse complement strand
ACGTAGCTAATGGTTCCGATGGGCACGCAATGTTAGCTTGGCGTATTGTACCCCAACAGCAAACGACTGATTAACTTACTTCAGTATTTTTTAAGCATTGACCCAAAGCTCGTTTTGACAGGGCAAGCACATATAAAATTCAATTCGAAAAAATCACTTTTTCTCTAAATTGGTTATTCAGTGAAGCTTTGAAGTGTTTTTTATTGTCTCCTCTTGGGAGGGTTAAAACCCCCAGCTTCAGCTGGCAGCTTTTAGCATGAGTCGTTACCATCATAAGTATGAAAGAGTATAGAAGAGGAAGTCACTCGGTATTTCAGCTCCATATCCACATGGTGTGGTGTACGAAGTATCGTAAAAAAGTATTGGTAGGGGGTGTAGGCAGTCGGTTGCGCGATCTGAGTCGTCAAATCTGCTCAGATCTTGGAGTGAAATATATTATCTGGAGTGGTCGCTAAAGATCATGTTCTTGTATCGATTCCCCCTCAGGGAACCTCTGATTAAGTCATGAATGTTTTATGCTGGCTGAAATCACCCTCATTTGCTCCGAAAACTGCACCCATAGAACAACTATTGCTGCGCATTTCGGAGCAAATGAGAATAACTTTCTCTCAGCCTAAATTCATCCAGACTTAATCAGAGCTTCCTTAAGCAGAAATTGAGCTGCTGATCTGTCACTGGCATTAGCCTGAGCAGCACTTACAGTGCGTAGAGCCTGGCTACTTACTTCAGTAGGTGGTTAGGTTGACTGTAAGGCTAATGAGAGTCCGGATCCAAGTAATACGCTATGCGCTTTTTACAGCAACCCCTTTAAACGCAGCAGTTGAGTTTCACCATTGGAGTCATCAACACCATCGTTATCGTTGATCACTAACACAGTGCCATCAGCGGTAACCGCAAGCCCTTCAACTTTTTCCAGAATTAGGCCTCCCGTTGCAGTCAAATCATCCATAAGGTCATCGACCTGTGTTTTAGTGAGCACTGGATAAGCAACGGTATCACTACCGTTATCGGTTAACGGAGTCACACCCGCGATGGAGAATTTATAGAGTCGCTTGATGGCGGCATCAGGCCCACCCTGGTTGTCACGTTCAATCACCATAAATTCATCGTTGCCAAGTGATGTGATATCAGAAAGGCCGCTCCAACCACCATAGACAGACTCAACCGCATCCAGCGCGTAGTAGAAGAATTTCCAATCACCCGTGGCGGTGTTGTACTGGCCGATGCGAACATGGTCAGCAGTATCGCCACGCCAGGTGCGCTGAAAGGCGACATAGAGCATTTCAGTTGCGCCATTCATGACCGCTGTCACCCCTTCAAAACCAAAGCGTAATTGGCGATTTGCCGTCTCTGTTGGCAGGGTAACGACCTGCTCGATAATACCGGTTGAAGAGATACGCAGTAGCATATTCTCGAACTCGAAGGGTTTAGCGGTATCACCGAAGGTGCCCTTGCCCTCAGAAGCTAACCAAAACCCACCATTAGCTGAGGTGGTGATGCCTTCTAGGTCAAGGTTAACGGTCATTTCGGTGTCACCATTTACCAGGCTGGCATCCACAGATGCAAGCGCACCACTGCTATCTTTCAAGATGATCTCACGGGTGATTTGTGCTGGCATTTTTGCAATATCAATCGCAAAAATTCGACTCGAATCATAGAAGCTATCGGCAACCGTGTAGGCAATGTTGTCGTTTTGTAAATCCATACTCAGGCCAGAAAGCGCCCCCCAACCAACAGGTAAATTATTGTCGTCATTGTTAGAAACAATGGTGGGGTAGTTGGCACCGCTCTGTTGCAGTTGATAGATCGTCAGTGCTGAACGAATCTTGTCGATGCGACTATCCTTTTCACCCGCAGCAACGAACAAGTTACGCTCGGGAATCGCTAACAGACCCTCTGGCTTTACGGACGAAGGCAACAGCTGGATAAATTCAGGGTCAGCATCATTGCTGATACGATAAACCAGCACCACACTGGAACGCTCGGAGCCAACAAACAGATACTCCTTTCCACCGTAAACAGCATACTCAACATTCTCTGGCTCATTGCCCTTTTTTCCAGCACGTTTATCGGGAAAATGGCCATGGCGAGTAATGATATGTTCAAGCGATTCAGCTGATTCATAGACCACATTTCCGTCGCGATTGAAGATGGTAAAACCACGGCTGCCGCCACTTAAATCACCTTCATTTGCGGTGGAAAAGTGATTGTTGCCCATCCAGCTCACCCCGTCGGGTTCGCGCAAAACAGCCGACAAGTTTTCAGTTGGGGTGATCAAGCTATCCTTGTTTATATCAATGTTATTCAGATCTACCTGACCCGCACTGAAATGTTTAACGATACTGCCATCACTCAGATCAACTAGAACGATATGGTTATTCTCTTGCAGGGTAACAACGGCAATATTATCTTCGTTGATATCCACATACTCTGGCTCAGGGTCAGTCGTATAGAGATCAGCAAGCCCTGTCAAATTGACCTGACTAACTCTCCAGTCAGCGGGAGTGCCGGTGAGATTAACAATTTGCAGTAAGCCCACCGGGGCTTGTGGAGGAGTGCCTAGGCCGAGATTTTCATCACGCTCGTTTTCGATCACCACCGCAGCGTACTGGCCATCGGGTGATATAGCGACAGCGTCCGGCTGGCCTGCTAAGGCAATCGTCTCAATAACAGTTTTTGTGGTGACATCAATCACCACCAAGTTGCCGCTGGTATTGATGAAATCTAAAGAGGTATTAACTGCCACAAGAGCATAGTTGTTGATAACAGCGACCGAGGTCGGTTCGCCCCCCACATCTACGCTACCTGCGGCCACAGGCGATGCAATATTGGTGATATCAACAAAGCCGACCTTGTCCATCTTGCCATCGCTATAGATCAGAGTGTTACCCCCATCTGCAGCGGCAACAATCTCAACCACCGTCTTATCAGCGACATCACCGTTTAGATAAACCGGAAAGCTGCTAACACGATTAAAGTGCTGCTCTTCTGAAGTAACTGGCGAGTCAGAACTGTTGCATGCGCTCATTGACGCAGTTACGGCAACCATTGCTAACGCAATCGCACTCTTTTTGAATCTACTATCAATAGGCATCTCTTACATCTCACTGTGAATGTTGAATCATACCTATTGTTAACGACGATTATGACCGTGAAATGTCGAACATATATCTATCTGATGACACTGTGGAACGAGTGCAGCATCACTTATACATTCTGACTTGCTCAGTTGGTTCAACAAAAAAGCCCCACCGTCTCTGGTGGAGCCAATTGTGAAATTTTGGGGGGACACAATGCATAATTATGCATGGTTCAACAAGGGTAAGGTTAGCAACCGTTGTTTGCCTACTCAACCCCATCAGCATTTTCAGTCAATGCCATTGGAATAGTCGTGAGCGGATTGAAGCCTATATTGACCATCGCCTAGAGATAGCTTGAGATTCGACAGTGGGCTTTAGCGTAATCACGCACTCTCAAGCAGCCGGGTGCTTTTTCAGCCACCGCTTTACAGCTCTTCTGCAGCGCGCGTTTTCAATGTTTCTAGCTGTTGTGAGCTTATTCAGCTTTGGCGGTATGATATTTCACCCTAACGCCTGTCCCTCACCCGCCTCCTCATGGGTGCCACCATCACGGATGTGATAGATCCGTTTGAAGGTTGGGATGATTTTCTCATCGTGGGTGACGACAATAACGGCGGTTTGATATTGCTGGGCCATCTGGTTGAGGATGCGAATCACCGAGAGGGCTCGTTCGCTGTCTAGTGGGGCGGTGGGTTCGTCGGCGAGAATAACCGGCGGCTGGTTGACCAACGCACGGGCTATGGCGACACGCTGTTGCTCTCCGCCTGAGAGCTGTGAGGGCATCGCTTTGGCACGGTGTGCGACATCCAGTGCCTCCAGTAACGCTACTGCCCGTTTGCGTGATTCGGCGTTGGAGTGGCCTGCCAGCATCGGGAGTAGGGCGACATTGTCGGTGACATCGAGGAATGGGATCAGGTAGGGTGCTTGGAATACAAAGCCGATATTGTCACGGCGTAGGGCGCGTAGGTCTTTGATCTGCCAGCCGTTGTCATATATCACCTTATTTCCCAAGGTCATTCGGCCTGCGGTCGGTTCGATGACAGCTCCCAAGCATTTGAGTAGCGTGCTCTTGCCGGAGCCTGATGGGCCAATCAGCCCAACCACTTCACCTGGTGTGACGTGCATATTGACCGCTTTGAGGGCATCAACGGCGGTATCTCCCTCACCATAGCGTTTGCGCATTCCTTCAATAAGAATACCTTTACTCTCTTCCATATTAGCCTCCAATCGCTTCAGCCGGGTCAACCTTGAGGGCGGCGCGGATGGCCAGTAGGCTGGCCAGAATGCAGATAATGACAATCGCAATAAATCCTCGCAGGGCATCTCCTGGCTCTAGGAGTACATACTTGGGGAACATCGGTGCCCACAGGGTGGCAGAAACTTTGCCAACTACAAAGCCGATTACGCCTAAGCCAATTGCTTGCTGCATGATCATGCCCGCGATGGTGCGGTTGCGAGTGCCGATTAGTTTGAGTACGGCAATCTCTCGTATCTTACCCATAGTCAGGGTATAGATGATGAAGGCAACAATGGCGGCGCTGACAATGGCAAGGATAACCAGGAACATGGCGATCTGCTTGGACGAAGTGGCAATGAGCTTGGCAACCAGAATCTCTTCCATTTGATCGCGGGTATAGACTTGCAGCCGTTGCCAGCGCTGAATGGGCTCGGCCACTTTTTCTGCGCTGAATCCGGGCTTTATCTGCACCAGTACTGCGTTAACAAAAGGGTTGCTGCTTTGTGAGTTGATGACGGCATCCAGCACCTCGGGGTGGCTGAAAGCCGGGTTGGCTGCGGTGCGGTTGCGCTCATTAATGATTGCGTCGTTATCTTTCAGAAATTGTGCTTCCTGTGCATCCCTGAGGGGGATGAATACCATGGGGTCACCTCCAGAGGAGACCATGCGCCGGGTCAGGCCAACAACGGTATAGTTATGGCGGCGGATGCGAATGGTCTGCCCCAGTTTAAAGCCGGTGGCAATATCCACGACCGCTTCGTAATGGCTGCGGGTAATTTGCCGCCCGGCCAGCAGGTGGCTGGGTTCACCGGGGCTATTGGGTATGATGCCCACTACCATCGCTCTTACATCATGCTCACCTTGGCGTACCTGCATGGTGAGATAGGTGACATTGGCGGCACGGTCGACACCCGGCACCGCTAAAATGCTGCGATAGATGTCATCATGCACGCTGGAGGGTTCGGCGTAGGGGCCGAGGGTGTTTTTTTGTACTACCCACATATCGGCACCGCTGTTGTTTAGCAGCACCTTGGCATCATCTACCATGCCGCGGTAGACACCCGCCATGGTGAGTGTAACGCCTATCAACAGGCCTAACCCCACCCCGGTGAAGACAAACTTCCCCCAAGTGTGCAACACATCGCGGGCGGCCAGACTGATCATGAGCCGTTACCGACCAGCTGATCTACTACGGTGATACGGCTGCGGGTGGTGAGCTCCTGTTTGCTGTAAACCACTATCTGGTCGCCCGCGGCAAGCCCTTGTGTAATCTGTACTTGCCCCTCCAGGTCGGAGGTGCCGGTTTCAACCGGCGTGAATTGCAAGCCATCCCCTGCTACGCGCCACACCCCAGTCTGACCCTTTAGTCGTTTGATGCTGGCGTTGGGTACCACGGGAGTGGCATCCAGTTGAGGCAGTGAAACGGTCACTTCCGCTAATTCACCGATGGGAGGGAGCGGGTTGGGTAGCTGCTCAAAAACCACTTTCGCTAAGGTCTCTTCCGTAACCGCGTCAGCTAACAGTTCGATGCGAGCCACTTTCCCGCTGGCTGGTTGGTTGGCGCGTGAGCGTAATACGATGATGGCAGGCAGCTCTTTTGCCAGACCATTGGAGTGAAGTTGATTAAAACGTACATTAACCCAGATGCTTTCGGGGTCAATGATTTCCACTACCGTCTGACCGGCCATAGCGGTACTGCCTGGCTCAATATGGCGACCCGTAATGATGCCGTCCACGGGAGAAATCAGCAGTAGATTGCGTCGCTGTTGTAGTAAGCCTTGGTGCTCTGAGTGCAACATCTCCAGCTCTTGTTGAACGGCATTCAAAGTGGCCAGAGAAACCGCTAGTCCGGCTCGAGCCACCTGATACTCTTGCTCTTTTGCCTCCGCAACTTCGGCGCTGACATTGCGCTCAATGGCCAGCTGTTTGTAGCGTTTTGCTTGCGCTTCGGAGTATTCGGTGCGTGCAGACAGGTCGTTAACGCGTGCTTCGGCAGCGGTTATCGACGCGGATGCACGTCTTACTGCGGCGTTGTTGGTGGCGATTTTATCATCCATATCGATCGGGTCCATCTCGCCCAGCACCTCTCCCGCCACTACGCTATCGCCTACATCGCGATTGAGTGACAGCAGGCGGCCAGTCATGATCGGGCCAACCCGGTAGCGGTAGCGTGCCTCCACCGTGCCGATTCCAAATAGAGCCGGAGTGATCGATTGCTCCTCAACCGTTTGTACCGTAACCGGTATGGGTGCCAATGGCCCAGAGTTGGTGACCACATAACCAAAAGCCAAAAGTAGTGGCAGCAAAACCAATATTAAGGCGGCGGTGCGGATATTTATCAGTGGTTTTTTCATGGTTTGGCCTCGATGCCTCGGCGATATATGGCAAAAATAGTGGTGGCTTTGTCGCGCATGGTGCCACTCTCCCCGGCGATAAGTGACTGCATAACCAAGCCCTGAATTGCGCCAATGAAGAGTTGGCAAGCGGCGGCAGAATTTACCGTAGGATCAATTTCACCAGCGGCTTTTCCTTTTTCGATCCACTCCGCCAAGCGCAGGGCATACTTTTTCAACAGGGTGCGAACCATCTGTTTGGGGGCACTTTCAGTGGCATGTTGTAGCTCACCAAACAACATGCGTGGCACGCCGGGGTGGCGGGAGACAAACTCGATATGCGCGACGAACATCGCCTCTAAAGCCGCGAGTGGTGTTGGGGCGTTCGCGGCGGCCTTATCCACCCGAGCTAGCAGATGATCAGTCACCCACGCCATCACCGCCTGCCAAATCGCCTCCTTGCAGGGGAAGTGACGAAACAGAGCGCCTTGGGTGACATTCATATGCTTGGCAATTGCCGCCGTGGTGATTTTACTTGGGTTGTGCTCTGCGGCTAAATCGATCACCGCCTTAACGGTAACGCTGCGGCGTTGATCGGCGCTCAGATGTTTTTTTGTGCTCTGCATAAGGCTCCCACCAAAAGATAGTAATCGATTACTATCTTAGGATATTGTTGTTTGATGTCAAATTTTTTATGCGGTTTTTTGTTTTGCTGTCGCGCTTTCTCAGACGTTATAATGGCAATACTGATTTTTGGAGAGCGTGATGAGCGTATTGACGATATCCCCGGAACAAGGTGCTTTATCACCGCAGGTCATTGACGACCCATTGCAAATTAGCGCTGAACTGGGGCAGTACGGCGTGCTGTTTGAACAGTGGCGAACAGAGCATCCATTAGCGCAGAGTGCCAGCCAAGAGCAAGTCATCACCGCTTATCGCAGCGAGGTGAACCGCCTGATGAAGCGATACCACTTACAGTCGGTGGATGTCATCAGCTTAGGAGCCGATCATCCGGAAAAAGTGACTTTGCGTAATCAGTTTTTGGGTGAACATACCCATAGCGAGCATGAAGTGCGTTTTTTTGTTGAGGGGGGCGGGCTGTTCTATCTTCATACCAAAGGGCAGGTATTTGGTTTGATGTGCGAAGCGGGTGACCTGATCAACATCCCCAAAGGGATGCCGCACTGGTTCGATATGGGCGAGTCACCAGAGTTCAAATGCATTCGACTCTTTACCAACCAAGAGGGGTGGGTTGCCGAATATACCGACACCTCTATCGTGGTGAGTTTTCCGAGCTTTGAACGATTTAAAGCGCAATATCAGTGATTAAAGCCATCTTGCACCGTATATTCGCCAGCGGTGTTAAAGGGGTCTAAAAGCCCTCACTTACTCAAGTAAATCACGGTTTTTCGATTATTTTTGCCTCTGCCTGGAACGAAAACTATTTCTCATGAAAGGTGCTCAGTTTAATAGAGCCATGTATATAGTTCAGGTGCCAGTGTACTCATTGATATTCCCACCAATAATAAAATTAGGCCAGCGAGAGATGTTGTAATATCGCTCGTATGGAGTAACTCTATATCAGCCCTGATTCCATCTTCTATATTTTTTGTTTGTGCAGTTATGTCTTGCTTGAGCTCTTCGTGACTACTCTTTAAATCATCTATTGATTTAGAGTGGTCGCGCTGTTTATTTCTAATGGTTTCCAGGTTTTCAATGATGTTATCAATTCGCTTTTGAACGGATTTTGATGGGTCATCTTGCTTCCACAGCTCCCCCTCTCCATCTGCTGTACAACTTTTCAGCGTTACGCCGCCCTCACCAAGAATCTTCTTTATTTTCCACTTTGGAAATCGCCTGAGCCAGCTAACGACAAGGATTTTCAATGAAGGTTGTTTAAAGTGCTTTCGAATGCCAAGTAAGCCTCCTATGGCAAAAACCATACCGATGAGTTGGAGTGCATAGCCGGATGATCGAATCGAGCTTTCGGACGGCCATGCTTTAAAGCCCAGCATCACCGCTGCAGTGATGATAAGAAGGCACATGATGACCAGTTTTGCTTCTGCCAACCAGCGATAGAATCGAGCAAACCATCCCCATAACCGTTGAATGCTCAATTACTCTTCTTTTTCTAATTGCGCTTTGTCGTTAGCCTTGAAAACAAAAGGCTGATGGCGTGGTTTTTGATCAAATAAAACACGGTTGTCCGCCAGCTGGAGTCGCCCTTGGCTAAACCACTGAATCGCTTGTGGGTAGATGTGGTGTTCGGTGTGCAATACCCGCTTGGCCAGTTGTGTGGGTGTATCGCCTGCATGTATCGCCACACGGCCTTGTATGATGACGGGGCCGCCATCGAGCTCTTCGGTGACGAAGTGGACACTGGCACCGTGTTCGCTATCTTGTGTCTCGATGGCGCGTTGGTGAGTGTTGAGGCCGGGGTATTTGGGGAGGAGTGAGGGGTGAATGTTTAAGAGTCGCCCTTGATAGTGGCGCACAAACTCGGTGGTGAGAATACGCATGAAACCGGCCAGAACCAGCAGCTCAGGCTGGTAGCGGTCGATACGCTGTTGCAGTGCGTGGTCAAACTCGGCGCGGCTGGCGAATGTTTTATGGTCAAGGGTCTCTATGGGTATGCCCGCCTTGGCCGCACGCTGCAAGCCTTGTGCGTCGGGGCGATTGCTAATGACGGCTTTAATCTCAATATCGAGATCACCGCGCTGCGTGGCATCAATAATCGCTTGCAGGTTGCTGCCGCTCCCTGAAATGAGCACAACCACTGCGATTTTTTGCTTTGCACTGCTCATATTGATTACTCGATAATGACCTGCTCAGTGCCTGCCTCTATGGTGATGATTTCACCCAGCTTCCACGCTTTTTCGCCGTGCTGATTGAGGAACTCTACTGCTTGATCGGCGTGCTCTTCGGGGAGGCAAATGACCATGCCGATTCCGCAGTTGAAGGTGCGATACATCTCACTCAGTTCGATGTTGCCCTGCTCTTGCAGCCACTGAAAGATGGCGGGTAGTGTTAGCGCATCAGCATTCAGTTTTGCGGCACAGTTTTTCGGCAGAACCCGTGGAATGTTCTCTAGCAAGCCACCGCCGGTGATGTGAGAGAGTGCGTGTAGTTCGACCTCTTTTAACAGGGCTAACAGTGGTTTGATATAGATGCGTGTCGGGGTGAGGAGTGCATCCCCAAGGGTGCTGTCGCCAAAGGTATCGCTCAGTGAGGCACCGCTGACGGCGATTATTTTGCGTATCAGCGAGTAACCGTTGGAGTGAGGCCCGCTGGAGGCGATGCCTATTAAGGTGTCACCCGCTTTAACTTTGCTGCCATCAATGGCGGCCTCTTTTTCGACAATACCGACGCAGAAACCGGCCAGGTCATAATCTTCGCCTTGGTACATGCCTGGCATCTCTGCGGTCTCACCACCAATCAACGCGGCACCTGACTGTAGGCACCCTTCTGCAATGCCTTTAACGATGTCGACACCATTCTCTACATCAAGTTTGCCGGTGGCGTAGTAATCAAGGAAGAAGAGCGGCTCGGCACCTTGAACGATGAGGTCGTTAACGCACATGGCGACAAGGTCGATGCCGATGGTGTCGTGTTTTTTCATCTCCATCGCCAACTTTAGCTTGGTGCCAACGCCATCGGTACCCGAGACCAAAACTGGTTTTTTATAGCGATCCAGTGGGATCTCAAACAGCGCGCCGAAGCCACCTAATCCACCGATCACCTCGGGGCGTTGGGTTTTTGCAACAATCGGTTTAATGCGCTCGACTAGGCGGCTGCCCGCATCAATATCAACACCCGCATCGCGGTAGTTTAGAGAAGGATTGGCTGTGGATTTGTCGTTCACTCAAGGACTCCTGAAAATGCTTGATTACAAGGGGAGCGGGGTGCTCCCACGGCTGCGAATTACCCTGTATGGGGTGCTATCGCTTGACTTGCGTGCCAAGCTTGCTTAGCGTGCACCTCATGAATCGACTATTTTACCTTTTTTCGTTGTTATGGTGTGGATTATTCTACAGCGGAGTGCAAGCGGCCACCGTAGAGGGGCTTTATGAGGCAGAGGTGCCGGTCGCAAGGCAAACAGACAGTGAGCGTGACCGTGTGCTGCCGTTGGCATTTCAACAAGTTTTAATTAAAGTGGTTGGTCAGCGCCAGCTCGATCCCGATGTGGTTAAATCATTATCACGCAACGTCTCTCGCTTTACACAGCAGTTTCGATTTAAGGTTAATCCAGCGTGGCGCGAGTATCAGGATTCGTTAGCTGCCCCGGCGGCTCTTGGTTGGGCATCATCCAATCGCTCAGATGAGGTTGCGCGGGAGGAGGGCGAGGCTGATATAGCAGAAGCCCCACCCGAACCTTATCTGCTATGGGTTCGCTTTGGTGAATCGATGGTGAATCAGGCGCTCATGGATGCGGCATTGCCCATTTGGGGTAAGGAGCGCCCAGCACTGCTATTGTGGTTGGTGATAGAGCAATCGGGTGAGCGTACCATTCTGGGGGGAGAGGTGCTGCCGGATCTTCAGGCTCAAGTGGTGAAAATATCTCAGCAGCGCGGGATTCCACTGTGGTTGCCGCTACTCGATTTTCAGGATCAACAAAGCATTGCGGTAGGTGATATTCTGGGTGGATTTGAGGAGCCTATTTTTAAAGCCTCTAAGCGCTACCAGCCGAATAAGGTAGCGGTGGGTCGTTTGCAGCAATTGAATGAGACGATCTGGCGGGTTCAGTGGCAGTTACTAGGTGATGACCAATCCCCTGTGGTTTACCAAGAGTCGCCCGGATTAGAGGCAGGGCTTGAGGAGGGCCTCAATCTATTGTTGGATCGGTTGGGGGGGCGCTTTGCTCAGCACTTGGATGTTAATCAAAAAAACAAGATTCTGCTGCGCATTCACGGTGTGACTGATTTGGCAGCGTATGCGCGGGTGACTGAGTATCTCTCTGGCCTCGATGTTGTTAAGAGTGTTTTTATTAAAGAGGCTTCAGAAGGGACGTTGCTGATTGAGCTGGAGGCGCTGGGTGAGCGCGGGGTGGTTGAGCGGTTGTTGGCCTTGGGGCGGCAGTTACGCCCCTTAGTGGGTGGTGGCGATCCCTTTGAGCGCGAAATTGAGCAGCATTATCAGTTGAACCCATAGTCGGGTACGGCCGAAGTAGTCAACTAACATCAGGTATTACATATTATGTCATCCCCAGATAAACACCCACCATTGAGTAGCATTGATCGGGTGGTATTACTTTTGGCGTTGTTGTCAGCGGGTGGCTTGCTCTACCTCTTCTCTCCCATATTGACACCGTTTGTTGTTTCGGCATTTCTCGCCTATATGGGTGACCCACTGGTAGATCGTTTGGAGGCGCGTGGGGTGCCTCGGGCGGCCGGTGTTTCGGCTGTTTTTGTTGGCATCTTGTCGGCCTGTCTTCTGGTTATATTGGTGTTTTTGCCTCTATTACAGCAGCAGATCGTTACCTTGTTTGCTAAGTTGCCGCACTATCTGGAGTATCTTCAGCAGCACTGGGTACCGGCGGTGGTTGCAAAGCTGGGCCTTGACCCTGAACTCTTTAATTTGGCGGCCGTTAAAAGCCTAATTGCTGAACGCTGGCAACAGGCGGGTGGTTTTGCCAAGGCTTTCGTGGGTTCTGTTTTTAGCTCAGGCTTGATGATGTTGGCGTGGTTGGCCAACCTTATTTTGATCCCGGTGGTGACTTTTTATCTGCTGCGAGATTGGGACTTTTTTATTGGTCGCTTGCGTGAGTTGATTCCCCGTGCGTGGGAGGGTGACACGGTAAAGCTGATCGTTGAGTCAGATGTGGTGTTGAGCGCCTTTCTGCGTGGTCAGCTGCTGGTGATGTTAGCGTTGGCGACGGTCTATTCCATGGGCTTGTGGTTGGTGGGGTTGGAGTTTTCGCTATTGATCGGGGTGATCGCTGGGCTGGTTAGCTTTGTCCCCTACCTCGGTTTTATTGTTGGCGCGGGCTTGGCAACGGTAGCCGCTTATCTACAGTTCCAGGAGTTTGGCGTGTTGCTGGCGGTGGTGGCTGTTTTTGGTGTGGGGCAGTTGCTGGAAAGCTTTGTTTTAACACCGAAGCTGGTAGGTGATCGAATTGGTTTGCATCCGGTGGCGGTTATTTTTGCGGTGATGGCGGGTGGTCAGCTGTTTGGTTTCTTTGGTATCTTGCTGGCACTTCCGGTAGCCGCAGTGCTGATGGTGGTGTTACGGCATATGCACGAGCGCTATCTGCAGAGCCGTATTTATGGGCAGTAGAGATTAATGAGTTCAATGGCTGATCAGCTAACCCTGGGTGTTCAATTAAAAGATAATGCGAGTTTTGCGAACTTCTACCCCGCTGGTAACCAAGAGGCGCTGCAAGGGCTGATGAAGTTGGCGCGACAATCAGCGCCCGGCTTTATCTTTCTGTGGGGTGGGGAGGGTTCAGGTAAAAGCCATCTACTGCAAGCGCTATGTCATGAGGCAGGCTCGGCGGGTGGCGCGACAGTTTATCTTCCATTAAAAAAAGCGGCTGATTTATCCTGTGAAATCCTTTCAGGATTGGAAGCGATGAGCTTGGTTTGCCTAGATGATGTGGGCTCGATTGTCGGCAGTGCCGAGTGGGAAGAGGCTATTTTTCATCTCTATAACAGAATCCAGATGCAGGGCGGTCGACTAGTGGTTACCGCCCATGCACCACCGTTGTCGCTGGGTCTCTGTTTGGCAGATTTGGCATCACGTTTGGCCCATGGGTTGATCTATCATCTGCAATGCTTGGACGATGAGCAGAAAGGCTATGCGTTACAGCAGCGGGCGACTTTTCGGGGTTTTGCACTGCCAGAAGAGGTTTTAAGCTATCTGCTTAAGCGCTCCCCACGCAATATGAGTACGCTCTTTGAGTTATTTGACCGTCTGGACCAAGCTTCGCTGGCCGCAAAGCGTAAATTGACGATCCCTTTCGTTCGATCATTTTTAGAAAAAGAGCGTCAAGCGTAAATTATAGTGCAAGTTGCTTGGCAATCGCCGCCACTCGCTTGCCCAGTGCCGCCGCAAGACGGCGCTCTTCATCACTGAGTGGTTGCTTTCCATCGGCCCCCGTAACCCGACTAGCGCCATAGGGTGTCCCGCCGCTTCGGGTGTTTCTGAGGTCCGCCTCACTAAACGGGAGTCCGACCACAACCATGCCGTGATGCATGAGCGGCAACATCATTGATAGCAGAGTGCTCTCTTGTCCGCCATGTAGGGTTGAACTGGATGTGAAGAGGGCGGCAGGCTTGCCCGCAAGCGCTCCGTTTAGCCACAGGTCGCTAGTTCCATCCAAAAAATATTTCATGGCGGCGGGCATATTTCCAAAACGGGTAGGGCCGCCGAGAATTAATCCCTGGCACTCAATTAAGTCCTGCTTTTCAACATAAAGTGGCCCTGAGCCCGGAATGTCATCTTGGCTCTTTTCGCAAACGGTGCTCACCGCTGGAACGGTGCGCACTCGTGCATTCATCTCCGCTACGTCATCAACACCCCGCGCAATATGCTGAGCCAACTCTGCGGTAGCACCGTGACGGCTATAATATAGAACTAAAATGTCAGCCATTGATCTCTCTCTAAGTTATTTGTAACTACTCGGCGCTTCATATTTTGCCTCGATTTGAAGTAAAATCTATACGCCCGGAATGATAACGGTTATTTCGGGGGTGGCTTGTTTTGATTGCCAAGTATCTATCATAGGTTCGCATAAAACTTGATCAGAGCTTCCCTTGCAAGCGATGGGCTGGTGGATGCTCTCTTGACAGCCTTGTGGGTGGGTGCTAATTTCCACACACTGTTATGGGTAAAGGGAGTGTTAGTAGTGATATTTAAGCAAAAAAACCTTTTTTTAGCTAAAAATATCGCAACTCGCGGATTGGTTTTCTGCTGCTCTTTCATGTTGTTTGCGTGTGCGGCAGCACCCATTCAAGAGATGAGTGATGCTCGGCAAGCAGTGCAAGCAGCAAAAACATCGGGTATTGATGCTCAGCAAAGCAAGCTGTTGGAGTTGGCAGAAGACCATCTGAAATCAGCCGAGCTGAAGTTGCAGCGTCGCTGGTATGACTCCGCAAGAGAAGATGCGATTTTGGCGCGAGATGCAGCGCTGAAGTCACAGCAGGAGACGGTTGATGTGCGCTGAGCCTACTTTGGGTGCCTTTTCATATCTTCTATCTTAACCTTCCACTCTCTTGGCCCGCTTTGGTGTATTGATGCACCCGTTGAATCAACGGCCACGGTCACTGGCATATCCACCACCTCAAACTCATAAATCGCCTCCATGCCTAATTCAGCAAAGGCAACAACTTTGGCTGAACGAATGGCCTTTGATATCAAATAAGCGGCGCCGCCTGTTGCAATTAAATAGACCGATTGATGTCGTTTGATTGAGGCGATGGTATCGGGGCCGCGCTCCGCCTTTCCAATCATGCCAAGAATTCCGGTGTTATCGAGCATCACATCGGTAAACTTATCCATGCGTGTCGATGTGGTCGGTCCGGCTGGGCCGACGGCCTCGCCTTTGATGGGATCAACAGGGCCGACATAATAGATAAAGCGATTGGCTAGGTCGACACTTTCCGGTGTGCCAGATCCGTCGGCTATCAGCTCTGCCAGTCGTTTGTGGGCAGCATCACGAGCAGTTAAAATTGTTCCTGAAAGCAGTAATGAATCGCCAGGTTGCCAGCTTTTTGTCTGCTCGTGGGTGAGGGTGTTGAGGTCGATGTGCTGCGAATGCGTTTCATTGGCATGGCTAATGGTGGGCCAGTCACTCAGGCGGGGTGGTGTCAGCTTTGCGGGGCCGCTGCCGTTGAGTGTGAAGTGGATGTGGCGAGTGGCGGCGCAGTTTGGAATGATGGCGACAGGGAGTGATGCCGCATGGCAGGGGAACTCCATAATTTTGACATCGAGCACCGTGGTTATGCCGCCAAGCCCCTGTGCGCCAATGCCGAGATCATTTATTTTCTCATGCAGTTCGAGCCTGAGTTTCTCGATCTTATTTTGTGCTCCCCTGGCTTGTATCTCATGGATGTCGATAGGGGCCATCAATGACTCTTTTGCCATCAGCATCGCCTTTTCGGGGGTGCCACCAATGCCGACACCAAGAACCCCAGGGGGGCACCAGCCAGCGCCAAGCGTGGGTATCGTCTCTAAAATCCAGCGGGTCAGGTTATCGGTTGGGTTTAATATGGTGAAACGGGCTTTATTCTCGGATCCACCGCCCTTAGCCGCGCAGATAACCTCAACTCTGTCGCCCGTAACCACTTCGTAGTGAATAATAGCGGGCGTGTTGTCATGGGTGTTTGTGCGGGAGCCGGTGGGCGGTGAGACGATAGAGGCACGCAGTGGGTTGCTAGTATTAGTATAGGCACGGCGAACTCCTTCATTGATTAAATCAGTAATCGATTGGTCGCCTTCCCATGAGACATTCATGCCGACCTTTATAAAGACAACCGCGGTCCCGGTGTCTTGGCAGATGGGTCGCTTGCCCTCAGCGCACATCTTCGAGTTGATGAGGATTTGTGCCATGGCCTCTTTCGCAGCGGGTGACTGCTCACTGATGTAGGCGTTGTGCATTGCATCGATGAAATCTTGGGGGTGATAGTACGAGATATACTGAAAGGCATCGGCAATGCTTTGGATCAGATCATGGTTCTTAATATGTGCCACAGATAATGTCTCCCCTGGATCTCTTATGGAAAAGTTGCTCTCAGTTTCGGTGTTTTGGGCGCTGATATGTGGTTACTTTATAGCATGCTAGACGGCAGCGCGCTGGGGTAAAGGCCAAATTAACATATTGGGTGTTGACATGTGGAATCATCTCGATCAGAATGCGCAGCACTTGGAGGGGTTCCCGAGTGGCCAAAGGGGGCAGACTGTAAATCTGCTGGCTCAGCCTTCGAAGGTTCGAATCCTTCCCCCTCCACCATATTTTAGGTGGGCGTACAGGTAATTGCGGGTGTAGTTCAATGGTAGAACCTCAGCCTTCCAAGCTGATGGCGTGGGTTCGATTCCCACCATCCGCTCCATTTTTTGATTGTGCTCAAAAAGATTTAGGCCCATATAGCTCAGTCGGTAGAGCACATCCTTGGTAAGGATGAGGTCACCGGTTCAATTCCGGTTATGGGCTCCACGTTTTAGTTTTTAATATTTATCATTCACTCACTCAGCTTAGGGGGTCCGCAGATGTCCAAGGAAAAATTTGAACGCAACAAGCCGCATGTTAATGTTGGCACTATCGGTCACGTAGATCACGGTAAAACCACCCTGACTGCGGCAATCACCAAATGTATGGCTGAGGCGCATGGTGGTGAGTTTAAAGCTTATGACCAGATAGATGGCGCACCTGAAGAGCGTGCCCGTGGTATTACAATTGCCACAGCGCACGTTGAATATGAATCAGACTCGCGCCACTACGCGCACGTTGATTGCCCAGGCCATGCTGACTATGTGAAAAACATGATCACCGGTGCCGCGCAGATGGATGGTGCGATTCTGGTATGTTCGGCGGCCGATGGTCCAATGCCGCAAACCCGTGAGCATATACTGCTTTCACGTCAGGTCGGTGTTCCTTATATTGTTGTGTTCCTCAATAAAGCGGACATGGTAGATGATGACGAGCTGCTTGAGCTGGTTGAAATGGAAGTTCGCGAGCTTCTCGACAAGTACGACTTCCCAGGTGACGATACGCCGGTTGTTATCGGCTCTGCATTAAAGGCATTGGAAGGCGATCAATCTGAGATTGGTGTTCCGGCCATTATTAAGCTGGTTGAAGCAATGGATAGCTACATTCCAGAGCCTGAGCGTGCTATTGATGGTGCATTCCTGATGCCGGTTGAGGATGTTTTCTCGATCTCTGGTCGCGGCACCGTGGTAACGGGTCGTATCGAGCGCGGTATCATCAAGGTAGGTGAAGAAGTTGAAATTGTCGGCATCAAAGAGACCGTAAAAACGATCTGTACTGGTGTTGAAATGTTCCGCAAGCTGCTTGATGAAGGGCGTGCAGGCGACAATGTTGGTCTGTTGTTGCGCGGCACCAAGCGTGAAGATGTTGAGCGCGGACAAGTGCTTTGTCAGCCTGGTTCAATCAATCCTCACACCAAGTTTGAAGCAGAAGTCTATGTGTTGAGCAAAGATGAGGGTGGCCGACATACGCCATTCTTTAATGGCTATCGTCCGCAGTTTTACTTCCGTACCACGGATGTAACCGGTGCGTGTGATCTGCCAGAGGGTGTAGAGATGGTGATGCCAGGTGATAACGTGCAGATGACGGTATCGCTGATCGCTCCCATCGCAATGGAAGACGGCCTGCGTTTTGCAATCCGTGAAGGTGGTCGCACAGTTGGTGCGGGCGTTGTTGCTAAGATTATTGAGTAACAACGGTTCACGACCGGAAGCCAAGCGTTGCTTGGCTTCTAAAATTTTAGGCCAGTAGCTCAATTGGCAGAGCAGCGGTCTCCAAAACCGCAGGTTGGGGGTTCGATTCCCTCCTGGCCTGCCATTTTCTTTTTATAACACTGGGTTATAAATCATGGCAGATAAGTTGAAGCTAGCGCTCGCAGTAATGGTGTTTATTGCTGGGGTTGCGGTTTTTTATATGTTTGAAGACTCCGCGCTGTGGATGCGTGTGCTTGGAATGGTTGGGTTTGCAGTCGCCTCGTTGGGTGTTGCTTCGCAATCTGTTCAGGGGCGCGCTGCATTGATGTTTGCGAAAGAGGCACGCATCGAGGTGCGTAAGGTCGTTTGGCCTACTCGGAAAGAGACGGTGCAAACCACCGGTATTGTGTTGGTGATGGTTATTATTGTTGGCATTATGCTGTGGCTTTTGGATATGTTCCTGTTGTGGGCAGTTCAATTGCTAACAGGTCAAGGGGGCTAGTAATATGGCTATGCGTTGGTATGTTGTGCATGCCTTTTCTGGTTTCGAAAATCAGGTTAAGCGCTCTATAGAAGAGCGTATTGCACGCAAAGGTTTGGAAGATCAGTTTGGCCAGGTTCTTGTGCCGACTGAAGAAGTGGTTGAGATGCGTGATGGGCAGAAGCGCAAAAGTGACCGCAAGTTTTTCCCGGGCTATGTGCTTATTCAGATGGATATGGACGATGCCAGCTGGCACTTGGTGAAAGAGGTGCCTCGCGTATTGGGCTTTATCGGTGGAACGGGTGACCGCCCGACTCCCATATCTGAAAAAGAGGCCCTGATGATTCTTCATCGGGTGGAAGAGGGTGCAGAGAAGCCGCGACCCAAAGTGTTGTTTGAGGTGGGTGAGCTTGTGCGTATCACCGACGGCCCATTCAATGACTTTAATGGTGTTGTTGAAGAGATTGACTACGACAAGTCTCGTATGCGTGTTGAAGTGACAATTTTTGGTCGCTCTACACCTGTTGAGCTTGGTTTTGGTCAGGTTGAAAAAGCCTGATAAAAGTTTTTGTTACGGGGAGCTGTGAAGCGTTTGTACCCATCGTTTAGGAGTTATCCATGGCTAAGAAAGTCACCGGTTATATCAAGCTGCAGGTTGCTGCAGGAAAAGCAAATCCCAGTCCACCTGTTGGGCCGGCACTAGGTCAGCATGGTGTTAACATCATGGAGTTTTGTAAGGCGTTTAACGCAAAAACTCAGAGCTTTGAAGCGGGTATGCCTATCCCAGTTGTGATCACTGTATATAATGATCGCAGCTTTACTTTTGAAACCAAAACGCCGCCAGCATCATTTTTGCTGAAAAAGGCGCTCGGTGTGAAAAGTGGCTCAGGCGTACCTAATCGCGATAAAATTGGTACGGTGACACGCGATCAGTTAGAAGAGATCGCAAAAGCTAAAGAGCCTGATTTGACGGCGGCTGACATGGATGCGGCTGTGCGTACAATTGCAGGTACTGCCCGCTCCATGGGTATTGAAGTGGAAGGAGTTTAAATTATGGCCAAGCTTTCTAAACGCAAGCAAGCGATCAATGAAAAAATTAAGGCGGGTTCATTTTACGGGATTGACGAAGCAATTGAGTTGCTCAAGAGTGTTCCAGCGGCGAAGTTTGTAGAGTCAGTTGATGTTGCTGTTAACCTTGGCGTGGACTCTCGTAAGTCTGACCAAGTTGTTCGCAGCTCAACCGTATTGCCGAATGGCACGGGTAAAGTGGTCCGTGTTGCGGTCTTTGCCCAAGGCGCAAATGCTGATGCGGCAAAAGAAGCGGGTGCTGATATTGTTGGCTTCGATGATCTGGCAGATGAGATCAAGAAGGGTAATATGGATTTCGATGTTGTCATCGCTAGTCCAGACGCGATGCGTGTTGTCGGTCAATTGGGACAAATCCTTGGCCCGCGTGGGCTAATGCCAAACCCCAAAGTTGGCACGGTTACGCCGGATGTTGCGGGTGCGGTTAAAAACGCTAAGGCTGGCCAGGTTCGTTATCGTACTGATAAGAATGGCATCATCCACTGCACGATTGGCAAGGTCTCATTTGAGGGCGCCGCTCTGCGTGAAAACCTGATCGCATTGCTAACAGACCTTCAGAAGATGAAGCCGAGTAGTGCCAAGGGGATTTATCTTAAAAAGATCACGCTCTCTACCACTATGGGTGCCGGTGTGTTGGTTGAAAAAGCTTCACTCGACCTTTAAGCTACCCTGTTGTTCCGATTTTTAAAATACTTTGGGTCGTTAATGGAGTAACGATCGTCAAAGACCGTAGGTACCTTCGGGTTTAATTGGCGAGAGCCAGCTTGCGTAGATGGTGTGCCCAGTCAGAATATCTGTCTGCTCGCCGTATAGGTTGGGTATCTTTTTGATGCCTATTAGAGCAAATGATTAGCTGCGTAGGATGAGTTGGCTGATCTTGCTAGGAGTAAATTAATGGCTCTCAATATCGAAGCTAAAAAAGCTATTGTAGCTGAAGTAAGCGAGGTTGCGGCAACAGCACTTTCTGCTGTTGCAGCAGAGTATCGAGGGCTGACTGTAGGCCAAATGACTGAATTGCGTGTTAAATCACGTGAGGCGGGCGTTTACCTTCGTGTGATCAAAAACTCTCTAGCGCGTCGCGCCATAGAGGGTACTGATTTTGAGTGCATGCAGGAAGGTCTAACGGGTCCATTGGTTCTGGCATTCTCGCAAGAGGATCCAGGCGCAGCGGCGCGAGTCATCTCGGATTTTACCAAAGAGAACGAAAAGCTGGTGGTTCGCCTAGTTTCCGTTGGTGGTAAAATGCTGGATGCGGGTGAAATTGGTCGCCTCGCGAAGATGCCAACCAAGGATCAGGCGATCAGTATGCTGATGTCATGCATGCTGCAGCCAGTCGAGAAGTTGGCGCGTACACTGAACGAGATTCCTACCAAGGTTACTCGTTGCGTTGCCGCCGTTCGCGATCAGAAGCAGTCAGCTTAAAGACGACCTTGTCTTTAATTGCATAAACAGATTTGAAATTTTTTTGGAGTTTACATTATGGCCGTATCTAAAGACGATATCCTAGAAACTATTGCTAGTATGTCAGTAATGGAAGTTGTTGAGCTGGTTGAAGCGATGGAAGAGAAGTTTGGTGTTTCTGCCGCTGCTGCTGCCGTTGCTGTTGCCGCCCCTGCTGAAGGCGCGGGCGCTGCTGCTGAGCAGACTGAGTTTGATGTTGTTATGACAAGCTTTGGTGCTAACAAGGTTGCTGTGATTAAAGCACTTCGTGGCCTCACAGGTCTTGGCTTGAAGGAAGCGAAAGCGCTTGCTGAAAGTGCACCTAAAGCAGTTAAAGAAGCTGTTTCTAAGGATGAAGCTGAAGAAGTTAAGAAGGTTCTGGAAGAGGCCGGTGCTTCTGTAGAGCTGAAGTAACTTAGCTTTTTTCGCACTCTGTTTCGGTGGGCTATATCCATTTGAGGCAGGGTGCGTTACTATGTGCGCAACTTTCCCTCTGAAACAGTTTTCGTTTCTGTAAATGGGACATATTTAATGAATGGAATGTGCTGGTTGGCTAGTGATATTGGCTTGCCGGCCTTTTGTGCTTTCCGTTTTTCCAGTCTTAATTAGGCTGGAGTGGGTTTACGGCCTGGCTGCATTTAATGTAGGTCAGGTGACTAGCTGAGGATCTTTGATGGCTTACTCATTCACTGAGAAGAAACGTATACGTAAGGACTTTGGTAAGCGCCCTAGTATTCTAGGTGTGCCATATCTGTTGGCAATCCAGAAAAACTCTTATCGTGATTTCTTGCAGGCTGGGATATCTGCGGCGGATCGACATGAGCGCGGCTTGCATGCAGCATTTAAATCTATTTTTCCAATCAAGAGTTACTCGGGTAATGCTGCCCTTGAGTACGCTGATTATCGCTTGGGGAAACCTTCCTTTGATGTGAAAGAGTGTCGGCTGCGAGGTACTACCTACTCAGCACCTCTGCGAGTAAAAGTTCGTTTGGTTATCCATGATAAGGATGCTCCTGCCGGTTCAACGGTTATCAAGGATGTAAAGGAGCAGGAGATCTACATGGGTGAGATTCCACTCATGACAGATACCGGTACGTTTGTAATCAATGGTACTGAGCGAGTCATCGTTTCTCAGTTGCACCGATCTCCCGGTGTGTTTTTCGATCATGACAAAGGGAAGACCCACTCGTCAGGAAAGCTACTGTATAACACAGTGGTGATTCCATATCGTGGCTCTTGGCTTGAGTTTGAGTTTGATCCAAAGGACAACGTTTTTGTTCGTATAGATCGCCGGCGTAAACTGCCTGCAACCATCATGCTGCGGGCGCTGGGGTTTGATAATGAACAGATTCTGGATATGTTCTTTGATAATAACTATTTCAGAGTCGTTAAAGACGGTACGTTTACACTCGATCTAGTGCCTGAGCGCCTCCGTGGTGAGACCGCGATTTTTGATATAAAGGCGGGCGACAAGGTATATGTCGAAAAAGGTCGTCGGATTACGACTCGTGTTATTAAGCAGCTTGCTGATGACAAAGTGACCGCGTTAGATGTTCCTCGTGAGTATTTGATCGGAAAAGTGATTGCCAATAATATTATTGATGAGTCGACAGGCGAGCTGTTGGCGAATGCTAATGATGAAATCACAGAAGAGCTGCTCACCAAGTTGATGGATGCTGGTGTTGCTGAGATCAATTCACTCTATATAAATGACTTGGATCACGGTCCGTACATTTCAGAAACAATGCGCCTCGATGCCACGACAACGCCGCTAGAGGCGTTGGTTGAGATTTATCGAATGATGCGCCCGGGTGAGCCGCCTACCAAAGACGCTGCTGAAAACCTGTTTACAAACCTCTTTTTCAATGAAGACCGCTATGACCTTTCAGTTGTTGGTCGTATGAAGTTCAATCGCCGGGTCGGTTATGAAGAGATTGTTGGGCCGGGTACGCTGTCAAAGGATGATATTGTCCATGTCCTAAAGACCTTGATCAGTATTCGTGATGGTCGCGGTGTTGTCGATGATATTGATCACCTGGGTAACCGTCGTATTCGTAGTGTTGGCGAGATGATTGAAAATCAATTTCGCGCAGGTCTGGTTCGTGTCGAGCGTGCAGTTAAGGAGCGCCTGAGCCTTTCAGAGACTGAGAGCATGATGCCCCAAGAGCTGATCAATGCCAAGCCTGTCTCTGCGGCGGTTAAGGAGTTCTTTGGTTCGAGTCAGCTTTCACAGTTTATGGATCAAAACAACCCCCTCTCTGAAGTGACACACAAGCGCCGAGTATCGGCGCTCGGCCCGGGTGGCCTGACCCGTGAGCGTGCAGGCTTTGAGGTGCGTGATGTGCACCCAACTCATTATGGTCGAGTCTGCCCTATCGAAACACCGGAGGGTCCAAACATTGGTTTGATTAACTCCCTTGCGGTCTATGCGCGCACCAATAATTACGGCTTTCTCGAAACACCCTACCGCAAAGTTATTAATGGTAAGGTGACGGACGATATTGATTATCTCTCTGCAATTGAAGAGTCTAACTTTGTCATTGCCCAGGCAAGTGCCGAAGTTGATGATAACAATCTGCTGATTGATGAGTTGGTTTCAGCGCGTCATGAGAATGAATTTGCATTGCTAACCCCTGACCGGGTTCAGTATATGGATGTCTCACCGAAGCAGATTGTCTCTGTTGCTGCGTCAATTATCCCCTTCCTAGAGCATGATGATGCTAACCGCGCATTGATGGGGTCGAATATGCAACGCCAGGCTGTGCCTACGCTTCGGGCTGATAAGCCGCTGGTAGGTACGGGCATGGAGCGCGTTGTTGCCACTGACTCGGGTGTTACCGCAGTTGCTAAACGTGGCGGTATTGTTGACTCCGTGGATGCCGCGCGTATCGTGGTGCGAGTAAGTGATGATGAGACAGTTGCTGGTGAGTCAGGGGTTGATATCTACAACTTGACCAAATACGTGCGCTCCAATCAAAACACCTGCGTTAATCAGCGACCGCTTGTTAAGTCGGGTGATCAGATTGCGGTAGGTGATGTGTTAGCCGACGGCCCCTCTACTGATTTGGGTGAATTGGCGCTTGGCCAAAATATGCTGGTGGCGTTCATGCCATGGAATGGCTATAACTTTGAGGATTCAATTCTTATCTCAGAGCGCGTAGTTGAAGAGGATCGCTACACCACAATTCATATCGAAGAGCTGACCTGTGTTGCACGTGACACAAAGCTTGGGCCAGAAGAGATCTCCGCTGATATTCCAAATGTTGGAGAAGGCGCACTCTCAAAGCTTGATGAATCCGGTATTGTTTATATCGGTGCAGAGGTTAAGCCTGGTGATATTCTGGTCGGCAAGGTAACGCCGAAGGGCGAAACTCAGCTGACACCAGAAGAGAAGCTACTGCGAGCCATCTTTGGTGAGAAGGCATCCGATGTTAAGGATACCTCTTTGCGAGTTTCATCGGGCACGATTGGTACCGTTATTGACGTTCAAGTCTTTACTCGTGATGGTGTTGAGCTTGATGGTCGAGCGATTCAGATTCAAGAGACGCAACTCGCTTCGGTGAAGAAAGATTTGAATGACAAGTACCGCATTGTTGAAGGTGATGCGTACTCCCGTGTGGAAAAAATGCTAGTGGGCCAGAAAGTAAAAGGCGGCCTGCTGGGTCTGAGGTCCGGCGGTGTTATCAGTGCGGATCATTTGGCTGAAATACCCCGTGAAAAATGGTTTGAGATTCGCCTCTCAGATGATGCCGCGACAGAGCAGCTCGAAAAAGTGTCGGCTCAATTAAAAGAGCTTCGCTTGGAGTTGGATGCTGCCTACGAAGAGAAACGTGGCAAGATCATGACCGGTGATGACTTGGCACCGGGTGTCCTTAAAATGGTCAAGGTTTATATGGCGGTTAAACGTCGCATCCAGCCGGGTGATAAGATGGCAGGTCGTCATGGTAACAAGGGTGTCATATCAAATATTATCCCAGTTGAAGATATGCCGCATACCGCTGAGGGTGAAACTGTTGATATCGTTCTAAACCCACTGGGTGTACCGTCACGTATGAATGTGGGGCAGGTTCTTGAAACTCACCTCGGTTGGGCGGCGCGCGGCTTAGGTAAAAAGCTGACCGAAATGCTCCAGGCGCAGCGCGAGACCATGCTTAAAGAGATTCGTGAGTTTCTCTCTAAGGTTTACACTAATGATGAGCAGTCACGCGAATTTACGGCCATGTCTGACGACGAGGTCATTGAGCTTGCTAAGAACCTAAAAGGCGGGGTGCCGATGGCAACGCCCGTGTTTGAAGGGGCTAACGAGTCTGAGATAAAGGAGATGTTATCCCTCGCAGGCTTGCCAGAAGATGGTCAAACAATGCTGATCGATGGGTGTACCGGTGATGCCTTTGATCGTCCTGTGACCATCGGCTACATGTATATGCTAAAACTTAACCATTTGGTTGATGACAAAATGCATGCTCGCTCAACAGGGCCATATAGTCTCGTAACGCAGCAGCCATTGGGCGGTAAGGCTCAATTCGGTGGTCAGCGATTTGGTGAGATGGAGGTGTGGGCACTGCAAGCTTATGGAGCGGCCTATACTCTGCAAGAGATGCTTACCGTCAAATCAGATGATGTTAATGGTCGTACCAAAATGTATAAAAACATTGTTGATGGCGATCATCGTATGGAGCCAGGCATGCCAGAGTCGTTCAATGTTTTGCTTAAAGAGATTCGGGCCTTGGGTATTGATATTGAGTTAGAGCAGGAGTAACTCTCCTTTGCCGCCCGCCAGTCGGTGAGTATGCTTCACCGACTGAACTAAAGAATTTAAGTGCTGTTCTGCAGGAGATACATCCTTGAAAGATCTATTAAGAATTCTGAAACAACAGAACCAGTCGGAAGACTTTGATGCAATCCGTATTGGTTTGGCATCACCTGAAAAGATTCGCTCGTGGTCTTATGGTGAAGTGAAAAAGCCTGAAACGATTAACTACCGTACCTTTAAGCCTGAGCGTGATGGCCTGTTCTGCGCCAAGATTTTTGGGCCGGTAAAAGATTTTGAGTGCCTGTGCGGAAAATATAAACGCCTGAAGCACCGTGGTGTTATTTGTGAGAAATGTGGAGTGGAGGTGACCATCTCCAAGGTGCGCCGTGACCGTATGGGGCATATTCAGTTGGCAAGCCCTGTTGCCCACATCTGGTTTTTGAAATCACTCCCTTCGCGAATGGGTCTCCTTCTGGATATGACCCTTCGCGATATAGAGCGCGTACTCTATTTTGAGGCTTTTGTTGTTGTAGAGCCTGGGATGACGACGCTTGAGCGTGGCCAGCTCCTTTCTGATGAAGGCTTTCTCGACGCAATAGAAGAGTTTGGCGATGAGTTTGATGCTCGTATGGGTGCAGAGGCTGTTTTTGAGCTTCTGAAGGCGATTGACCTTAAGCCCGAGTCAGCAAAGCTGCGCGAGGATATGGAAGCGACCGCATCAGAAACCAAACTGAAAAAGTTAGGTAAACGCTTAAAGCTTATCGAGGCATTTCTTGAATCCGGCAACCGTCCCGAGTGGATGGTAATGACCGTGCTGCCCGTGTTGCCTCCGGAGTTGCGCCCCTTAGTGCCTCTTGATGGTGGCCGCTTTGCCACATCTGACCTTAACGACCTTTATCGACGAGTTATTAACCGTAACAACCGTTTGAAGCGTCTTCTTGATCTTAATGCACCCGATATCATTGTGCGCAATGAAAAGCGCATGCTTCAAGAGTCGGTCGATGCCTTAATGGATAACGGTCGTCGCGGTCGTGCCATCACCGGCACCAATCGCCGCCCACTCAAATCGCTTGCGGACATGATCAAAGGGAAGCAAGGACGTTTCCGTCAAAATTTGCTTGGGAAACGTGTTGATTACTCTGGTCGCTCTGTGATTGTGGTGGGGCCGTTTCTTAAGCTTCATCAGTGCGGATTGCCTAAGAAAATGGCACTCGAACTCTTCAAGCCTTTTATTTTTAGCAAGCTAGAGCGTCGTGGACTTGCGACTACAATCAAAGCGGCTAAGAAAATGGTTGAGCGGGAAGGTCCTGAAGTTTGGGATATCCTTGAGGAGGTTATTCGCGAGCACCCGGTTATGCTTAATCGCGCACCGACACTCCACCGACTTGGTATCCAGGCATTTGAGCCGGTACTGGTCGAAGGGAAAGCGATCAATTTACACCCTCTAGTCTGTGCGGCATACAACGCAGACTTTGATGGCGATCAGATGGCTGTCCACGTGCCACTCTCTCTGGAGGCGCAGCTCGAAGCGCGCACCCTGATGATGTCGACAAATAACGTACTATCACCCGCCAACGGTGAGCCGATTATTGTGCCCTCACAAGATATTGTATTGGGACTCTACTATATGTCTCGTGACCGTATTAATGCGAAGGGCGAAGGGATGGTGTTTGCCGACATTAATGAGGTTCATCGTGCTTACGAATCTAAAGTTGTCGATCTGCATGCGCGGGTAAAAGCGCGTATTCGGGAGGTCGAAATTGATGAGGAAGGTAACCGCAGCAGTACCTTCAAACTCTACGATACGACCGTTGGTCGTGCGCTACTTTCCGGTATTCTTCCAAAGGGGCTTCGGTTTGAGCTAGTGAATTTGGTGTTAGTGAAGAAGGCCATTTCACACTTGATCAATGAGTGCTATCGAAATGTTGGCTTGAAGGATACGGTTATTTTTGCGGATAAGCTCATGTCCACAGGCTTCACCTATGCAACGCGAGCAGGTGCTTCATTTGGTGCGGATGATATGATTATCCCGGATGAAAAGGTGACTATCCTGGCCACTGCTGAGGCGCAGGTAAAGGAGATTCAATCACAGTACACATCTGGCTTGGTTACTAATGGTGAGCGTTACAATAAAGTAATCGATATCTGGTCCCATGCAAATGACCAAGTCTCACGCGCCATGATGGAAAAACTCTCTAGTGAAGAGGTGGTTGATCGTGAAGGAAATACGGTTCGCCAGGATTCATTTAACCCTATCTTTATGATGGCGGATTCAGGGGCTCGTGGTAGCGCGGCGCAGTTGCGTCAGTTGGCAGGTATGCGTGGACTGATGGCAAAGCCAGATGGCTCAATCATTGAGACACCTATCACCGCAAACTTTCGCGAAGGGCTTGATGTTCTACAATACTTTATCTCTACTCATGGTGCTCGGAAAGGGTTGGCAGATACCGCTCTTAAGACGGCCAACTCGGGTTATTTGACTCGTCGCTTGGTTGATATTGCTCAAGATATGGTTGTCAATGAAGATGATTGTGGAACTGTGCGAGGCCTAATAATGACACCATTGATTGAAGGTGGTGACGTTGTGGAGCCGTTGCATGAGCGCGTGTTAGGGCGGGTCCTCGCTGAAGACGTCATGAATAACAGAGGTAAAAAGCTGATTGCGCCTGCGGGCACGCTTTTGGATGAGGCGTGGGTTGCAATTCTCGAAGAGAACTCGATTGATCAGGTCAAAGTGCGCTCAGCAATTACCTGTGAAGCTCGCTTCGGTATCTGTGCTTCATGTTATGGTCGCGACCTGGCGCGCGGTCATAAGGTGAATGGTGGAGAGGCTGTCGGTGTTATTGCTGCACAATCCATCGGTGAGCCGGGAACCCAGCTTACCATGCGTACATTCCACATTGGTGGTGCCGCTTCACGATCTGCTGCAATTAGTAGTGTCGAAATCAAGTCTGCCGGCACCGTTCGATTGCATAATATCAAGACGGTTAATCATATTAAGGGTCACATGGTTGCGGTATCTCGCTCCGGTGAGGTTGCTGTTCTCGATGCTAATGGTCGTGAGCGGGAGCGCTACAAAGTACCTTATGGTGCTGTCTTTAATGTTGAAAACGGTGCTAAAGTTGCGGCGGGTCAGATCATCGCTAACTGGGATCCACACACGCATCCGATTGTAACTGAGGTTGCCGGTATCGTTCGTTTCAGTGACTTCATTGAGTCCGTCACGGTTTCCCGCGAAGTTGATGATGTGACGGGCCTTAGTAGCTTGGTGATTATCGATCCAAAGCAGCGTAGTGGTACGGCTAAAGACCTGCGGCCAATGGTCAAGCTGCTTGATGAAAATGGAGATGATCTCTGTATTGCAGGAACCAATATTCCTGCCCACTATTTCCTACCCGCCGGCGCTATCATTGGCTTAGAGGATGGCTCCGAGGTGGGCGTTGGTGATGTTGTGGCTCGTATTCCCCAAGAGTCATCTAAAACGCGAGATATTACCGGTGGCCTACCACGTGTTGCCGATCTGTTTGAGGCACGCAAACCAAAAGAGCCTGCAATACTTGCCGAGGTGAGTGGTACGGTTTCGTTTGGTAAAGAGACCAAAGGTAAGCAGCGTTTGGTGATTACCCCGAATGACGGGGATGTTTACGAAGAACTCATTCCAAAGTGGCGTCATGTCACCGTATTTGAGGGTGAGCATGTCGAGAAGGGTGAAGTTATCTCTGAAGGCCCTCCGGCCCCACACGATATTCTTCGTCTGCGTGGCATTGCCGCGCTGGCAAATTACATTGTGAATGAGGTTCAGGATGTTTACCGTCTGCAAGGGGTGAAAATCAATGACAAGCACATCGAAGTTATTGTTCGTCAGATGCTGCGCAGAGTTGAAATTACCAATGCTGGCGATACTAAATTCCTCAAGGGTGAGCAGGTAGAGCGCTCACGTATGCTTGATGAAAATGATCGTATGATAGCGGCAGGAAAGCTGGTTTGTACTTATGACTCTGTGCTGCTGGGTATTACTAAAGCTTCGCTTGCGACCGACTCATTTATCTCTGCAGCATCATTCCAAGAGACCACGCGAGTTCTGACTGATGCGGCTGTGAATGGCAAGGTCGATGACCTTCGTGGCCTTAAAGAGAATGTCATTGTGGGTCGTTTAATCCCGGCGGGTACAGGGCTTGCCTATCATGCTGAACGTCAGCGCCGTCGTCGTGAGCAGTTTGGCGCTGAATTGGCATCTGCGGCGGCTGAAGAATCAGCGCCAGCAGCAGTAGAAGAGGGTGTTGAGTAACGACTGTTGTTTCTCAGTACTTGACACACTAGTGTTTTATCACTAGAATTCCGCGATTCCGACAGCTGGCTATATCCAGCTGTCTACTTATTTGTAGGGTTGGAGCAAAATATATGACAACTATTAATCAGTTGGTGCGTAAGCCTCGCAAGCGCCAAATTGAAAAGAGTAACGTTCCTGCGCTGGATGCATGTCCGCAGAAACGAGGAGTATGCACTCGCGTGTATACAACAACACCTAAGAAGCCGAACTCGGCATTGCGTAAAGTGGCGCGTGTTCGCCTCACTAACGGTATGGAAGTGACTTCATATATTGGTGGTGAGGGGCATAACCTCCAAGAGCACAGTGTTATTTTGATTCGCGGCGGTCGTGTTAAAGATCTGCCTGGTGTGCGTTATCACACGGTTCGTGGCACCCTAGATTGCGCGGGTGTAACCACTCGTCGTCAAGGGCGCTCCAAGTATGGCGCGAAGCGTCCTAAGTAATTGTTTCAGGAATAGATAATGGCTAGAAGAAAAGCGGCAGCTAAACGCGAAGTACTACCCGATCCTAAGTTTGCAAGCGAAACGTTAACGCGCCTTGTTAACGTCTTGATGGTAGACGGGAAAAAGTCGGTTGCGGAGAAAATTGTTTATAGTGCATTAGATCGTGTGACTGAGAAGTCAGGTGGTGAGGCACTGGAGTCGCTGGATAAGGCGCTGGAGGCGGTTCGCCCGTCGGTAGAAGTCAAGTCTCGTCGCGTAGGTGGTGCAACTTATCAGGTGCCCGTTGAGGTTCGCGTTGACCGCCGTACTGCGCTTGCCATGCGCTGGTTGGTAGATGCCGCACGTAAGCGTAGCGAGAAAGGTATGGGCCTGCGCCTTGCGGGCGAAATTATCGATGCCCTTGAGGGTCGCGGCTCTGCAGTCAAAAAACGTGAAGATACGCACCGCATGGCGGATGCTAACAAAGCGTTTGCCCACTATCGCTGGTAAAACCCTGTTGCTGGAGTTGTATTAAAGTGGTGCGTAAAACCCCCGTTGGTCGGTATCGAAATATTGGTATTATGGCTCATATTGATGCCGGCAAGACAACCACAACGGAGCGCATTCTGTTCTACACCGGAGAGTCCCATAAAATTGGCGAAGTTCATGATGGAACGGCGACCATGGACTGGATGGAGCAGGAGCAAGAGCGCGGAATTACAATTACATCAGCTGCGACAACATGCTTCTGGCGTGGTATGCAGAAGCAATACGATGAGCATCGAATAAATATCATCGATACGCCAGGTCATGTTGATTTCACAATAGAAGTCGAGCGTTCATTGCGTATTCTTGATGGTGCCTGCGCTGTTTTTTGCGCAGTTGGTGGAGTCGAGCCGCAGTCTGAGACTGTTTGGCGTCAGGCGGATAAGTATAAAGTACCGCGCATTGCCTTCGTCAATAAAATGGATCGCGCTGGCGCGGATTTTTTTCGCGTTATGGGTCAAATTAAAGAGCGGCTCGGAGCGAGTCCGGTCGCACTACAGCTCCCGATCGGTGCAGAGGATGATTTTGAAGGGGTTGTAGACCTTGTTCGTATGAAAGCAATTTATTGGTCTGACTCCGATATGGGGCTTACTTATGAGTTGCGTGAAATACCTGCAGAGATGCTTGAGCGTTGTGATGACTTGCGAGAGCAACTTGTTGAGACTGCAGCAGAATCAACCGAAGAGTTGATGGATCGATACTTGGAAGATGGTTTCCTGTCTGAGCTTGATATCAAAAAAGGGGTTCGAGCGGCAACCTTATCGGGTGATTTAGTGCCGGTTGTCTGTGGCTCAGCCTTTAAAAACAAAGGAGTGCAGGCGCTTCTTGATGCGGTAGTTGATTATTTGCCCTCGCCGCTTGACGTGCCTGCAATTGTTGGTCTGAGTGAGGATGGTGAGTCGAAAGTGGAGCGTCATCCTAACGATGATGAGCCATTTTCGGCGTTGGTGTTTAAAATAGCGACCGACTCATTTGTTGGCACACTGGCTTACTTCCGAGTTTACAGTGGTAGTTTGAAAGCGGGTGGTGTTGTTTTTAATCCTGCCAAAGGTAAGCGTGAGCGCGTTGGCCGGATTTTACAGATGCATGCCAATAGTCGTGAAGAGATTGGGGTGGTACACGCAGGTGATATTGCGGCGGCGGTCGGTCTCAAACACACAGTAACCGGCGACACCTTGTGTGACCAGAATAACCGAGTGGTTCTTGAGAAAATGGAGTTCCCAGAACCCGTGGTTTCGGTCGCGATTGAGCCGAAGACGCTCGCTGATCAAGATAAGATGGGAGCTGCGTTGAGCCGCCTTGCGCAGGAAGATCCCTCATTTCGAGTGCATCTGGATTCGGACTCGGGACAAACAATTATTTCAGGGATGGGTGAGCTGCATCTGGAAATAATTGTAGATAGGATGAGGCGTGAGTTTGGTGTCGGTGCAAATGTCGGCGCGCCAAGAGTCTCTTACCGTGAGGCGATTCGTTCTAGCGTTGAGGTTGAAGGTAAGTTTATTAGAGATATGGGTGCGCGTAACCAATACGGTCATGTCTCTCTGCGCCTAGAGCCTAAAGAGCCAGGCTCTGGCTATGAGTTTTTGAGTGAAATCGCTGCGGGTACAATACCCAGTGAATACATTCCTGCAGTAGATGCGGGGGTGAAAGAGCAGATGGCGTCGGGTGTCTTGGCGGGTTACCCACTAGTTGATATTAAGGTGACACTGATTGGTGGCTCATATCATGAAGTGGATTCCAACGAGATGGCGTTTCAAATCGCTGGCTCAATTGCACTTCGTGATGGTGCATTAAAAGCCTCACCCCACCTCCTTGAACCGATTATGAGGGTTGAGGTGGTCACGCCCGAAGAGAATATGGGCGATGTGATGGGTGATATCAACCGTCGTCGCGGCTTGGTGCAGGGTGTAGATGATGTTCCGGTGGGGAAGGTTGTTCGCGCTGAAGTGCCGCTTGGTTCCATGTTTGGTTATGCGACTGAGCTAAGATCGGCGACTCAAGGTAGAGCAAGTTACTCCATGGAGTTTGGTAAATACGCAGAGGCACCATCAAATATCTCTAATGAGATAGTTAATAAAGTTTATTAAGAATAATTGATTTATCGAGAGGAACGCACGTGTCTAAAGAAAAATTTGAACGCACAAAACCACATGTCAATGTGGGCACTATCGGTCACGTAGATCACGGTAAAACCACCCTGACTGCGGCAATCACCAAATGTATGGCTGAGGCGCATGGTGGTGAGTTTAAAGCTTATGACCAGATAGATGGCGCACCTGAAGAGCGTGCCCGTGGTATTACAATTGCCACAGCGCACGTTGAATATGAATCAGACTCGCGCCACTACGCGCACGTTGATTGCCCAGGCCATGCTGACTATGTGAAAAACATGATCACCGGTGCCGCGCAGATGGATGGTGCGATTCTGGTATGTTCGGCGGCCGATGGTCCAATGCCGCAAACCCGTGAGCATATACTGCTTTCACGTCAGGTCGGTGTTCCTTATATTGTTGTGTTCCTCAATAAAGCGGACATGGTAGATGATGACGAGCTGCTTGAGCTGGTTGAAATGGAAGTTCGCGAGCTTCTCGACAAGTACGACTTCCCAGGTGACGATACGCCGGTTGTTATCGGCTCTGCATTAAAGGCATTGGAAGGCGATCAATCTGAGATTGGTGTTCCGGCCATTATTAAGCTGGTTGAAGCAATGGATAGCTACATTCCAGAGCCTGAGCGTGCTATTGATGGTGCATTCCTGATGCCGGTTGAGGATGTTTTCTCGATCTCTGGTCGCGGCACCGTGGTAACGGGTCGTATCGAGCGCGGTATCATCAAGGTAGGTGAAGAAGTTGAAATTGTCGGCATCAAAGAGACCGTAAAAACGATCTGTACTGGTGTTGAAATGTTCCGCAAGCTGCTTGATGAAGGGCGTGCAGGCGACAATGTTGGTCTGTTGTTGCGCGGCACCAAGCGTGAAGATGTTGAGCGCGGACAAGTGCTTTGTCAGCCTGGTTCAATCAATCCTCACACCAAGTTTGAAGCAGAAGTCTATGTGTTGAGCAAAGATGAGGGTGGCCGACATACGCCATTCTTTAATGGCTATCGTCCGCAGTTTTACTTCCGTACCACGGATGTAACCGGTGCGTGTGATCTGCCAGAGGGTGTAGAGATGGTGATGCCAGGTGATAACGTGCAGATGACGGTATCGCTGATCGCTCCCATCGCAATGGAAGACGGCCTGCGTTTTGCAATCCGTGAAGGTGGTCGCACAGTTGGTGCGGGCGTTGTTGCTAAGATTATTGAGTAATAAATATGACTAACCAAAGAATTCGTATTCGCCTAAAATCATTTGATCATCGCTTGATTGATCAGTCCGCGCGTGAAATTGCCGATACTGCAAAACGCACCGGTGCGCATGTGCAGGGTCCGATTCCCATGCCGACCAAAAAAGAGCGTTTCACTATTTTGACCTCGCCGCATGTTAATAAAGATGCGCGTGATCAGTATGAGATTCGTACTCACAAGCGCATGCTGGATATCGTTGATCCGACTGAAAAGACGGTAGATGCATTAATGAAGCTTGATCTTGCTGCTGGGGTAGACGTGCAGATTAAATTAAGTTAGAATCCGCCCCTCATTAATAACGCCGTGCTGTCCGCAGTGGGAGTGCGGCGTTGTTATATTGAAGTTTTGTTGAATTAAGCGTCGGTCAATCGAAATCGATGCGTGAGGATAACGACAATGACTATTGGTGTAATAGGCCGCAAACGCGGTATGACTCGGATTTTTACGGAAGAGGGCCACTCGTTGCCTGTTACCGTAATTGAAGTTGAGCCTAATCGCGTGAGTCAGCTTAAAGGGCTCGAGAAAGATGGCTACAACGCAGTTCAGGTGACGGTTGGTACGCGCCGTGCAACGCGAGTGACCAAGGCAATGGCTGGTCACTTTGCGAAAGCAGGTGTCGAGGCTGGTCGAGGTCTTTGGGAGTTTCGTCTAGCCGACGGAGCGACTAATGATTTTGCGACAGGCTCAGAGATTAAAGCTGATATTTTTGAGGCTGGTCAGAAGGTAGACGTGGCGGGTGTTACGATCGGTAAGGGATTTGCCGGTACCATCAAGCGCCATCACTTTGCAGGTAAAGATGCGACGCACGGTAACTCGCTTTCCCATCGTACGCCTGGCTCTATCGGGCAGTGTCAAACCCCTGGTCGTGTATTCAAGGGTAAGAAGATGTCTGGCCAGATGGGTAATGTGCAGCGTACGGTTCAAAACCTTGAAGTGGTTCGTGTGGATATTGAGCGCAATATTCTTTTGGTTAAAGGGGCAGTTCCTGGTGCCAAAGGAAGTGATGTTGTTGTATCCCCGGCGGTTAAAGTACTTTCGCGGGGGAGTTTGTAATGGAGTTGAATCTAGTTACAGCGACAGGCAAAGAGTCTAAAAAGAGCGTAGAGCTCTCTGATGATAGCTTTGCGCAAGAATTTAATGAGCCGTTGATTCATCAGGTTGTAACGGCCTATTTGGCAGGCGCTCGTCAAGGGAGTCGTGCCCATAAGAATCGCTCGGATGTGAGTGGTGGTGGTGCTAAGCCGTGGCGTCAGAAAGGAACCGGTCGTGCTCGTGCGGGTACTATTCGTAGTCCCTTATGGCGAACAGGTGGCGTTACTTTTGCGGCCACACCACAAGATCATTCACAAAAAGTAAACAAGAAGATGTATCGTGGCGCAATGCGCTCGATCGTCTCTGAGTTGTTGCGTCAAGATCGCTTGATTATTATTGATAAGTTTTCTCTTGAACTGCCAAAAACAAAAGAGCTGGTTGCTAAGCTTGCAGCGATGGATTTGGAAAATGTTCTGATTGTTCCAGAGGCCATTGATGATAATTTGTATCTTGCATCACGCAATCTGCATAAGGTTGGTCTTGTGAGTGCGTCATCAATCGACCCGGTTTCACTGGTAGGTTACGACAAGGTGCTGATGACGGTTGGAGCGATCAAGCAAATAGAGGAGGCTTTAGCATGAACCAAGAGCGTTTGATGAAGGTTCTACTCGGCCCTCATATTACTGAGAAAGCATCGGTTGCTGCTGAGACTAATCAGCAAATTGTATTCAAAGTGGCTACTGACGCAAATAAGACTGAAATCAAGAAGGCTGTAGAGCTTCTGTTTGAAGTTGAAGTCGATTCCGTTCAGGTTGCCAATGTTAAAGGCAAGCGTAAGCGCTTTGGGGCAATCCAGGGTCGGCGCTCTGGCTACAAAAAGGCATATGTCCAACTTAAGGCCGGTAGTGAGATTGATTTCACCAGCGCCGCCGAGTAATTCGTAGAGGATTCGTATCATGGCGATCGTAAAACTTAAACCGACATCACCTGGGCGCCGCTTCGTAGTTCGAGTGGTTACTCCAGACCTCCATAAGGGCGAGCCATATGCTCCCCTTCTGGAGAAAAAGAGCAAGTCCGGTGGTCGTAATAATAATGGGCGTATTACCACTCGCCATCGTGGTGGTGGTCATAAGCAACACTACCGTATCATCGATTTTAAGCGTAACAAGGATGGTATCCCTGGTGTTGTTGAGCGCTTAGAGTATGATCCAAACCGCAGCGCTAATATTGCGTTGATTAAGTATGCCGATGGCGAGCGTCGCTATATTATAGCGCCCAAGGGTGTCTCTGCTGGTTCGGATATCATGTCTGGTCAGCAGTCACCAATAAAGCCGGGTAGCGCGATGGCGCTGCGTGATATTCCTGTGGGTACAACCGTTCATTGTGTTGAACTTCGTGCCGGCAAAGGTGCGCAAATTGCGCGCTCTGCAGGAACGTCAGCTCAGCTTGTTGCGCGTGATAGTGAATATGCAACCTTACGCCTTCGCTCAAGCGAGATGCGTAAGGTGCGGGTTGACTGCAAGGCAACAATTGGTGAAGTAGGTAACTCCGAGCACGCTCTTCGCTCCTTAGGTAAGGCCGGTGCTGCTCGTTGGGCAGGTCGCCGACCTACCGTTCGCGGTGTTGCGATGAATCCAGTGGATCATCCGCACGGTGGTGGTGAGGGTCGTACTTCTGGTGGCCGTCATCCTGTATCTCCTTGGGGTGTTCCGACGAAGGGTTATAAAACCCGTAAAAACAAGCGTACCGATAAATTTATCGTACGTCGTCGTAGCAAGTAATTTCGTTTAACTGGAAAGAGGGCGAGCAATGCCACGTTCAGTCAAGAAAGGTCCATTCGTCGATCAACACTTAGCCAAGAAGGTGAGTGAGGCGGTCGAGGCTGGTACAAAACGACCAATTAAGACTTGGTCACGTCGTTCAATGGTACTCCCGGATATGCTCGGGCTCACTATTGCTATACATAATGGTCGTCAACACGTGCCGGTTTTCATTACTGAAAACATGGTCGGCTACAAATTGGGTGAGTTTGTTCCTACTCGCACATATCGTGGTCATGTTGCTGATAAAAAGTCCAGATAAGGGGTGTGAAGATGGAAGTCATTGCTAAACATCGTAATGCACGCATCTCTGCGCAAAAAACCCGTCTGGTCGCAGACCAGATTCGTGGTCTGTCAGTAGATCGTGCCTTGCAAATTCTGATGTTCAGTAACAAAAAAGCAGCAACTATCGTTAAGAAAGTTGTTGAATCAGCAATTGCAAATGCAGAGCATAATGACGGTGCAGATATCGACGAGTTGAAGATTACTCGGATTTTCGTTGATGAAGCGGCGACATTCAAGCGCATTCGTCCGCGTGCAAAAGGGCGTGCAAATCGCATTCTGAAACGTAATTGCCACATTACTGTGGCGGTTGCTGAAAAATAACTGAGAGGCAGGTATGGGTCAGAAAGTACATCCAACGGGCATCCGTCTTGGTATTACTAAGGATTGGACCGCTAAGTGGTATGCAAATAGTCGGGATTTTTCCGGCTACTTGCTGGCAGACTTAAAGGTACGTGAATTCCTGAAAAAGCGCTTATCCAAGGCATCAGTTAGTCGCATCCAGATTGAGCGCCCTGCGCGTAATGCGAAAATCACCATTCACACGGCTAGGCCTGGTGTGGTTATCGGCAAGAAAGGCGAAGATATTGAACGCCTTAGAGTTGAACTCTCCAAAATGATGGGCATTCCAGTTAATGTCAATATTGAAGAGATTCGCAAGCCTGAGTTGGATGCGCAATTAGTTGCTGAAAATGTAGCGCAACAGCTAGAGCGACGTATTATGTTTCGCCGTGCCATGAAGCGTACCGTTACTAATACAATGCGTCTTGGTGCTAAAGGTATCAGAATCGCAGCTGCTGGACGTTTGAATGGTGCAGAGATAGCGCGCACAGAGTGGTATCGTGAGGGGCGTGTTCCCCTGCATACTTTTCGTGCTGATATAGATTATGGCTTTGCTGAAGCTTTGACAACCTACGGTATTATCGGGGTTAAAGTCTGGATATTTAAGGGTGAGGTTATCGGTTTTCATGACCAGGTAGCCACTACATCCAAGAAATCCGCAGCAAATAATTAAAGGAGAAGCGGTATGCTCCAGCCAAAACGAACCAAATTCCGTAAAATGCAAAAAGGCCGTAATCGTGGCCTTGCTCAAAGCGGAAACAAGGTAAGCTTCGGTGAGTTTGGCCTGAAGTCGACGACGCGTGGTCGGTTAACCGCACGCCAAATCGAAGCTGCCAGGCGTGCCATGACTCGCCACATTAAGCGTGGTGGAAAGATCTGGATTCGTGTTTTTCCAGATAAGCCAATATCCAAGAAGCCCCTTGAAGTCAGAATGGGTAAGGGTAAAGGCAACGTAGAATATTGGGTTGCTGAAGTTCAGCCAGGTAGAATGTTGTATGAGATGGAAGGTGTTAGTGAGGAGTTAGCTCGTGAAGCATTCGCGCTAGCGGCAGCAAAACTACCTGTGAATACAACATTTGTAACTCGGACGGTGATGTGATGAATGCAAGTGAGCTTAGAGAAAAATCTGTTGATGAGCTAAACGCCGAGCTTCAGAATCTTTTGCGCGAGCAGTTCAATTTGCGAATGCAAAAAGGAACTGGGGAGCTTGCAAAGCCAAGTTTGGTTGCTGAGGTCCGTAAGAATATTGCACGCGTTAAGACGGTTCTGAATCAAAAGACGCAGGAGTCCTAAAATGACTGAGCAGGCAAAATCTACACGCACCCAGACTGGGCGTGTTATCAGTAGCAAGATGGATAAGAGTGTCACGGTCATGATTGAGCGTAAGGTTCGTCATCCAGTTTACGGTAAGTACGTTAAGCGCTCCACCAAGCTACACGTGCACGACGAACAAAATGTTTGCAATGATGGCGACACGATTACCATTAGTGAGTGCCGCCCTTTGTCTAAGACTAAGTCTTGGACGCTGGTTGAGGTTGTCTCAAAAGCAAAATAATATGCCGTCCACTGCGGTGGTTGTTGCATAAATGACTAAAAGCCCGAGTTGGCTTTCTTTTCAACTTGGGTTTTTTTTGTATTAGTGCTATTATGCGCGCCCTGAGTGTAGGGAGAAGCGGCGTGATAGCGAAACTGGAGAAAAGCCAATGATTCAGATGCAGTCGCTCCTTGATGTGGCCGATAATAGTGGCGCAAGAAAGTTGATGTGTATCAAGGTCTTAGGTGGGTCGCATCGGCGTTATGCAGGTGTTGGTGATGTCATTAAGGTCAGCATCAAAGAGGCTATCCCCCGAGGCAAGGTTAAGAAGGGCGATGTTTATAGTGCTGTTGTGGTGCGTACCCGTAAAGGTGTACGACGCTCTGATGGCTCCCTGATTCGCTTTGATGGAAATGCAGCCGTTCTGTTGAATAGCAAGCTTGAGCCAATTGGTACGCGTATTTTTGGTCCGGTCACCAGGGAGTTGCGTGGTGGTCGTTTCATGAAGATTGTGTCACTTGCGCCAGAAGTGCTCTGATTTAAAGAGATAATAATTATGCGTAAGATCAGAAAAGGTGATGAAGTAGTTGTTCTCACAGGTAAGGACAAAGGTAAGCGTGGTGCGGTCAGTACTGTGCATGCCAATGGCCGTTTGGTTGTTGAGGGCGTGAGTGTTGTTAAGAAGCATGTGAAGCCAAACCCAATGAAGGGTGTTGCTGGTGGAATCGTCGAGAAAGAGGCCTCTATTGACGGCTCTAACGTAGCGATTTTCAACTCGGCAACTGGCAAGGCGGACCGAGTTGGATTCCGTGTGCTGGAAGATGGTAAGAAGGTCCGCTTCTTTAAGTCTAACAACGAATTAATTGATGCTTGATTAGGTAGTGAATTATGGCTAGGTTGCAGGAATTTTATCGCGACACTGTTGTTCAGAAACTTATGGACCAGTTTGGCTACAAGAGTGTGATGGAAGTGCCGCGTATTACTAAGGTAACCCTTAATATGGGTCTTGGTGAGGCGCTGGTGAATAAAAAAGTACTTGAAAGTGCGCTTGGTGATATGACTAAAATTGCGGGTCAGAAGCCTATTGTCCGTAATGCTCGAAAGTCAGTTGCTGGCTTTAAAGTGCGTGAGGGCTGGCCGATTGGCTGCAAAGTAACACTGCGTAGCTATCGGATGTATGAGTTCATGGATCGTTTGATTAATGTCTCATTGCCGCGAGTTCGTGATTTCCGTGGTATGAATGTAAAGTCATTTGATGGTCGTGGAAACTATAGCATGGGCATTAATGAGCAGATCATTTTCCCTGAAATTGACTACGATAAAATTGATGCTTTACGCGGAATGGATATCACGGTTACAACGACAGCTAAAACTGATGAAGAAGGGCGTGCGCTACTCGCGGCGTTTAGCTTCCCATTTAAAAGCTAGGGGTTTATTGAATGGCTAAGGTTTCAATGATTAATCGCGAAAACAAGCGCACTAAGCTTGTTGCGAAATATGCCACTAAGCGTGCTGAACTGAAGAAGCGCTCCGTAGATTTGGAGTTATCTCCTGAGGAGCGTCGCGAAGCCATGCAGGCATTGCATGCGCTTCCGCGAGACGCAAGTCCGGTTCGCCAGCGTAGTCGCTGTCAAATTACAGGTCGTCCACACGGCGTGTATCGTAAATTTGGTCTCGCTCGTAACAAGCTGCGTGAAGCAGCAATGCGTGGCGACATACCTGGTTTAGTTAAGTCCAGCTGGTAGGCTGGATACTGATTAACGTTAGGAGAGATTATTATGAGTATGCAAGATCCAATTGCGGATATGCTGACTCGCATCCGCAATGCGCTGGGTGCAAATAAAGCAACAGTGTCAATGCCCTATTCAGGCAAAAAAATGGCGATAGCAGTCGTTCTTAAGGATGAGGGTTATATTTCAAATGCCTCTCTTGAGGGTGAGGGTGCTAAAGCCGAGTTGGTTATTGAGCTTAAATACTACTCGGGCAAGCCAGTTATTGATCAGATTAAGCGCGTAAGCCGCCCAGGTTTGCGTATTTACAGAGGTAAAGACGAACTCCCTAAGGTCATGGCTGGTCTTGGTGTAAGTATCATCTCAACATCTGCAGGTGTCATGTCCGATCGGGCGGCACGCAAAGCAGGTTGTGGTGGTGAAGTTCTTTGCTTTGTAGCGTAAGGGGTAAGTATGTCACGTATAGCAAATAATCCTGTAGTGATCCCTGCGGCTGTAGAGGTCTCGCTCAAGGGTAGTCAGGTATCCGTTAAAGGGCCAAAAGGCTCCTTGGAACGTACCGTTCATGACTTTGTCGAGGTCTCGCATAAAGACAATGAGTTGAGGTTTTCTGCCCGTAACAGTGCACAGAAAGGTGCGGTTGCAATGGCTGGAACAATGCGCTCACTGCTCTCAAACATGGTGGTTGGCGTTACAACTGGTTTTGAGAAGAAATTGAAGCTGGTTGGTGTTGGTTACCGGGCGCAATTACAAGGAAAAGTTCTTAATCTCACCTTGGGGTTTTCTCATCCGGTGAGCTATGAGTCACCCGAAGGTATAACCATTGAAACCCCTTCTCAGACTGAGATCGTGATCAAAGGTGCCGATAAGCAGGCCGTAGGGCAGGCTGCCGCCGATATTCGTGCTTACCGTCCACCTGAGCCTTATAAGGGTAAGGGTGTTCGTTATGCTGATGAGCGTATCGTAATGAAAGAAGCCAAGAAGAAATAACCTAGGGGCTCAGAGATGGATAAGAAACAATCACGCTTACGCCGTGCTCGTCGCGGTCGTGCGAAAATTAAAGAACTGGCAGTACCGCGACTGTGCGTATTCCGTACTCCTCGCCATATATATGCGCAGGTTATCGCTCCAAATAGCGCAGAGGTTGTATGTTCGGCCTCTACCGTAGAGAGTAGTGTTGCTGATCAGATTAAATACACCGGTAATGCAGATTCAGCTGTTGCAGTTGGCAAAATTGTCGCTGAGCGTGCTAAGAGTGCAGGTATCACCAAGGTTGCTTTCGATCGTTCAGGCTTCAAGTACCATGGCCGTGTTAAGGCTTTGGCTGATGCTGCTCGCGAGAATGGCTTGGAATTCTAAGGGGTTAATTGTGGCTAGATTTGATCAAAATAATTCCAACTCAGATGATTTGTTGGAAAAACTGGTAGCTGTAAATCGTGTTGCCAAGGTTGTTAAAGGTGGTCGTATTTTCGGCTTCACTGCGTTGACAGTTGTTGGCGATGGTAACGGCAAAGTTGGTTTCGGTCGTGGCAAGGCGCGTGAAGTACCTGCTGCTATTCAGAAGGCGATGCAAGAAGCACGCAAAAACCTGAAAAGTGTTAGCCTTACAAATGGCACTCTTCAACATCCCATTACCTCAACTCATGGCGCGGCAAAAGTCTTTATGCAGCCCGCATCTGAGGGTACAGGGATTATTGCTGGTGGCCCAATGCGAGCGGTATTTGAAGCGGTTGGTGTGCATAATGTGCTTGCCAAGTGCATCGGATCTACCAATCCTATTAATGTTGTCCGTGCAACGGTCAAGGGCTTGGCAGAGATGACTTCTCCAGAAGAAGTCGCTGCTAAGCGTGGTAAAACAGTTAGTGAGATTATGGACTAAACGATGGCTAATAATACGATTAAAGTAACTTTGGTGCGTAGTGTTAGTGGTCGTCTGGCTGCGCACAAAGCGTGTGTTTCTGGTCTGGGTATTCGTCGTATTCGCCAAACTGTTGAAGTGCAAGACACTCCTGAGAACCGAGGCATGATAAATAAAGTGTCTTACATGCTTAAGGTTGAGGACAACTAAGATGCGATTAAATACTTTAAAGCCTGCAGAGGGCGCAAAAAAAGCGGCTAAACGGGTAGGGCGCGGTATCGGCTCTGGTCATGGCAAGACATGTGGTCGCGGCCACAAGGGGCAGAAGTCCCGCTCAGGCGGCATGCCTAAGATCGGTTTCGAGGGTGGCCAAATGCCGCTCTATCGCCGTCTTCCAAAGGTTGGTTTTCGTTCGCGTAAAGCCGCTTTTACAGCCGAAGTCCGTCTCAATGAAATTGACGCTGTCAGTGCTGATGTTATTGACCTGTTGTCGTTAAAAGCGGCGAATGTCATCCGTGACAACATAAAGTCAGTAAAGATCATTCTTTCGGGTGAAGTGACTAAAGCGGTCACTGTTCGTGGCTTAGGTGTGACTAAAGGTGCCCGGGCTGCAATTGAAGCAGCTGGTGGGAAAATCGAGGCGTAATGGCTGCTCCAGGAATGAATGCAGGCTCATCGAAAGCGGGTGGGAATCATGGCGAGTTGAAGCGTAGGCTGCTTTTTCTGCTTGGTGCCATTATCGTTTTTCGTATTGGTGCACATATCCCTGTTCCAGGGATTAACCCCGATGCGCTTGCGGCGCTATTTGATCAGCAGCGAGGCACTATCGTTGACATGTTTAACATGTTCTCGGGTGGTGCTCTTGAGCGACTGACCCTCTTTGCTTTGGGTGTAATGCCCTATATTTCAGCGTCGATCATCATGCAGTTGATGACATCTGTCGTACCGAAATTTGAACAACTGAAAAAAGAGGGTGAAGCGGGTAGGCGAAAGATAACTCAATATACACGTTATGGTACGTTGGTTTTAGCAACATTCCAGGCAACGGGTATATCGATTGCATTGCAGTCTCAGAAAATTGGCTCGCTCTCGGTGGTGGTCGATCCCGGTACCGGGTTTATGGTAACCACCATACTGACGTTGGTGGCTGGAACCATGTTCCTTATGTGGCTGGGTGAGCAGGTAACTGAGCGAGGTATCGGTAATGGTATATCCATTATAATATTCGCATCGATTGTTTCTGGCTTGCCTTCTGCAATTGGCGGTACCCTCGAGTTGGCAAGAGTAGGCGAAATGTCATCTCTGATGGTTATTGCGTTGGTAGTGCTCGCACTGGCAGTAACTGCCTTCGTTGTATTTGTTGAGCGAGGTCAACGCAGAATCACCGTTAATTATGCCCGACGGCAACAAGGTAGGAAAATGATGGCTGGGCAGGCAACACATCTGCCGCTTAAGCTTAATATGGCTGGTGTTATCCCGCCAATATTTGCCTCTAGCATTATCTTGTTCCCCGCTACCGTCGCGGGCTGGTTCGCCCAGGGTGAGGGGATGGGCTGGTTGCAGGATATTGCCACTTTGCTCTCGCCTGGTCAGCCGCTATATGTGACTTTTTATGCGGTTGCGATTATATTTTTCTGCTTTTTTTATACGGCTCTGGTATTTAACCCCCGTGAAACTGCAGATAACTTAAAACGCTCCGGTGCATTCATTCCAGGCGTAAGGCCTGGAGAGAATACGGCCAGATATATTGATAAAATCATGTCCCGTCTGACATTTGTCGGCGCAGGGTACATCACTTTGGTATGTCTACTGCCTGAGTTCCTCATTCTGTATTGGAATGTGCCCTTCTACTTCGGTGGAACGTCATTGTTGATCATAGTTATAGTGATCATGGACTTTATGTCTCAAGTGCAAGCGCATCTGATGTCTACGCAATATGAAGGCATGATGAAAAAGGCCAACCTTAAAGGTTATGGTCGTGCGGGCAAGCCACGTTAAGTAATTACAAAGTTTATTGGAGTGTATTGATATGAAAGTACGTGCTTCTGTTAAAAAGCTGTGCCGTAACTGTAAAATTGTACGTCGCAAGGGTGTGGTGCGTGTTATCTGTAAAGAGCCACGTCACAAGCAGCGCCAAGGTTAATAGCGCTTGCAAGTTATTTAAGTATTGAGTATTATTGCGCGCTTTCCGGGTCGCAGTGTTAATTAGGAGAACTTTAGAATGGCGCGTATTGCTGGCGTAAACATTCCAGATAATAAACATACTGTTATTGCATTAACTGCAATTTATGGTGTGGGTCGTACCCGTGCACATCAAATTTGTGCAAATGCCGGTGTTGCAACTGATGCGAAGATTCGTGATTTGGCCGAGTCAGAGCTTCAGTCACTGCGAACAGAGACGGCAAAGCTAACACTCGAAGGTGACCTCCGTCGTGAAGTTTCCATGAATATTAAACGACTGATGGATATGGGCTGCTATCGCGGTATTCGTCATCGTCGCGGACTTCCGCTTCGTGGCCAGCGTACGCGCACCAATGCGCGGACACGGAAAGGGCCTCGTCGTCCAATTAAAAGATAATTTTGGGATTGTATAAGAATGGCTAAGACTCCAGTGCGCGCAAAAAAGCGTGTAAAACGTAATGTTGTTGATGGTATTGCCCATGTGCATGCCACTTTTAACAATACAATAATCACCATAAGTGATCGTCAAGGTAATGCGCTTTGTTGGGCTACATCTGGCGGCAGTGGTTTTCGAGGTTCACGAAAAAGCACCCCTTTCGCAGCGCAGATAGCTGCAGAGCGTGCCGGTCAGGTGGCGCTTGATATGGGTGTTAAGAACCTTGATGTGAATGTAAAGGGGCCAGGCCCAGGCCGCGAATCAGCTGTGCGTTCGTTGAACTCACTTGGTTTTAAGATTGGTACAATCTCAGATGTGACGCCTATTCCGCATAATGGATGTCGTCCACCTAAGAAGCGTCGAGTTTAATAGGAGAGAGATTTTGGCTAGGTATATTGGTCCCAAGTGTCGTCAGTGTCGCCGTGAAGGTGAAAAGCTCTTTTTGAAGGGTGAGAAATGCTATACAGCAAAATGTCCTATTGAGACTCGTGCTTATGCACCAGGACAGCATGGACAAAAAAATGCACGCCTTTCAAATTATGGTGTGCAGTTGCGAGCTAAGCAAAAGTTACGTCGTATTTACGGCATTCTCGAAGGTCAGTTCCGCCTTTACTACAAAGAAGCGGATCGGATTAAAGGGGCAACAGGCGAAAATCTATTGCGCCTGCTGGAGAGTCGTCTAGATAATGTGGTTTATCGCATGGGCTTCGCAGCATCGCGCACTGAAGCACGCCAGTTAGTTCGACATAATGGTGTGAGCGTTAATGGTCGCCGTGTAAATATCCCATCCTATTCCGTACTGGCAAACGATGTTGTTGCTGTACGAGAAGGGGCGAAGGCTCAGTTGCGTGTTAAAGGGGCTCTCGAGTCTGCGCAGCAGCGTGGTTTTGCCGAGTGGATTGAAGTAGACGCAACGAAGATGGAAGGTGTGTTTAAGTCTGCGCCTGAGCGGTCTGAATTGCCTTCTGATATCAATGAAAACCTTGTGGTCGAACTCTACTCTAAATAACAAGTCCGTATCACTTTAGTGGCAACAATGTTGCGAGGAAAATTATGCAGGTAATAACAGATTTGTTGAAGCCGCGTCTGGTAAATGTTCAGCAGGTTAGCCATAATTTGGCGCGAGTTACATTGGAGCCGCTTGAGCGTGGATTTGGTCATACGCTAGGTAATGCGCTGCGGCGTATACTGCTCTCGTCAATGCCTGGTGCGGCCGTGGTAGAGGCTGAAATTGATGGGGTTCTTCACGAGTATAGCGCGCTTGAGGGTGTGCAAGAGGATGTTATTGAGATTCTCCTCAATCTTAAGGGGCTTGCCATAGTGATGCATGAAGGTGACTCTGCTGAGATAGTTCTTTCTAAGAAAGTCGAAGGCCCGGTCACTGCTGCTGACCTTGTGCTTCCCCATAATATCGAGCTGATCAACCCTGAGCATGTTATCGCAACACTTTCTAAAAAAGGCGCTCTTGAGATGCGTTTGAAAGTTGAGTCTGGTCGCGGATATCAGCCATCTACACAGCGTCAAGCAAATGATGAAGGTGACAAGGCGATTGGTCGTCTTCTATTGGATGCCTCGTTCAGTCCAGTTAGTCGTGTTTCATATAGCGTTGAATCTGCCCGCGTTGAGCAGCGTACCAATCTCGATAAATTAATATTGGAACTCGAGACGAACGGTACGATTGATCCTGAGGATGCAATCCGCAAGGCGGCTACTATTCTTCAAGATCAGCTAACCTCATTTGTTGATTTGAAGGCGATTGAAGCTGCAAAGCCGGAAGAAAAAGAGCCAGAGATTGATCCGGTCCTGCTGCGTCCGGTTGATGATCTTGAATTGACGGTAAGGTCTGCAAATTGCCTGAAGGCTGAGCAGATTTACTATATAGGTGACCTTGTTCAGCGTACCGAAGTGGAGCTGCTCAAGACGCCTAATTTAGGCAAAAAGTCCCTGACAGAGATAAAAACCGTCCTGGCTCAGAGAGGCTTGTCCCTTGGGCTTACCCTTGAGAGTTGGCCGCCAGCAGGTGTTGAAGATAAAGCATCCGCCTAAGTTTAATATATAAGCTGTATTTTAAGGATTTTTACTATGCGTCACCGTAATATTGGTAGGCAGTTAAGCCGGAATAGCAGTCATCGCAAAGCAATGCTGCGCAATATGTCCGCTTCACTACTTGAGCACGAGTTGATTAAAACAACAGTGCCAAAAGCAAAAGAAGTTCGCCGCGTGATAGAGCCGCTGCTGACAATGGCTAAAGTTGATAATGTTGCCAATCGTCGCCGTGCATTTTCGGTGCTCCGTGATAAGGAGCTGGTTCGCAAATTGTTTGATGTCCTCGGCCCCCGTTATGTAGAACGCCCCGGAGGCTATCTTCGCATTATGAAGTGTGGCTATCGAACGGGTGATACGGCGCCGATGGCCTACTTAGAGCTCGTAGATCGCCCTGTCATCGAATTCAGTGAGGATGATTTTGACGCGGACGAGAGTTGATAGAAGCTACTCTACCTTAGGTGCGCATGTTAAGTGCGTACTTGGATAAAACCTGTTGAAATTTTATTAGAACAGCGTACTATCCCCACCCATATTATGGGCCGTTAGCTCAGTTGGTAGAGCAGTGGACTTTTAATCCATTGGTCCTGCGTTCGAGTCGCAGACGGCCCACCATATTTACATTGTTTTGTTCGATATTAATACCCAAAGGTTTCGGGCCGTTAGCTCAGTTGGTAGAGCAGTGGACTTTTAATCCATTGGTCCTGCGTTCGAGTCGCAGACGGCCCACCATATAATACAAGCCAGCTTTTTAGCTGGCTTTTTTATTGGGCGCCAGTATGGGGGTTGGTGCTGTTTTGTTTAAATTCCATCGAGCTCTGCTCCCTGCTCCTTAGGGCGAAAAGCTAATAAGTAGAATTCTGTTTGAACACCCCGCTTTCGTGAAGCGAAAGGCGAGTCTACGCGATAGGGCTTGCCCCAGTGGTCTTTATTTGGCCTTAATTCTTCTCGATGTAAAATAAACCCCAAAAAGTAATTGACGTG
>Ga0256839_1000538_pt1 | contig 48724 bp, 43 predicted proteins | sample 354166metaG_FD_185968 | JGI IMG/M metagenome (GOLD analysis project Ga0256839, IMG submission 185968) | Hydrothermal vent microbial communities from Mid Atlantic Ridge, Atlantic Ocean - 354-166 | ecosystem: Environmental > Aquatic > Marine > Hydrothermal vents | place: Atlantic Ocean: Mid... | reverse complement strand
GAGGACCGCCCCCCGAGGTGCCGCGCGACAGGACCCGCGGGCCGGCCCCCGGGGCCACCGCCACGCCTCGGTCTACCCGCCGGCCGACGCTCGGCGGTAACTCCAGCGCTCCGGTGTACGGGGACGGGGACAGCGACGCGCACCGGCACGGGCACCGGGACGGGGACGGGCACCCGTGGCCGTGCCGGTGGCCGTGGCCGAACCCGTACGCGTTCCCGTACCCGCCCCCGTTCGGCGGCGCCTCCAGCGATGGGGGTTACGGGGACGGGGACAGGGACGCGAGCCGGCACCGGCACGGACACCGTGGCAGCTCGCTGCCTCCAGTACTGGGGTTTACAGGGACGCGCACCGGCACCGGCACGGACACCGCGGCGGCTCGATACCTCCAGCACTGGGGTTTACGGGGACGGGCACGGGCCCGCGCACCGGCACCGGCACCGGGACCGTGCACCGGTCCCGGCGGGCCGATGGCCGGAGCGTGAAGACAACCCCCGTCTGTGTGCGTAAGGGTACGGGCACGGGCCCGCGGGCGCGCGCGGTGGCCCGAAAGGAGACGGTGGGGGCGGGATCGGGGCCCGCCCGCGAGACCGTGCGGCCGCACGATCGGATCCGTGTCGAGCCGCCCGCCGTTCGCTGCCATCGGCGTGGCCGCGTCCACGGGAGGCCCCGGGGCGGTCGAGCGCTTCCTGCGCGCACTCGGTCCACCGCGGGGGGCCGTCGTCCTGGTGGCGCAGCACATGCGTCCGGAAGTCCTCGAAGGCTTCGTGCGCCGCCTCGGGCGCCGGCTGGGGCCGTGGGTCGTGCCCGCGCAACCGGGCCGACCGCTCCCGTCCGGACGCGCGTGGATCGTGCCCGCACACGGGCTCGTGCGCGTCGCCCAGGACGCAGTCGGCCGACCTCGCCTGTGGATCGATCCCGGTCGGCCCCCTGCACCGCGGCCGGCGCCGTCGGCCGACGACCTGCTCACCGGGCTGGCGCGGGTCTTCGGAGCCAGGACCCAGGCCGTGGTGCTGTCGGGTATGGGCCGCGACGGTTGGCTCGGCGCCCACGCCGTCGCCCGCGCCGGTGGCCACGTCCTGACGCAGGACGCGACCTCGAGCGTGGCGTGGGGCATGCCGGGTTCGGTGACGGCGGCGGGGATCGCCGCCGCGTGCGGCCCCCCCGAGGCCCTGGCCGGTCACGCCATCCGGTTCCTGGCGGCGGCACGCGACCGGGCGGCGTAGGGCGCATTCGATCGCCGGTTTGCTACGTTCCACGGCCATGCCCCCGCCCCGGAGAGCGGCCGCCGCCTGGGGCCTTGCACCCGCGGCGGCGGCGCTGCTCGGCCACGTGCTCGTGCTCGTGCGCCTGCGTGGCGTGCCACTCGACCCTGAGGATGCCGCCCTCCAGTTCGCGAAGCTCGTCGCGCAGTGGGTGCTCGTGGTCGCGGCGACGGCCCGGGTCGGGCGCGCATCACGGGCCGCGCGCGCGACCGCCCTCGCTCTGCTCGCAGCGGCCAGCGTCGCATCCACGACGTACTTCGGCCGTACGGAGCTGGGGAACCTGCCGGCCCCGCTCGGCCCGGCGCTCGCGGCGTCCTTGGGCCTTGCGGTGCCGGCCGCCGCCCTCGCGGCCGACCGTGCCCGCGCCATCGTCCACGGGCCACGCCGACGGCTCGCGGCAGCCCTGGGGATCGCCGTCGCCGCGTACGCCGGCCTTCGCGTGCGCCCCGGAGAGTACCCGGTGGCCCACGCGGCCGGCTTCTTCGCCGTCCTCGTCGCGGCCGCCCGGTGGTCGGTCCCTCTGCCCTTCCTGCGACCCGCCACCCACCGCCGGATCGTCGCGGCCGCTTTGGGGATCCTGGCCCTGCCGTCCTCTGCCGCCGTCCGCGTGGCGATCCACCGAGACCCCGGCGCCGTGCTGCCGCGGGCGCTCGGCGCCGCCGGGGATCACCTCGTGCGGACCGTACGCGCCCGGATCCTCGACGTGGATCCCGAGCGCTATGGCCTCGACCCGGCCCGGTTCACGCCGCGCCCCGACGCACGGGACCGACCCACCGGCCCGCCACTCGTCCCCGACCTCGTCGTGCTGCTCGTCGTCGTGGACTCGCTGCGCGCCGACGTGCTCGACGACCCCGAGGTCCTCGCGCGCCTGCCCACCCTCGCGGCCCTGCGGCGCCGGTCGGTCGTCTTCACGAACGCCCGCTCCACGGCCTCCTCGACCACCCCGGCCATGGTGTCCGTGCACCTGGGACGCACGTACAGCCAGGTTCGCTGGCGGAAGATCCCGTTCAAGCGCAAGCGCAAGTACTTCCCCGTGGACGACGACGGCCCGCGCCTGGCCGAGCTTCTGGCGGCCCGCGGCGTCGCGACGGAGATCGTCACCCCCGGCGGCGGATTTCGCGGGACCTACGGCACGACCCGGGGCTTTGCGGTCGAGCACGTGCCCGGATCGCGAGCCTTCCAGATCGGACCGGCGGCCGTGCAGGCCCTCGAACACGCGCCCGAGGGACCGGCCTTCTACTACGTCCACTTCCTCGACCCCCACGCGCCGTACCGCGGCCCCCGCAGCGCTCCGCCCTTCGCGCGGTACGTGGGCGAGATCGAGGCCGTGGACGCCGCCCTGGGCACGATGCTCGATTCGCTTCGCCGACACGGGCTCGACCGCAGGACGGTGGTGATCCTCACGGCCGACCACGGCGAGGCCTTCGGCGAGCATGGAACGTACGGGCACGCGGCCACCGTGTACGAGGAGCTGGTCCGGATCCCCCTGTGGATCCACCACCCGGCGCTTGCACCGCGGCACATCGACGACCCCGTCAGCCTGCTCGACGTCGCCCCCACGATCCTCGACCTGTTCGGGGCACCGATCCCCGGACCCTGGCTCGGTACCAGCCTGCGCCCCGCCCTCGAAGGCGGCGGAGTCCGCCGGGACCGCCCGATCCCCCTCGACGCCGGCCGCCGGATCTGGGCGCTCGTGTTTCCCGATCGGGTCAAGGCGATCTTGGACCTTCATCGGGGCACCGAGGAGGTCTACGACCTCGCGCGCGACCCCGGCGAGCAACGCAACCTGGCCGACACCGAGGACGGCCGCCGACGGCTGTTCCTGGTGGAACGGTTCTTCTCGGCCCACGCCTACCGCGCCCCGGGCTACACCACGCCCTACCGGCCGTAGGCGCGTGATGGGTGGTCAACCGCAGACGACGCTCACCAGGTGGGTGTGGCCCGCGTCCATGGAAGATTCCATCTGGATGGGCTGTCCCGCGGCGAGCGCGGCGAAGTCGGCCGCCGTGATCGTGACCGTGTGCGGATGCGCCGAGGCCCCCTGGATGTCGTAGGTCTTGTCTACGCCGGCTTCGATGTCGGCCAGCGGCACGACCAGACTGTGGGCTGCGGGGTGGTTGTTCGCAATGAGCACCTCCGGCGGCTGCGTACACGCCCCGACGCCCCCCATCGAGGTGCCGGCGGTGCCGGTGTCCCCGGCCGTCCCCGTCGTCTCGCCCGCGGTCCCCGGCCCCGCCGACGAGGAAGACGCCGACGACGTGCTGGACGTCGTGGCCGACGACCCGCCGCCGGACGAGCCGGACGAAGCACCCGACGTCGTCCCGGTGCTCCCCCCGCCGGACGAGCCGCCCGTGCCACCGCTGCAGCGCGCCGACGCCCCGAGCCACAACGGCGCGGTGACGGCGGTCCCGAGGAATCTACGGCGACTGGTGCTGCCTGCCATGGGCATGGACTACGACGTCCCGACGCCCGTTGTCGAGCCCGAACGAGCGGCCGAAACGGCCCGCGCCCCCCGCGGGCCACGGCAAGTACGCAACGTCGCTCCAGGGCGCCGGACGGTCACCCGCCGGGCCACGGGCACGGCCCCGGCCCGGTGGCCGCGGCGGCGGGCCAGGCGATCTCCACGAGGAGTGCGGGGCGCTTCGCCCCTTCGATGCGAACGCGCGTCCGCTCACCCCGTTCGAGACGCACCACCGGGGCGGCCACGACCGAGCGCGCCGGCCCCGCGCGAACCCAGACCGCCACGGTCCGGCCGCCCGTGCGTGGGTCCTCCCCCTGGACGGACAGGTCGATGGTCCAGCGCGCCGGGCCCTGGGGCGCGACCAGGTGCAAAGCCCCCCCCACGGGCACGAAGGCCCGGTACACGGCCACCACCGCGCCCTGCGACCGCACGACGACGGCGGTCGGTTGCGGGCCGAAACGCGTCCACGGCGCCCGTGGGGCCGCGCTGGGGTGACAGCCGGCAGCGGCCACCCCCACGAACGCCATCCAGGCTCGGGCTACTCCAGGCCGTCGAGCGGATCGTTCGGATCGGAGGGCCCGTCGATGCTGTCGTCTCGTCGCTTGTTCTCCTGGGGCTTGGCCTTCTTCGGGGTGATCGTGATCGCGAGCGCGAGCCCGCCGTCGCTTTGGATGATCTCCCGCTTGCGCGCTCGCGTATCGAACGTAAACGGGGCCAGGACCGGCGACGAGTCACGGTCGTAGGCCATCTTGACGCTGATCTTCTTGGCCTTGTCGTCCTTGGGGTGCAGGTGCAGCGACAGCGCGTGGGAATGTCCGCCCCCGTCGAACACCACCGTCGCGTCCTCGTCCCACTCCACCAGTTCCCCGGCGTGCCGCACGATCTTGCCGTTTTCGAGCTTGATCTCGACCTTCACGAGGGCCATGAGGCGCGCCTTTTCGCCCTCGTCCTTGGATTTGGCGTTCGAGGAGGCGTCCACCGCCGACGGCGTGAGCGCCGCGCCCAGGAGGACCGCCGACAGCAGGATTCCGAGTCGTGGAGACAGATTCCGGCCCGACATGGCCCCATTGTCGCCTGCCTTCGTCCGGATCGCAAGCCGGGGCCGGTTTGCTCCATCATGCACCGCTGGCGGCGGGCCGGCGTGCGCGGCAATGCACATCGCCGCCAGACCGGTGCCGGACGGCGATTGCGACTTGCGCGCGGCCGTGCCATGAATGGACCCTGCCCATGAACGCCAACGTCTTGTACGAGGCCGCCAACCTGCTGGTGGCCGAAGGGGCCCCCGGCGCGGCGGTCACCATGCTGCGCGGGGCGTGGCGCCCGGACTGGCCGCTCCACGACCGCGTGCGGCTGTACGACGTGTGGATCCGGGCGCTTTCCAAAGCCGGCCAGCACACGCGGGCGATGGCGATGGCGGCGCGGGCGCTCGACGAGCATCCGGGGAACGGCACCTTGGTCGTGGCACACGCCCGCGCCGCACGGGCCGCCGGCCGGCGGCGGCAGGCCGAGCGGATCCTCGCCGCGGCGCACGCGCACGGGGCCGACGCGAACGTGGCGCTGGCGCTGGCCGAATCGTATCTGGCAGGCGGGCGTCCTCGGCGCGCCATCCACGTCGCCGCCCCCCTCGTCCAGGACGAGGCCCTGGATCCGGCGCTACGCGCCAGCGCGGCCCGCACGTGCGGCCGCGCCCTACAGGTCCGCGGCCGGCTCGAAGAGGCCGTCGAGCGCTTCGACCTCGCCCTCGAACTGGCGCCGTTCGACGTGGCGGCCCTCGTGGACCGGTCCGTCTGCCTGGCGGACCTGGGCGAGACCGACTCCGCCTGCGCGGGCTTCGAGCGCGCGGTGTCCCTCGACCCGGAGGCGCCGTCGATCCACTTCAACTACGCGATCGCCCTGCACCACGCCGGCCGGACCGACGCGGCCCTCGCCCACCTCGAACGGGCCCACGGCCTCGCCCCGGACGAGCCGCTGTGCTGCGCCGCGCTCGGGCGGTTGCGCGAGTCGCTCGAAGGGCCGCTGGACCCGCGGGCCTCGCGCCTGCTGCACGCCGCGATCCATCTCCTCGCCGAGCGGGCGGGCTCGGTGGACAAGGACTACGGCCGGATCGTGGTCGAGGAGGTCTTCGACGCCTTCGCCACGGACGAGCGCTGGGAGGAGGCGCGGTGGGTCCTGCAGGTGGCCGCCGACCACGGTTTCTGGTCGCCGCGACTGCTCGAACGACTGCAGACCCACGGTGAAGGCGGCAGCGACCACCTCGTGCCGTTTTGGGTGGTGGTCCGCGTCGTGTCGAAGGCGCCCCCGCTGCGTTGGCCCCGGGGCGTGTGCGGTTACACCGCCGATCTCGCTGTCGTCGCCGCCACCGCCGACGAAGCCCGCACCCACACCCTGTCCTTCGTCCGATCCCTCGAAGGCGAGGTGCCCCTCGAAGTGAACGTCGAGGTCTTGTCGCCTCAGGACGCGGCCGAATCCGGCCGCCGCCTGCGCGTGGACCCGACCGTCACGCGACGCAGTGGGGTGGCCGACGTGCTCGGCCGCCGAACCTACCTCCGAGAGTAAATCGCGCGGCCCCCTCGCAGGGCGCGGCTGGCGGTGTGCTACGGACGGCGTCCCTTCGCGGCGGCCTTTGCCTTCTTTGGCGCCGCGGCCCCAGCGCCCTGCCGCCCGGCTGCCCCCGCCTGCCGGTCCTCACGATCCTGGCAGATCGTACCGTCGTCGCCCTCGAGCCGCGCGACCTGCTTGCGGGCCGCCTTCTTGTACTTGTCCGGGGCAGCGACCTTGGGTCGTTCGAGCGCCTTGAAGTAGGCGATGGCATTCGCACACTGCCCGATCCGCGCAAACCCAAGGCCGGAGTAATAAAGGGCGTCGGCGATCACCGGGCTGTCCGGATGCGCCTGGATGACCTGATAGAACTCGCCGAGCGCCGCCGGATAGTCCCGGGCGGAGAAGTATGTAAGTCCAACACGAAACTTTGCCTCCGGCACCTTCGGATCGTCGGGGTAGCGCGACAGGTAGATCCGAAGCAGTTTGCGCGCCGACGCGTGGCGCCCGGCCTTTTGACGGCGCAGGGCCTCGGCCCACAGCGCGTCCTTGCCCTCGGGGATGTTCGTGGCCTCGTTGAGCTTCTCCTCGAGCTTCGTCAGCCGCTCGTCGAGGTCGCGCCGAAGCTCTGCCAGCTCCTGCCCGCCGGCCTTGGCGACGTACTCGGCGTTCTCCACCAGCCCCCGCAGGGTCTCGACGGCGAGTTCCAGGGCCTCCACACGCATCCCCAGGTCGGCCTGGTTGCGGCGCAGCAGGGCCTCGGCCTCGGCCACCTTCTCCTCGAGGATTCGGGCGAGTTCGTCGGCCTTGTCGAGGGTCACCTTGAGGGTTCGGGCCTGCTCGGCCTGCGTCCGTTCGAGTTCGACCACGCGTGCGGCCAGCGCGTCGTGGTCCTTGCGAAGCACGAGACATCCGGGGGCCAGTAGCGCGAGGGCCACCGAGAAGGAGACGAGGCGAAACGGGGTCTTCATGGCGGGTGTGCGCCGTGTGTACGACGATCGCGCCGGCTTCGCCACCGTACGCCGCGCTCGATGACACGCCCGGCCGGGCTTCATCCGGGACGATCCCCGGGGTGGGTGGTCCGGGCGGCCAGCACCAGTCGGTAGGCGCGCCCCGCGGCGCGGATCGTCGCCTCGCGGGCCTCGCCCCGGGTCCGTACGATGTCGGCGCGCACCGCGACGAGCACCGGCCTTTCGAGCGGCGGGCGCGGGCCCAGCCCCGCTCGAAAGGCCAGGTAGCGCCGCCAGCTATCGCCGTCCGGCCCGAGGGCGTAGGGGCGAAACCACACGGTCAACTCCCACTCGAGTTCGACGACGCCCCCCGGGTGGTGGCGTGGGGTCACGACCAGGGAGAACCGCTCGAGCCCACGATCGGTCCACACGGCCTCGTCGAACACCATGCGATTGCCGTCCCGCACGAGCATCGTACGGGGGGCGAGGGGGCGAGCCGGCCCGTCCGCCGCCGCGAGGGAAAGGCGCAACTCCACGGGCCACAGCGAGGCGCGGTCGTCGCCGGTGACACCGATCGCCAGGACGTCGCGGTCCGTGCCGGCCGCGGCGGCGGGGCTCGACGCGCCCATGAGGGCAGCCGCGACGAGCGCACTGCAGGCGCGGCGCAGGCGGGTCGAATGCAGCACGGTGCGCTGGCAAAGCTCGGTGCGGTCCATGGCACCCATGGGGCATCGCCCGGGGCTCGTGTGCAACTTTTCGGCGTTTCCGCGCCGATGCGTCCACCCCCGGGCCGAGCCCAGTGGGGTGGAGCCACGCTCACGAGCCCCCGGCCGCGGACACGGAAGACACTTCGAGGCCCGGCAGGCAACGCCCGCAACGTTGGTCGTGGCCGAACCCCGGGCGGCTGTGGCATCGTCCGGCGGTCGTGTCGGCCCTGCGCCCCACCGCTTCGCACCTTCGGTGCCTCGCCGCCTTCCTGCTTCCGTGCGCGGCGGCCGGATGCGCCGCCGCGCCACCGCCCGCCTGGGTCGAAGCCGTCCTGCCCGGCGCGCGCCCCGTCCCGCCGCGCTTCGTGTCGCTTTCCTACCAGGCCCCCACCGCCGACTGCCCGTTCGCCTATGCGATCGCCGTGGACTACGACACGCCGCCGCTGGGCGAGGAGCCGAGCGTCTCCGGCGCCCTCGTCGCCCTGCCTTCGAGCCGACCCTTCGGCGTCCGCCCCGGCCCGATCCCCGCAGGCCGCACCGTCCGCGCCGACCTCTTTTACAAGGGGGTGCGCGTCGCCCCCCGCGGGGCACGGCGCGAGGTGTATCTCGGACGCCACGCCCACGGCCCCGCCGCGCCCACCGCCCCGTGCACCGCCCGGACCTGGGACCCCATGGAAGACTTCCTCGCGCTGGCCTTTCCGACCCTGCCCCGGGCGCTCGTGGCCGAGGGCACGTCCTGGCGCGGGGCCCGGGTGGAGGGACGGTGCAACAAGACGGCCTGCATCGACCCCGACACCTACGCGGGCGGCCGTGAAAACCACCTGCGCCCGTGCGTGACGCCGAACGTGGAGGAAACCCTCGCCGGGGTGTACGAGACCGACGACGGCCCCGTCGCGGCCATCGAGAGCCGCTGGTCCGACGGTCACGGCGAGAAGGGGATCTGGATGGAACGGCGGGTGCTGCTGTCCATCGAACACGGCCGCACGTTGCACGCGGCGGCCACGATCCATCACATGTTCCCGCAACCCACCTTCGACCGGTCCTTCGGCCCGATCACCCGAACGGTCACGATTCGTGCCCTCGATGGCTGCCCGGGCGTCCCCGACGCCCCGGCGTTTCGAGATGAGGGTGGTCTCTTGGACGACCTGGACCGAACACGCAAATCCCTGTCGGACGCCGCCCGCACCCGCTGACACACCATGGACAGTATCGTCATCGAAGGGGGCGTCCCGCTGCGCGGGGCGATCCAGATCCACGGGGCGAAGAACGCCGCCCTGCTGCTGCAATGCGCCGCCCTGCTCGCCCCCGGCGTTTCGACCCTGCGGCACGTGCCGCGCCTTGCGGACGTGCGCACGATGAACCGGTTGCTACGCCACCTCGGTTGCACCGTCGAGGGTGAGGAAACGCTGACCCTCGACACGACGAAGGTGGCCGATGGGCCCCTGGCCGCCCCCTACGAGCTGGTCAAGACCATGCGCGCTTCGGTCACGGTCATGGGCCCGCTGCTGGGACGCTACGGGCGGGCGCGGGTCTCACTACCCGGCGGGTGCGCCATCGGGGCGCGCCCCATCGACCAGCACCTCAAGGGCCTTGCGGCCCTCGGCGCACAGATCGAGCTCGACCACGGCTACGTGGTGGCCCGCTGCAAGCGGCTGCGCGGCGCCTCCGTGGTGTTCGACAAGGTCACGGTCGGCGGCACGCAAAACGTCATGATGGCCGCCGCCCTCGCCGAGGGCACCACGGTGCTCGAAAACGCCGCACGGGAACCGGAGGTGCAGGAGCTCGCTGTCGTGCTCAACAAGATGGGCGCACGGATCCGCGGCGCGGGGACGGCGGTCGTCGAGATCGAGGGCGTGGACACGTTGCACCCGGTGGATCACGCCATCTTGCCCGACCGCATCGAGGCGGGGACGTACGCGGTGGCCGCCGCGATCACCGGCGGGGACGTCTTCTTGCGGGACGCCCCGGTGGACCACATGCACGCCGTGCTGGCAAAGCTCGAAGAGGCTGGGGTGCAGCTCGCGGTCGAGGCCGGCGGCCTGCGCGTGCGCGGACCCGACCGCCTCGACCCGGTGGACGTATCGACACGTCCGCACCCGGGCTTCCCCACGGACATGCAGGCTCAGTTCATGGTGCTGGCGAGTTGCGCCCACGGCCGCAGCGTGATCACCGAGACGATCTTCGAGAACCGGTACATGCACGTACCCGAGCTCCTGCGGATGGGCGCGGACATCACCGTCAACGGCCCCACGGCGGTGGTGCGCGGCCCGACCCGATACCTGGGCACCACCGTCATGGCCACCGACCTGCGGGCATCCGCGAGCCTCGTCCTCGCCGGCCTGGTCGCCGAGGGCCGCACGGAGATCCTTCGCGTGTACCACCTCGACCGCGGCTACGAAGCCGTCGAGCGCCAGCTCGCCCCCCTCGGCGCCCGCATCACGCGCTACCATGACGCCCGTGCCTGACCGCCTCGTCTTCGCCCTGCCCAAGGGGCGGCTGTTGTCGGCCGTCACGCCGCTGTTGACCGCAGCGGGGCTCGACCTTTCGTGCGTCGCGGCGGCCGGGCGCCGCCTGCTTCTCGACCTGCCCTCGGGCCACCGCGTGCTGCTCGTCAAGCCGGCCGACGTCCCCACGTACGTGGACCGCGGCGTGGCCCACGTCGGCGTCGCTGGCCTCGACACGTTGCTCGAGTCCGGCGTGGACCTGTACGAGCCGCTCGACCTGGGCGTCGGCCGATGCCGTATGGTCGTGGCGGAGCCCAAGGCGGCGCCGAGAGGGCTTCGGCGGGGCATGGATCTCGTCGTCGCGACCAAGTACCCGCGGATCGCCCGCGCACACTACCTCGGCCGCGGGATCCACCCCGACCTCATCGAGCTTTCGGGATCGGTGGAACTCGGCGCCGTCTCCGGCCTGGCCGACCAGATCGTGGACCTGGTGGAAAGCGGCGCCACCCTCCTCGAAAATGGCCTCGTGGAGGTGGAAACCGTGCTCGAATCCAGCGCGCGGCTCGTGGTGGCCCCCGCAGCCCTCAAGCTCCATCCGTCCACCATCGCGCGCCTGGTCGAGGCGCTGTCGAAGGCCACCGAGCACACCCTCCATGCCTGACACGACGACCGTGCCCGACCTCCCGTCCATACGGGCCGCCCTGGCGACACCCGACCACGTGCACGTGCGCCTTGCGGACCAGGCCCTCGCCCCCGACGAGCAACGTCGGGCGACGCTCGCGAGCGCCCTGCCCGATCTGGTGCCATTCCCCGGCACGGCCTACCACCGGATCTTCACGATCTTCGACTGGGACCACCGGCTGCCGTCGAAGTTCCTCCTGCTGCGGGTGCTGTGCACGCAGGACGCCGAGGAAACCCGACGGGTCGAAGGCGCCCTCGCCGACCGAATCGCGGCCATCGACACCGACAACCTCTACCCGGAGTTCGACGTGCCCGACTTCGACGGGATCGACGCCTCTGAGACCTACGTGGGGATCCTGTCGCTGCCCGACCTCGCCGTCGAGGAGTTTCGCCTGACCGGGCGCCGCCGCGTGAACGTGGACGAGGCCCTCGGTCGCAAGCTCGGCCGCTTCCTGGAAGGGACCGAGCGTTTCCGCGCGGTGGAGCGGGCGCGGGCGCATCGCCGCCAACTCGGCGGCGCCATGGTGGCCGGCTGGGCGCCCCCGTTCGCCAGTGAACACGACCGTTGGACTTTGGAGTTCTGGTTGCTTACGGAATTTGACGGGCAGACGGGTCGAGCGCATGTGTTTTGTGTGGACCCGGACGAGCCGGCCATCGTGGCCGAGCGCGCCGTGCGGGTGCAGGTTGGCTGACCCGCCTTCGGTGGGGCGCCCCGGCCCCGCCAGTCACACGCTAGTGCAAAAGCGCTCGTGGATGCCGCCAATCACACGGATTTATACTTGAGGGGCGGTGGCAATCGCCCGGCCTGCCAGGTGACGACCGCCCCTTGACCTCATCGACAAAGGAGACATCCATGACCTTTCTTCGCACCCTCTGGGTTCCTACGCTTTTCAGCGTCGTCGTGCTCGCCGCCGGATGCGGCGACGACGGCTCCGGATCGACTGGATCGACCGGCACGGCCACCGCCGGATCCACATCCGGCACCACGTCCACCACGACGACCACGACGACCACGACCACGACCACGGCCGGTTCCACGACGGGCGACACCTCGTCCACGGGGCCCGGCACCACCACGGGCGCTGGTTCCTCCACCGGAACCGGCACCACCACCGGACCCGGCACGACCACCGGCGCGGGTTCCTCCACCGGACCCGGCACGACCACCGGCGCGGGCTCCTCCACCGGCGGTTCGACCACCGGGGGGATCGATGGCTGCACGCCCATGAACCCCTGCCCCTCCAAGGACCAGGTCTGCGACTACCCCGACGACGCTTGCGGCGACGGCTTGCCGGGCGAATGCGTCTACAAGCCGCTGTTCTGCCCGGACATCTGGAACCCGGTGTGCGGTTGCGACGACCTGACCTACGGCAACGAGTGCGAGGCCCTCGCCGCCGGCGTGGACGTGGCGTACACCGGCGAGTGCCAGAACCAGCCGCTGCCCTGCGACCCGCAGACCCCGTGTCCCGACACGGATTATTGCGACTACTCCGACAACATGTGCGGGAAGGGTCTGCCGGGCGTGTGCAAACCACGCCCGACGCTCTGCCCCCTCTTCCTCGACCCGGTGTGCGCCTGCGACGGCATGACCTACGACAACGAGTGCATCGCCAACGAAAACGGTCAGGACATTGAATCGAAGGGGGCCTGCCCGTAGCGGTCCGGCCCTCCACCCAGGCGCGCGGGTCCGTCCCGAGCACGGACCCACGCCCCCCTTCCAGGTTTCTTCGAGGTATCGTCTTCCCTGTCTTCGAGGTTTCCATGCGCAAGACCGCGTCGCATCTCTTCCCCCTTTTGTGCACCGCCTTCCTCCTCGCCTGCTCCGGCGGTGGTTCGAGCAGCACGAGCACGTCCACCGGCACCGACACGGGGACCACCACCGGGCCCGGGACGACCACGGGTTCCACGAGCGGCACCGACACGACCGGCTCGACGAGCGCCGCTTCGAGTACCGGCCCCGGCGCGGTGTGCGGCAACGGCGTGGTCGAAGGCGACGAGGTCTGCGACGACGGCAACCAGGACCCACTCGACGGGTGCGAACCGGACTGCACGCCATCGTCGGGCAAGGCGATCTGGACGGCCACGTACGACCGTGAGGGCAAGACGGACGAGGTGCTCGCCGCGGCGCGGCTACCCGACGGCCGCTTCCTCGCCCTGGGATGGACCCAGGCCGACACGGGCTATGACACGCTCCTTTGGTTCCTCAATCCCGACGGGACCGAAGACACCGCCGTCGCCGAGGACGTCGGTGGTGACATCGTGGCCCCCGGCACGGACGAACGCGCGTACGGCCTGTGGGTGCACGACGATGGTTCGTTCGTGATCTCCGGCCACGTCGAGATCGACGCGGGGACGGACGACTGGGACGTGTTCCTCCGCCGATACGACGAAAACGCCATGCCCACGTGGACCTACACCTGGTCTTCTTCCATGGGCGGCGGGACCGATCTTGCGCGGGGCCTTTCCATCGGCCCGAACGGCACGTACCTCCTCGCCGGCAACGTCCCCGGCGCGAACGGGATCGACGGGCTGCTGCTCGCCCTCGACGAGAACGGCAACGAGGTGTTCGCCACCCTCTACGACGGCGACGGCGCCCTCGACGACCTGTTCTACTCGGTCGCCTACGACGGCACCCAGATCTGGGTGGCCGGCACGACCGACTACAATGCGCCCCTCGATGAGAGCAAGTGGCTGGTCGCCGGCTTCGACGACACGGGCGCTCTGCAGTGGAAGGACGCCTTCCCGGGGCAGCCCGACAAGTTCCAGCGGGCGCGGTCCATCCGGACGGACGAAAGCGGCAACGCCTACGTCACGGGCGTGCTCGGCTCGCCCTCGGCCGGCGACGTCGATGTGTGGGTGGTCGCATACGACCCCACCGGCACGCGCACCTGGGCCACCCTCTACGACGGCCCCTCGGCGCTGGTGGACGACGGCCTGGCCCTGGCTCGGCGCGACGACGGCGTCGTGTTCTTCACGGGCTCGACCGTGGTCCTCGGCGAGCAGCAGAACATCCTGATGGGCCGCACCGAAGCCGACGGTACGCTGACCTGGACCGCGTCCTACAACGGCGACCTCGGCCTGACGGACGTCGGCACCGCCGTGGTGATCGCAGACGACGGCTATCCGATCTTCTTCGGATACACGACCGTCTCGGGGCAGGCCGAAGACGCCTGGGCCCGCAAGGTCCACCCCTAGCACCGCCGGCCGACGCCCGGCCCGACCTACGAGGCGTCCGGCCGTGGGCGCTCGGCCAGGATGTACGCGAGCAGCGCGATCCCGGCCGCGTTCATCGCCAGGTGGTCCGGGTCGATCTTGTCCACCGTGTCCGCCGGGCTGTGGTGCAGATCGAAGTATCGGCTGCCGTCTGGACGGTGCCCGATCCCCAGCACGCCGGCCTCCACCAGGGGCGAGACGTCCGCGCCGGCGCCGCCGGCCACGAACGCCGTGACGCCGAAGTCGAGAAACAGCGGCAGGAACGCCTCGAGCGCCTCGCGCTCGCGCGCCGGCCCGGCGACGGAGAAGCCCAGCGGCGCCCCCTGCCCCGCGTCGGCCTCGAAGACCGCCACGTGCCGCTCGCCGCCGTGGGCCTCGAAGTAGGCCTTGGCCCCACGCAGGCCGTGCTCCTCGTTCGTAAACAGCACCACGCGGATCGTGCGGCGCGGGAAGAGCTCGAGCTCCGCGAGGATCCGGGCCGCCTCCATGATCGCGATGCAACCACCCATGTCGTCGGTGCTGCCGTCGCCCACGTCCCAGGAATCGATGTGGCAGCCGAGCAGCACGATCGCGTCGCGCTCCGACCGGCCGGGCAGCTCCGCCACCACGTTGGCGCTGGGCGCGTCCTTGCGGGTACGAGCCCCCATGGAAAGCTCCACGGTGACCGGCCCGCGCCTGGCGCTGCGCACCAGGAACTCCGCATCCTCGACCGTCACGGCGGCCGCGGGGATCTTCGGCACCCCCTCGGCGTAGTGCATCGCCCCGGTATGCGGCGTGCGCAGGCTGTGGGCCGTCACCGAGCGCACGAGCACCGCCTTGGCGCCCACCTTCGCCGCTTCGATGGCGCCGCGACTGCGCGCCACGACGGTCTCTCCGTAGAACGCACGATGTCGCTCGACATCGTACGGCGGCATCACCTGGTTGATGAGGACGATCTTGCCGGCAAGCGCCGCGCCCTTCTTCGCGATCTCGTCCACGTGATCGACCACCGCGATCTGCGCCCGCATCCGCCCCCGCGTCCCCACGCTGCCGCCGAGTCCGAGCATCACGAGGTCGCGCTCGACCGGTGCCACGACCTTCGCGGACTCCTTCCCCCGCACCCACACGGGCACGATCACCGGCTCGCGCCGCGCGTTCTCCAACCCGTAGCCGGCAAGCTCCGTCACCGCCCAGTCGATGGCGCGGGCCAGGGCCGTAGAGCCCGACGGCCGCGGCCCGATGGTGTCGGCGACGAAGGCCAGGCGCTTGTAGGCTCGATGCCCCGCCACGGCCCGGTGCGCCGCGATCTTCTTGGCCGCCGCGACGGCCCAGGCGGGCAGGTCCGCGGTCGGATCCGCCGGTTCGGGGGCAGGCTCGGGGATGGAAACCGGTGCCGGCGACGCAGACGGCGGCGCGGGCGTCGGCCGCGGCGGACGGCACGCCGGCACGGCGGCGGCGAGCGCCACGGCGGCTACGAGGAAACGGTGGGGGGCCATGACGCCCCAAGGCCTACGCCGCGGGCCCACGGTTGGCAACCGGCCGCCGCCGCCGGCCACGGCGCCGGCGTGCCACGAGGAGGAACACCGCAAGCACCGCGGGCCCTTTGCGGGCCGCCGTGCGACAGCCGCAACCGCCCCCCGAGGCGGCGGCGCCTGGATCGGTGTCCTCCGCCCCGGACGTGCTGGTACCACCACTGGCGTCCGGACCGGCCCCGGTGGTGCCAGGACCGCTGGACGAAGCACCCGCCGTCGCGCCCCCCGTCGTCCCGCCCGCGGGCTCGCCGACCTGCAGCGGCACGGGATCGGTGCATCGCTCGTTCCCCCGGCGGTCCTCGGCGCAGATCTGGACGTCGTAGCGCCCGTCGGGAAGCTGCAGCGACGCCATGAACTGGTACTCGCCGATCCAGCGCATGGCGGTGGCCGCCGCCGGACCGCCGCCGGGGTCCGAAGGCGCCACCACGACCTCCGCACGCGCCAGATCGTGCGCTTCCAGCGGGCTTTTGTGGTCGTGGATCCGAGCGCGCACCGGCACGATCCCCGCCTCCACGGCCTCGGGGATCGTGACGTTCGAGATGACCGGCGGCGCGGTGTCCACCGGCACGTCCACGCCGAAGAACACCCGGTCCGCGAAGGCCGCCTCGCCCTCGGCCAGCACCACGTCCCAGCGCCCATCGCCGTCGAGGTCCGAGACGGCGATGCCCAGGGAGCCGGGGCTGTCGGCCGGAGCGAAGGCCGCGGCGTCCATCGAGAAGATCCCACCGTCGTTGCGCATCAGGCGGTCGGGCTGCCCGAAAAGCCCCGCCACCACGAAGTCCGGGTCGCCGTCCGAGTCCACGTCCACGAAGGCAACCATGTTGTCGTCGCCGGCCGGGTTCTCGGTCATGGGCCAGCGCAGGTCCGTGGCGTCCGTAAAGACACCGCCGTCGTTCTCGAAGATCCCGCCCCGTGTGCCCGGGCCGTGATCGTTGATCGTCACCAGGTCGAGGTCGCCGTCGCCGTCGAGGTCCATGGTCTCGAACTCGTAGTTGTTCGGCAGCGCCGGCATGCGCGCGTCGGAGGCGTCCACGAACGCGCCGGTCCCGTCGTTGTCGTAGAGCTTCGAGCCCGCGCACGACTTGCAGGACACGGCCACGTCCAGGTCGCCGTCGTCGTCGGCGTCGAAGCACTCCAGCTCCCACGACCAGCCCACGGTCGTCGCCGGCATGGCCTCGTCCATCGCGTCCACGAACATGCCGTCGCCCTCGTTTCGCCACAGCCGGACCCGGCCGGCCGACTGGTCGGCGGGATGTCCGCCCCAGATCGCCGTCGAGGTCCACGTCGCACGGATCGGCGTCGCCGATCCAGCCCGGCATCGCGGGCAGGTGGGTGCCAGTCACCTCCGTGAAAGCGCCGCCGCCCGTGCCCACGAACAATCGGCTCTGCGTGCCCCAGGTGGTCCCACGAACAAGTCGATCACCCCGTCCCCGGAAAGGTCGCGCGCCACGATGACCCGCGCCGGATCGTCCATGGCGCCGGCCTCCACGAACGGCGCCCCGGGACCGGCCTCCACCGTCTGGTTCAAGAACACCCGGTTCGGTTCCGGCCCGCCGGGCGCGGCGTACCCGGCCCCGTTCGCGAACAGGATGTCCACGTCCCCGTCGTGGTCGATGTCCGCCAAGCGGACCTTGTTGGACCATTCACCCGTGGCCCCGATCGTCGCCGGCGTGGTCTCCTCGAAGGGGGCCGCGCCGACCCGCGTCGCGGTGAGGGTTCCGGCCACGGTGCACGCGAACACGAACGGCCCGGTGAGCGAGCGGAAACGACGGGCCAGGTGGCGCATGCCCCGAAGGCTACCGCGACGCAGCCGGTGCCGCGGTCACAGGTCGATCCCCTGCCGGGCGCACAGCTTGGCCATGTCCGACTTGGCCGTTCCCGACAGCTTGCGATAGACCGACCGCGCCTTGCCGGTGTCCCCGAGCTTGCACGCCGCCACGCCCATGACTCGCAGGGCCGCCGAGGACGGGCGGATCTTGTTCGCCTCGGCGGCCAGGCGATAGGCCTTCGCCGACTGACCGCGCATCTGGGCCACCCGGGCCTCCTTGAGCAGCTCGGCGGGATCCTTCGCCGACGCCGCGGGTGCAGCCGGAGGTGCCGGTGGTGGCGCGGCGGCGGCGGCCGATTTGCGGCGCTTGCGGCGTCGCTTGCTTCGGGACGGGGGCGCTGCACCGGGGCGCGAGCCCGCGACGGCATCCGTGTCCTCGTCCGCGGCGGCCGCGGCCGGCGCGGCAGCCCCACCGTCGGGCTCCGACGTCCGCGCACCGGTCCCACCATCGCGCTGGGCAGGCGGCGGGGCCGCGGCCTTCGTCGCGCCCGGGGCCACGCCCCTCTGGCCCACGGGGACCTGGGAAACCGGTGTTTTTTCGCCGACCGGCCCCGACTGCGCCACCACGGGCGGCGGCGGGGCCGCGCCGCTCGCCGCCGCGGCGCCCGACCGGTCGTGGTCCGATCGCAGGACGAAGAATCCCGCGGCCCCCAGCGCGAGCACGATCCCCACGCCGACGAGGATCGGCACGGCCTTCGTCCCCCCCGCCGGCTCGTCCGCCGGCGGCTCGGCAGACGCGACGGCGGGGGCCGCCCCCACCTCACCCGCGACCACCTGGCTGGACTCGGTGGCCGGCGCATCGGGCGCGACGACGGGCAGGTGCGCGCTGGAGCTGGCCAGGATCGGCTCGTCTTGCTGGTTGGCCGCCGTGGGCCGCCCGCCGAAGGCGACGCGCGCGGTGTCCTCGGCCAGGGCCAGGTGATAGTCCCCGATCTGGATGACGTCGCCCTCGCGCAGACTGACCCGCTGCTCGATGAACTCGCCGTTGACCTTGATCCCGTTGTAGCTGTCGAGGTCCTCGATGACCCACGTGCTGTCCTCGAACCAAAGGCGCGCGTGCCGCCGAGAGACGTTTTTCTCGGTCAACTGGATCGTGTTCCCCTCCTGCCGCCCGATCGTGACGGCTTCTCCCCCGAGGGGCACGATCGTGGTGGCGCCCTCGTCGTCTTCGATGATAAGGCGCAGCGCCATCCGCACGGGTGAGGGTAGGAATGGGGGCGGGCGCGTGTCAAGGCGACGGCCCGAGGCGGCGCTCAAAACGCCCCGTTTGGGCCGGAACAGCCCCCCGCGTGCGGGGTGGTGGGATCAGGTGGGGCGAGGTGGGACAAAAGCTCCGACAGGGGATAGACTCCGATCCGCCGCCGTACGAGTTCGTCCTCGGCCCGGCCCAGAACCCGGGCGAGGGCGGGGGTGGGGTGACCGATCGCCACCACCGGCGCCTTTCGCGACGCCTCGACGGCGGACCACAACGCGCGCTCGATGGCCGCCTCCCCGGGCTGCGCGTCGAGGAACACGTGCCGCCGCCCGACCCGCGGGCACCCGAGCGTCCCCGCCACCCCTTCGGCCTGGCTCGCCGCCGTGGTCCGGGCGTCGAGGTACGCGAGCCCGCGCGCGCAAATGGGCGCGAGCGCCGCGCACAAAGCCGGGCGATCGGCCGTGAATCTCGACCCCATGTGGTGCCCCACTCCAACCGCCAACGGCACCGCCACGAGGGCCTGCGCGACCTTTCTCCGTAGCACGGCGGGAGAATCTTCCACGCGCAAGAAGACCTCCTGCGTCTCGGAGCCGGCCGTCATGAGTTCGCCGCGCATTGGCTCCATGGGAAGGTGCAGCCACACCTCGCGCGGCCGCCGGTCGTCCAGTAGGAGGCGCTGCTGGACGCCTCGGGTGTACGGCGCACCGGGCAACACGTTGAAGGTCAACCGGTGCCGCAGGCTGACCAGCGCCTCGAACACGTGGAGTTCCCGGCCCACGTCATCAATAACGATGGCCAGGTGGCCGTCGGCCTCCTCCCACGGCAACACGTGGTCGCCATGGGCCTGGGTCCACGCTCGCGCGCGCTCGGCCGCCGCGCGCGCAGAGGCCTCCATGACCGCACGATCGGCCTTTTGCACCAGGGGTACCGGCGGCGGCGGCGGCGCAAGTCCCATGGCCGCGGCGCAAGCCCCCACGAACACGAGGACGGCGCGGTCGATCCGGTTCACCCCGTACCTACCTCCGCCGCGCGAGGGCCTCGACGTGCAGTACGCGCACCGCCTCGCGAAGTTGATGGTCGTCGCCGGCCGACCGCAGGGCCCGAGCGATGGACCGCGGCGCAGGCGTAGGAGTACGCGCCGCCACACGAAGGTGCCGAAAATGATCCCGCTCCGGGGGTAGGTCGGGCCGCGTCGGCACCTCCGAGACCCCCTCGGGCAACCCCCCCACCGCCACGTCCGGCGCAATCCCGGCCGCCTGGATCACGCGGTCCTTCGGCGTATAGTATAGTGCTGTCGTAATCTTGAGAACGCTGCCGTCCCCTAGCTCGTACGGCGTCTGCACCGACCCCTTCCCGTACGTACGCTCACCCACGACGATGGCCCGACCGTGGTCCTGCAGCGCGCCGGCGACGATCTCCGAAGCCGACGCCGACGCGCGGTTCACGAGCACCACCAGTGGCAGGCGCCGCATGGTGCCCGCGGCGTGGGCTCGCCGCCGGTCGAGCAGCACACCGCCGCGCCCGCGCGTGCGCACGATCACCCCACGCGCAAGGAACAAGTCCGCCAACGCCACCGCCTCGTCGAGCAGCCCTCCGCCATTGTCGCGCAAGTCGAGCACGACCCCGGCCAGCCCGCCGTCCCGTTCGGCCTGGCCGTCCATGGCCTCGACCCCCCGCCGCACCTCGGCCGCAGCCCCCTCCGCGAAGGTCCGCAGCACCACGTGACCGATACCGTCGCCCAGGTAGCGCACGTCGGCCGCGGGTGCCGCGATGGTCCGCCGCGTCAGGCGTACGGTCCTCTCTGTCCCGTCATGGACGATATCCAGGGCCACCGTCGTGCCCGGCTTGCCGCGGATCGTCGTGATCGCCTCCACCAGGTCGGCGAAAGCCGCCACCATCCGCCCCTCGATACGCACGACCCGATCGCCGGGCGCGACATCCGCCTCCGCCGCGGGGCTTTCGGGGACCACGTCGTCCACCACCAGCACGATCCGTCCCTGCTCATCGTGGTCCAGGTGGACGACCATCCCCACGCCGCCGAAGGCGCCCTCGATCTCCTCACGCAGTAGCCGGGCCTCCTTGGGGGCCAGGAACGTGGTGTGCGGGTCGAGGGTGCCGGTCATACCCCGCAGCGCGCCGTGGACGAGGGCCACGTCGTCCACGGGGCGCACGTACTGCTGCTCCACGATCGAAAGGGCCCGCGCGAACACGTCGAGTTTGGCGAACCGTGACCGTGGTGGCGGCGAACCGGCGCTGGCCGCATGGTGCGCCGACCCGGCCAGGTACCCGATCCCCAGGGCGCAAACGGCCACGAGACACAAGGAGGGGTTCTTCATGGGCTCCCAAACCATATACCCGTTGCCCGAGATCGAAGGGGCCCGCTCGCGCGTCCGGCTAACCCGCTGCGCGCCGACGACGACGGGCCAGCAGCGGCGCCGGGTCGATGGGCCGCGTGCCATGGCGCAGCTCCAGGTAGACGGTGGTGCCCAGACCGTCGTCCTCGGTCTTCGGCGCCGCCCGGCCCAGGGGACCTCCAGCCGCCACCTGCGCCTCGGGGGCCACCACAAGCCCCATCAGCCGCCCCGTGACGCTCAAGAACCCATCGCCGTGATCGATGACCGCGACCAGCCCGAAGCCGGGGATCTCCCCGGTGAACACCACCTTGCCCGCCGCCACCGCGCGGACGACCTCGCCCGGACGGGCGGCGAGTTCGATCCCGGCGCGCTCCGCCTCGACGCGCAGCACCTTGTCGCGGTAGGGCCCGAAGCGGCCGACCACACGCCCCCGAACCGGGCGCACGAGCCCCCGGGGCCGCAGCAGGGAACGACGGGCCCGACGCAGGGAGCGGCGTTCACGGGCGAGGGAGCGGCGAAGCCCCGGCGGCAGGCGTGCGCCCCGAGCGGCGGCCCGGCGCACCGCCGTTTCCGCCTCGGCCGCGGCACGCGCGAGCCCTTCCCGGCCCCCTTCGACCAGATCGGCCTGGAGGTCGGCGAAGGTGGCCAGCGCCGACAGCGCCTGGCTCGTCCGGACCGAGGCCGCCAGGGCCGCCCCGGCGCGGCGCTCGGCCGCGCGATAGACGGCGAGTTCCGCCAGGTCGTGCCGTACGAGCGCCCGCACCGTCCGCGCCTTCGTGATCCGAGCGCTCGTGTCGGCCCGGTCCTCGTCGAACAGCACCCGCAGCACCCCGCCGCGCGACAGCTTGTAAAGCGCCCGCCCGCGCCGCCGTGCCGACTGGCGCCGCGCCAACCGACGCACCTCGTATGCCGACAGTTTTCGGACACTTTCGGACCTTTCGTACGCGAGAACGGAACGGGCGTACGCGAGGCTCCGGCCTGCCTCGCCCAACTGGACGCCCCCTCGCTCCAAGGCCGCAAGCCCGCGTAGGGCGGCCGTCGCCCGCCGCGCCGCGGCCACCTCGTGCCCGGTCGGCCCGGCCCACGCCGCCGCCGGCCCCAACAGCGCCAGCGCAGCGACCCAGCGCACCGCCCGACGCCTCCACGGCTCGCGCGACACCGGCTACACCTCCACGTACCGCGCCACCGCGGCGCGCGACCCGAGGTAGCCCACGACGGCCCCGAGCCCCAACCCGAAGGCCATCTCCTCGGGGGAAAAGAACCGCAGCGCCCCGGCCGCGAACACGAGCGACAGCCCGTCTTCGAGGTACGGCCGCACCATGTCGAAGGCGGCGTGCAGGACCACGAGCGCCACGGCGACCGCCACCGTGGCCTGCACGATCCCCTCCACCACGAAGGGGCCGCGCACGAAGGCGTGCGTGCCCCCGACCAGGCGCAGGATGTGAACCTCCGCCCGCCGGGCGAACACGCCCAGCCGAATCGTGCTCCAGACGATCGTCGCGCACGCCAGCACCACCAGCGCGCCCGCACCCACGGCGAGCCGCTGGAGCGTCTCGACCATGGCCTCGGCGCGCTCGGCCCATGGTCCCGCCACCTCCACGTCCTCGACCAGCTCGTGGCCGCTCAATCGGGCCGCCAGATGCGGCGCGACCCGAGCGGGCACCCCGTCGGCCAGGTAGATCTCGAGCGTCTGCGGCAGCGTGTCCGGGTCGATCCCTTCGAGCAACTCGGCCTCGCCCGAAAGCCCGTGCACCAGGCGATCCAGTGCGTCCTCGGGCCGCACCCGCACCACGCGATCCACGGCCGAAAGCGCCTCGACCGCCGCGGCCAGATCCCGCACCGCCCCGTCGGGCGCGTCATCGGCCAGGTACACGGTCACCGGCACGTCCACGCCCAGGTCGCGTGAGACGGCCCGCGCGTTTTGCCAGGCGAGGGTCACCGCGCCCAGCAGGAGCATGCACACGGCCATGGTACCCACCGCAAGGATCTGGACGTGGGCGCTTTGCACCATGCCACGAAAGCCCCGGGCCACCACGTACCCGAGGGAGGCCAGGCGGCTGGGCCGTACCTCGAAGGTCATGCCACGGCCTCCGCAGTGGGGACGGGCGCCGGCACGCCGCCGTCGAGGACCCAGGGGCCGCGGGCATCCGGTCGGTCGGCCACGAGCCGCCCCCCTTCGAGTCGCAGAACCCGCGCCGGAGCGAGCGCCTGGACCACGGCCGGGTCGTGGGTGGCGACCACGACCGTCGTACCGGCCGCCGCGATCTTCCCGAGCAGCCCGAGCAGCTCGGTCGTAAGGTGCGGATCGAGGTTCCCGGTGGGCTCATCCGCCAGGAGGATCGGCGGTGCGGCGGCGATCGCCCGCGCGACGGCCACCCGCTGCTGCTCGCCGCCCGACAGACGGCAGACCGGCTTCCCGGCGAGATCCGCCATCTCCACGCTCGCAAGCGCCCACGCCGCGCGCTCGCGCACCACGGGCCGCGGCCACCCGAGCGCCTGCAAGGCAAGTTCCACGTTCTCGCGGGCACTCGCCTCCGGCAGCAGCTTGAAGTCCTGAAAGACCACACCGACGTTGCGCCGAAGATAGGGGATCGATCCCCGCCGAAGGCGCGAGATGTCCCGGCCCGCCACGCGGATCACACCCCGCTCGGGGCGCTCGGCGGCCAAGACGAGACGGATCAGCGTGGACTTGCCGGCCCCCGACGGTCCCACCAGCAGGACGAGCTCGCCCGCGTCGATGGCGAACGAGATGCCGTCGAGGGCCGGGGGCACCTTGCCGGGCCGACCGTAGGTCTTCGTGACGTCCGAGAATTCGAGGATCGGCATGGGGCGCGTCCTTCCCCCTTGCGCCTACCACGGTCCGCCGGTGCAGACGAAAAAAACGCACGGCCCACCGGGGGTCGCCGGCGTGCTAAAACGACGGTACGGAAGGGACGCCACCATGGACTCACAGAAGAAAATGAACCTCCAGCGGACCCCGTGGCTCTCCTGGACCCTCCTCGGCGCGGTCGCCTGCAGCGGCGGCGGGGGGCGCGAAACGGCCGCAAGCAGCGAAAGCGCCACCTCGCTGGGCGCCACCACGGGCTCGACGTCGGCGACGGGGACCGGGACCACCGCCGGCTCCGACTCGGCCAGCGCGGGCCCGACGACGGACACCACCGGCCCGGCCTGCGACCCCGACACCTGCGACGGGGTGTGCACCGGCGACGTGTGCTGCGACGCGGACCTGGCGTGCGGAGACGTGTGCTGCGACGCGGGCGACGTGTGCTCCTTCGGATCCTGCGTCACACCCGGCCAGGACTGCATCGACGCCAGTGAGTGCGCCGAGGACGAATACTGCGAGTACGCCCTGGGAGAGGATCCCGGCGGCGGCGGCACCGGCGGCACCGGCGGCGCGTGCATGGGCGGGGCGGAGTTCAAGACGGGCAAGTGCCTGCCCAAGCCGCCCGAGTGCCCCGACGGCCAGGACCCGGGCGACCCGCCCACGTGCATCGCCAAGTGCGAGTACGTGCCGCCACCGTCGTTCGAGCCCGAGCTGAAGTTCGCCTGGACGGACGGCAACGTCATGATGGCGCCGGTCGTGATCCAGCTCGACGACGACAACTGCGACGGGGTCGTGGACGAAAAGGACATCCCGGAGATCGTCTTTTCGACCTTCGCCGGGTCGGCCTACAACAACGACGGCACCTTGCACGCGATCTCCATCGTGGACGGCGCAGTGGTCCACAAGTGGCAGGTGACCCCGGCCACGGACGCCATCTGGCCGGGCCGGTCGATCGCCGCCGGTGACATCGACGGCGACGGCGGCAACGAGATCGTCACGTGCACCGACACGGGCAAGGTGCGCGCGTTCGACGCCGACGGCACGGCCCTGTGGGTGTCGAGCTACGCCGGCGGGTGCTTCATGCCGTCCATCGCCGACTTCGACCAGGACGGCACACCCGAGATCCTCGTAAAGGCCGCCGTCCTCGACGGCCCCACCGGCGCGACGAAGGCGACCTTGCCGAACCTCGTAAACCCCGTCGCCGCCGATGTGGACGCCGACGGCGTGCTCGAGGTGGTCGGGCCCACGGCCGTGTACGAGGCCGACGGCACGGAGGTCACGACCACGCCGTTTATCGGCAACTGGGTCGCGGTGGCCGACTTCGACCTGGACACGAATCCCGAGATCGCCGTGATCGACATCGCCACGCATAGCTACCACGTGTGGCGGGTGGCCCCGGCGCTGCCGGCGGGCTACCAGATCCTGCGCCAGGGGGTGGACATCAATGGGCCGCTGTCGCCCGCCCTCTGTCCCCCGGGATCCGTCGGGAGCTCATACGGCGGCGGCCCACCGACGATCGCCGACTTCAACGGCGACGGCGTCCCCGACCTGGGGGTGGCCGGGGGCGTCGGGTATGCCGTCTTCGATGGGGTAAAGATCATGGATCCCAACGTCCCGAACGTGAACACGATCTTGTGGATCACACAGACGAAGGACTGCTCGTCCGCCCAGACCGGCAGCGCCGTGTTCGACTTCGACGGGGACGGCAGCGCCGAGGTCGTCTACTCCGACGAGCACTACTTGCGGATCTACCGCGGCTCCGACGGCACCGTGCTGTGGCAGACGTGCAACACCACCGGCACGCTGCAGGAACTGCCCGTGGTCGCCGACGTGGACAACGACGGCCATGCCGACATCGTGGCCGTCTCGAACGACTATTCCAGCCTCGTCTGCCCCGAGAACAACTCGAAGCAACGCGGCGTCCGGATCTTCGGCGACGCGGAGGGCCGTTGGGTCCGCACGCGCCGGATCTGGAACCAGCACCCCTACCACGTCACGAACGTCGAGGAGGACGGCTCGATCCCGGCCGTGGAGGCGCCGAACTGGACGCAACCGCGCCTCAACAACTTCCGGCAGAACGTCCAGCCCCTCGGCGAGTTCTCGGCCCCGGACCTGGTCGCCACCATCGATCCGTACTGCGGCAACGACGAGTACGGCCTCGTGGCAACGGTGCGCAACATCGGCCAGGCCGCCGTGCCCCCGGGCGTGCCGGTGGGCTTCTACGCCGGCAACCCCATGATGGGCGGGACGCTCTTGGGCACGCTCGCCACCACGAAGGAGCTCTACTCCGCCGAGGCCGAGCAGCTCTACCTGCCGCTTCCGAACCCGCCGGCGGGCGTAATGGAGGGCACGACGCCGGTGTTCGTGGTCGTAGACGACGGCATGCCCCCGCACCCCTGGAAGGAGTGCCGTACCGACAACAACGTCGCCGAGGGCACCGGCCAGTGCAACGTCGCCGGCTGACGGCGCTCGTGGTGGACCCCGACGGGGCGCGCCTCGACGCACGCCTTTCGGGTCTGGCCCGCGCCGGCATCGACGCCGCAGGCCAGACCGCCCTCGACGCCGCCCTCGACGCAGTCGCCCGAGGCGCCTTCGCGGTCGTGGAAACCCGGCTCGACCTCGGCCCACGCGCTCCCTGTGGCGGCCTCGAGGTGGCCGCCGAGGCCCTGCGCCGAGGCGTGGGGCGCGTCGTCGTCGTCACCCGGGTCGGCGCCCCGGGGGCCCGCATCGCCCGCCGCCTGGGGGTCCACGTCCTACCGCGACCACCGCACCCCGCCCGACTGCTCGGCACCCCCTCGACCCGCGCCCACATCTGAATCCTCCGAGGCGGTGCGTGCGAGGCACCGCAGGCAGGGCCTACCTTTACGGCCAAATTTGGCATCTATCGGCACCGCAAACGGGGCCAGCACGGGCACACGAACGGGCACGAACGCGCAGACAGGCGCGGGGAACGGATCCATGCCCGCGAATCCTTTCCAACCGAGGCCAGGGCGGAACGGCGCTCCACCTGCAAGGCATTCCGCGGCAAGAGTCCTGTCGATATTGCTCGGCCAGCGCACGCGACAAGCGTGGATGCATCGTCGTCCTGGCGACGGGATCAATGGGCTTACGGGCCATCAACCCGGCGCCTCGGACCCGCCGTCCTCGCCCAGGCGGGCGGCCACCTTCGTCGCCGCCTCGATGGTGCGCGCCAGGACGGAGCGGATCCGGCCGTCCTCCATGGTCAACAGCCCCGCAATGGTGGAGCCCGCGGGCGTGGTCACCTGGTCCTTGAGGGCCGCCGGGTGGAAGCCGGTTTCGAGGACCATCTTGGCCGACCCCGAAAACACCCGAGCGGCGATCCGAAGCGCCACGTCCCGCGGCAGGCCCATCATCACGCCACCGTCCGCCAGGGCTTCGAGCATCACGTAGCAAAATGCGGGGCCGGACCCGTTGAGGCTCGTCACCACGTCCATCAGCTTGTCCTCGAGCACCACCACGTCGCCGACGCTGCCGAACACCTTCGACAGCCACGTCAGTTCCTCGGGCGAGACGCCCGCCCCCGGCGCGAGCACCGTCATCCCCTCGCGGATGAGGCACGGCGTGTTCGGCATGGCGCGCACGACGTGGGCGCCGGGCAGCCAGTGCTCCAGGCGCGCCAGCGCGACCCCCGCCGCGATCGACACGACGATCCCACCGGCCGTCGCCGCGCGCATGGCGTCGTCGTCGAGCACCGCCCGCAAGCGCTGGGGCTTCAAGGCGACGAGCACGACCCGGGCGTCTCGGGCCGCCGCCACGTTGTCGAGGGTCACCGCGACGCCGTAACGCGAGGCGAGCTCCTCGCGGCGGGCGTCCCGCCGCACCGAAAGGCACAGCCGGTCCTTCGACACGACACCCCCGTCGAGGAGACCGGCGGCGATGGCCTCGCCCATGGTGCCGCAGCCGAGGATCGCCAGATCGTAGGCGTGGTCGGTCATGGATCGGGCTTTTGCGCCCGGCCGCCGCCCGCGTCAAGGCGCGCCGGCCGTCGCACCGTGCGCACGCTCCCGTGCCTGGGTCGCCCGGCCGCCACGGAGGCCACCTCGTCCGAGACCGCAGCCTCGCCCCCGGGGTCCGGGGACGCCGGCGCACTGGGCCCGCGGGTCGCGGCGTCCACCCGTTCGAGCCAGCGGTCCAGGTCGTCTTCGAACGCCAGAAGCACCCCGGCCGTCTCGAGGCGCGAAAGCGCCGCCTCCATCGCCCGCACGCGCTCGAAGTAGACCTTGCGCGGCAGTGGTTCGTTCAAGAAGCAAAACTCCGCGTCCCGAAGGCCCACGCAGCCGAAGCAGTGCGTGCAGCCCTCGCAATCGAAGCAAAGCACCACGTAGCGGCAATCCCGCAGCGCGCGGCCGTGCGCCACGTGGCTGCACGCCTCGCAATCGACGCTGGCGCGGCAGTGCGTGCAGTCTACGAGCCCCTCACTCGCCTCGCAGTAGGAGCACCGCTCGCACGCCACACACGCCACGCAGAACCGACATGCGACGCAGTCGGTGCAACCCTCGCACTCGAAGTTGTCCGCACCCGCCCCCGCGTCGCCTTCGCCGGCGCCCTCGTGGGCCTCGAGGAGGTCCACGAGCCGTTCGATCGCATCGCGTAGGGTCACGCCGCACCCATCATGCCACAGGCGGCCGCAGCACACCGGCTAAACGCCTCGCCGCAGCCTCCCCGAGCGTCTATCATGGCCGCCGATGTCCCCCGCCTTCGGACGATCCCTCCTGTCCGCACTGCGCGGGGGCTGGTCGTCGATCCTCATGATCGCGATGGCCGCCCACGGCCTCGCCGGGCGCTACGGCATCGCCAACCCCGTCGTCCGCGAGCACAGCGCGCGGCAGATCGTCTTCTCGGGCGCCTACGCGGTGCCGCTGGTCCTGTTCCTGGGCGTGACCACCGGCGGTGCCCTCCTGAGCTCCCTCGGGATCTTCTTTCCGGGCGCACAGAACCAATCGGCCGTCACGCGCGCCGCCGTGCACATCCTGTCGCGCGAGGCCGCGCCGATGGTGGCCGCCCTGGTGCTCATCGTACGCTCCTGCCCCGCCATCGTGGTGGAGCTGGGTTACATGCGCACGCGCGGGGAGATCGACGCCATGAGCGCCCTGGGTGTGGACCCAGTGCGGATGGTGGTGGTGCCGCGCTTCGTCGGGCTCGTGACGGCCGCCCTGGGCCTGGCCGCCCTGTTCCTGGCCGCGGCGCAGGCCGGTGGCATCGGGGCCGCGGTCTTCCTGGGGATCGAAAACGACCCGCGCATCGCCGCCTGGAGCTTTCTCGCCCACCTCGAAGTCACCGACCTCCTGTCCGCCGCGGTCAAGGCCCTCGTGTTCGGGCTGGTGCTGGCCGCCCTGTCGTGCCGCGCGGGCCTTTCGGTGCCGAGGGACCTGACGCGGATCCCCCCCGCCGTCACGCGCACGCTGGTGTCGGCCCTCGTCACCTGCGTGCTGCTGAGCGCGTTGCTGAGCATCCTGCTGCCATGAGCCTCCTCGCCCTGCGTGCCCTGCAGCTCGAGCCGGACCTGCCCCCGGTGGACCTGGCCGTCGAGGCGGGAGAGTCGGTCGGCCTGGTCTGCCCCGATCAGGCGTTCGGCACGCGCCTGGTCCGCGCGCTCGCCGGCCTCGACACCCCCCACGCCGGTGCGGTGGAGGTGTTCGGGGTGGAGTTGGCGACCCTGGAACGGACCGAGCGCTGCGCCCTTCGCACGGACTTCGGCTACGTCCCCGCCGAAGCCGGCGTGGTCGCGAACCTCGACTTCGCGCAGAACGTGGCGCTGCCGCTGCGCTACCACGGCGTGCGCGCCGAGCCCGAGCTGTCCCGCCGCGTCGAACGGGCCCTCGACGACCTGGGCCTTCTGCCGTGGACCACCGTGCGCGCCGGCAAGACCTTGCCCGCCCTGCAAAAGCGCCTGGCCTATGCCCGCGCCGTGGCCCTCGAACCGCGCCTGTTGTTGTCCGAAGACCCCAGCTCCCTGCTCGACCCACAGGGCCGCAGCAAGGTCGCCCGCCTGCTCAAGACCCTGCCCGAGCGCGGCACCACGTGCCTCGTCGCGGACGACGACGTGGACTTCATCCGCATGTTCGCCACGCGGATCGTGCTGTTCTTCGGTGGGCGGATCTTCTACGATGGGCCCGTGGACAAGATGCCCCCCCTGCTCGCCCGCACCCTGCACTTCGCCCCGTGACCGAGGATCTCCAACCCACCCGCTTCGAGCGTCGGGCGGGCGTCTTCCTGCTCGTCACCGTGGTTGTGGCGGTCGCCCTGGGATGGATGGCGGTCCGCGGCGACCTGCCGTTTACCCGCCGGGCGCGGTTCCACGTGGTGGTCCCGGACGCCCAGGGGCTCTCCCCGGGCGCCCCCGTGCGCCTGAAGGGGATCGTCGTAGGACGGGTGGACGACGTGACCCTTGCGGACAACGACGACGTGGACGTGTCGTTCTACGTGGACGGCGACGTGCGCGACCGGATCCGCGAGGGCACCCGCGTGCGCATCGACACGCCGCCGGCCATCGGCACGTTCCTGGGCACGGCGTCGCTGGCCCTCGACCTCGGGCCGCCGGGGGGCGCGGTCCTCGAAGACGAGGCCACCTTGCCCGCCGACCCCCCCTTGACCCTCGCCGGGCTGCTGTCCGAGTTCAGCGACGACCCGGCCGCCACGGACGTGCGCCGACTGCTGGCGGGCCTGGCGGACCTGGCCGAGGTCCTGGCCGACGAGCAGACGGGCCTTCGCCGCCTCATCACCGAGTCGGCCGCCCTGATGGCCACGGTGCGCGACCCCACCCACACCGTCGGCCGCATGATGACGGACGACGGCGAACTCTACACGCGCGCCATCGGGCTGCTCCAGAACCTCGAAAAGGCCCTCGACCGCACGCTGCCCCTCGTGCGTACGGCCGACCGCCTCATGGGTCGGATCGGGAAGGTGGCGGACCAGGCCGGCGCCACCATCGAGACCGCCGACCGCACCTTCGGCCGCACCGACGACGTGATGCAGACCGCCAAGACGGCCATGGTGAACCTCGACCGCTCCGTGCGCTCCTTCGAGACCGCCACGAAGGACCTGCGAAAACTCCTGCGTGAGATGAAGAAGGTCGTGCACGAGCTCGACGTGACCGTGCGTGCGGCGCAGAACATCTTCCTGCTGCGCAAGCAGGTCAAGAAGCAGCGCAAGAAGGCCGCGGGCGAGTAAGGCCGCCGCGCCGCGACTACGGCCGGTCTTCGAGCAGGTACGTGGCGGCCCGATATCCCACGAGCATGCTCGGCGCCTGCAGGGCCGACACCGGCGTCTCCGGGATCGCCGAGGCGTCGGCGATCCGGACGTTGTGCGTGCCCCGCAGGCGCAGGCGCGGGGTCACCGGGTGCGCGTCCGACGTGCCCATGCTGCACGTGCCGGCGAAGTGGTAGGTCGTGATCGCCTGTTTCTCCACGAAACGCGCGATGGCCTCGTCGTCGCGCACGAGCGGCCCCGGCAGCAGCTCGGCCCGCGTCCACGACTCGAGCGTGCCCGCACGCGCGAGGCTCCGAGCGAAGCGCACGCCCTCGACCATCGTCGCCAGGTCCTCCGGGTGCGACAGGTAGGCGGGGTCGATCACCGCCGGGGTGTCCGCGCTCGGGCCGGCCAGGCGTACGGACCCGCGGCTGCGCGGCTTGCCGAGGATCACCACGATGCCGTAGAGGTGATCCACCATGCGCGCCGCCGGCGGCGTGTCGAACAAGGCCCCCACCGCCTTGCGCAACAGCAGCTTGCCCGGGCCGTGGTAGATCTTCGGCGGCAGCACCTTGCCGGGAAGCATGCGCTGGACGGCCTCCTTCATGGCCGACGGCGCGGGCCAGAACACGAAGCAGGTGTCGGGCTGGCCCGCGGGCAGCGGCGCCGCGGCGTAGGTGCGGCGGAAGCTGTAGATCTGCGGGTACAGGCAGTCCACGACGTGCCGCGACCAGAAGAACAGCGGGACGTTCGGATGGTCGTGGAGGTTGCGCCCGACCCCCTCGTTCTCGACGCGCGGCTCGATCCCCACGAAGCGCAGCGCCTGGCCGGCGCCCACCCCCGACAGCATGAGGATCTTCGGCGTCTCGAGGGCCCCGGCCGCGAGGATCACCTCGCCGCGCACCCGCGCCCGTACCACGCGACCGTCGCGCTCGTAGTGGACGGCCACGGCACGCCGGCCGTCCTCGCCCCCGAACTCCAGGCGGTGCACGCGCGCGTTCGTGCGGATCTCCAGGTTCTCGAACGGCCCCGGCTCCGCCACGAAGGCGACGTAGGAGTTTCGGCGCCGGTCCCCGTCGTAGGTCATGGGCTCGTAGCCGATGACGCCTCCCAGGTCTCCCGCGTTGAGGTCGTCGCACCGGCGAAGCCCCCGGGCCGTCGCGGCGTCGATGCACGCTTCCGTCCACCGGGTGGGCGGCCGCGGCCGCGGAGCCAGACGAGCCTCGAGGGCCTCGTAGTCCGGGCGTACGTCGTCGAAGCGCCATCCCGGCGGCCAGGCGTCGAAGTCGCGCCGATCGCCGCGCGTGTAGACCATGCCGTTGACGGCCGCGCTGCCGCCCAGCACCCGGCCCGTCCCCACGAAGAAGCGCTGGTTGCCCGCCGCGCCCTGCGGCACGGTGAACCGATCCCAAAACAGCGCGTCGTTGACGAAGGCGTGCTTGTAGCCGTCGGCCGACAGGGTCTCCGGGTGGTCCTCCGGCCGCGGGCCCGCCTCCAGCAGCAGGATCCGGCCGGCCTTGCGCTCGGCCAGCCGCCCGGCCACCACGCAACCGGCCGCCCCGCCGCCGACGACGATGTAGTCGAAGGTCTCGCTCATGACGAAGGCCCGATCCTTCGCAACAGCCGCGCCGCGCCCCGCAGGCGCCGCAACGGACCGCGGCCGTACAACAGGCGCACGACCCCGAGCATGCGCCCGTAATCGCCGGGCGCGACGGGGAACAGCTCGTGTGCGATCCCCAGCGCCACCGGTTCGTCCAACACGGACTTTTGCCGACAGAAGGCCCGCAGGCCGTCCCGGCCGTTCATGCGCCCGTACCCCGACGCCTTGACCCCACCGAAGGTAAGCTCCTGCGCCATGTAGGACATCCCGCCGAAGTCGTTGATCGTGACCATCCCGGCCTCGATCCGCTCGGCGATCCGCCGGGCGCGCGCGAGATCCTTCGAGAACACGGAGGCACCGAGCCCGTAGTCCGTGGCGTTCGCCAGTTCGATGGCCTGCTCGTCGTCCACCACCTTCGTCACGCACAGGACCGGGCCGAACACCTCCTCGCGGAAGATCGCCATGGACGGGTCCACGTCGGCCAGCAGCGTCGGCGGATAGAACGTGCCCTCGGCCGGCCGCGGGGCCTGCGGTCCGCCGGCGACCACGCGCGCGCCCCGGGCCACGGCGTCGTCCACCAGGCGCTCGACGATGGCGCGCTGGGCCGGGGTCGTCGAGGCCCCCACGTCCACCACGGCGTCGAGGGACGGCGGCGCCTGCCGCAAGGCACGCACCTTGGCGCCGAGCTTCTCCACGAAGTCGTCGTAGACGGCCTGGTGGACCAAAAGGCGCTCGGCCGCCACGCAGTTTTGGCCCGCCGAGATGAAGCAGCCCGCCATCGCGGCGTGGAGGGCCTGTTCGAGGTCCGCGTCGTCGCACACGATGAAGGGATCCTTGCCACCGAGCTCGAGCACCACCGGGATCACGCGCTCGGCCGCCGCGGCCAGCACCTTCTTGCCGTTTTGCACCGAGCCGATGAACAACAATCCGTCGATCCCCGCCTCGATGAGCGCCCGGCCGGTGGGCCCCTCCCCCTGCACGATCTGCACGAGATCCGGATCGTACCCCGCGTCCCGCAAGACCCCCCGCACGAGCCGGGCGATCTTCTCGGACGACCAGGCCACGTGCTCCGAGGGCTTGACGACCACGGCGTTGCCGGTGAAAAGCCCCGTGATCACCGGGCCGAGGAGGTTCTGGAACGGGTAGTTCCACGGCACGATGGCGCCCACGACGCCAAGCGGGTGGTACTCGAGGCGCGCGCGCTTGTGCACGAACAGCCCGGCCGAGACCGGCTCCGGGGCGAGATGGCGGGCGCCGTGCCGGATCGTCCAGCGCAGCTTTTCGAGAACCGGCCACACCTCGCCCATGAGGGCATGCTCGCGGGTCTTGCCCGCGTCCGTCAGCACCCACTCGCAGATCGTCTCGATGCGATCGACGATGGCGTCGGCAAGCCGCCCCAGCAGGCGCGCCCGGGCGTCGAGGTTCGTGTGACGAAACCCGGCCTGGGCCGCCCGCGCCCGCGCCACGGCTGCGCGCACCGAGGCCGCGTCGTCGATGGGCACGGTCCCCAGGACCGCACCCGTGGCGGGCGCGACACAGCGCAGCACGCCCTGCGGCGCCCCGACGGCCACCGGGCGGTTCACGACGGCGCCTCCGCGCAGGGACCGGCCGCCGGGCGCCCGCGGGGCCGCATCGCCGCGGCCTCGGACCGGGCCTTCGTGTCGAGGTACGCCTGCCACTTGCGGATCGTAAGATCCTGGAACGCCTTGACCACCGGGCTAAGCTCCGGCGCCGGCTTGTCGTGGTGGCGGTCCCAGCCCACCTGCTCGTGGCCGAGGACCCACACGTCCTGCCCGAGCAGGGGTTCGAGGGTAAACCGCCGGGCGAACGCCATCATCGCCCGCAGGACGGGCCGCGGCAGCCGCCCCGGCACGCCCGGCAGCTTCATGCCGTCGGGGCGCAGGTAGAAGATGAAGATGTGCCGGTTGCTGCGCTCGTCCCTGGGCAGGGTGAACAGGAAGTGCTTGATCCGATCGTCCGTGTTGGACCAGTGATAGGGATAGTCGTAGCAGGCGAGCATCCGGTTGCGGTCGGTGGGCAACCGGCGCACGAAGGCGTTTTGCAGGCGGCCCGCCGCCACCTTCGTCGCGTATTCCACCTCCACACGGTCGTCGTACGACTCGACCCGCAACAGGTCCTGGCCGTAGAAGGGCTGGTACTTGCGGTGCAAGAAGCCGTGCGTAAAGTCGCTGACGTTCTCGAGGAGCATGGAGAAGTGCCCCTCGCAGTCGAACTGCACGATGGCGTGCGGCCACGGGTCGTCGCCTTCGAGTTCCGGGATCGTGGGCACGTCCCGCACCGTGGCGAGGGCGCGGTCGCCCGGGAAGATGAAGATGAGCCCGTAGCGCTCCTTCACCGGCAGGCTCTGGATCCGCAGCTTCGGTTCGGGCCGACCGAACAACTCGTGGGGGATCTTGACGTTGCCGTCGCCGTCGTGCTCCCAGCCGTGGTAGGGACAGACCAGCTTGCAGCCGACGACCTCGCCCTTCGACAGCTTGATGTGCCGGTGGGCGCAGCGGTCCTCCACCGCCCGCACCCGGCCGTCGTCGCCGCGAAACACCGCGATGTCCTGCCCCCAAAACCGGGTGGCGAGCACCTGCCCCCTGCGCAGGTCCGACGAGCGCCCCACGGCGTACCAGTAGTTCGGGTCCATGCCCGCGGCGCGGGCCCGTTGCCGCCGGTTGCGGGCGCTTGCGAAGTCGGGCGGTGGTGGGGCGGTGTCGGGCATGGCAACGATCCGTTTCTGGCGATCCGCGGCGGCGAGGCCGCGATTTGAAGCGGAATAACGATTCCGCTCGATGATCGGCGTAGTATGCGACCGAGCGCGCCGTGTCAACCGGATCCGACCCGCCCAAGCCCCCCGACCACGGCCACGCCGGGACGGAGCCCACGCGGCGCGCGCGGTACCGTGCGGCGATCCTCGAGGCCGCAGAACGTGCGTTCGCCGATCAGGGGTACGACGCCACGAAGGTCCAGGACCTGGCCCGCGACGCGGGGGTGTCCCTGACCACGCTCTACGGCGCGTTTCCGGGCAAGTGGGAGATCTTCTGCGCCGTCCAGGAGGCCCGCCTCGCCGCCCTCCTGCGCGAGGTCCTGGGCGGAGCCTCCACGCTCCCCGCCGACCCGCTCGAACGCCTGTGCTTCGGGATCGAGCGCTACCTGCGCTTCCACATGCGCCACCCCACCTTCTTGCGCCTCGAGCTGCGGGAGGGCGTGCCCTGGGGCACCACCGACGCGCTGCGCACCCCTGCCCAGACGCGGGCCTGGAAGGCCGGGCTCGCCATGATGACCCAGACCTTCGCCGAGGGGATCGAGCGCGGCCTGTTCGAGCCGGACGACCCGGAGACGTGCGCCCGCACCACCACCGCGATCAGCCAGGTGCGCCTGGCCCTGTGGGCGCGCGGCGGCGGCCGCACGCCCCCGGACACCGTCGTCGAGCGCACCCTCGCGCAGCTCGTGCGCGCCTTCGTGCGGCGCGACCGGATCGACGAGGCTCTCGCCCGCCTGCCCGCCCGCACGAACCTGTGACGCGACGCACGTTGCGCTGTACGCGCCCGTCCCAACGGTGGTACCAAACCGCCGGTGAGCGAAACGAGCCCAAACCCCGTCGTGGTGGACCCCAAGCGCATGGGACGCATCTTCGTGACCGGCGGTGCCGGCCACCTCGGCGCGAACCTGGTGCGACGGCTGCTCGACGAGGGCCACGAGGTCCGGGCGCTCGCCCGCCCCGGCGACGACAACCGCGGCCTCGAAGGCCTGCCCATCGAGGTCGTCGAGGGCGACATCCGCGACCTCGACACCCTGCGCCGCCACCTGCGCGGCTGCACCCACGTGTTCCACGTGGCCGCCAAGATCTCCACGCTCAGCCCCAGCGCCGGGGAGTACCGCGAACTGTTCGAGACGAACGTGCTCGGCACGCGCAACGTCCTGCAGGCCGCCCTCGAATACGACGTCGAGCGCGTGGTCCTGTCGGGCTCCTTCTCGGCCGTGGGTTACGACCCCGAAGACCCCACCCGCCCCTCGAACGAGGACATGCCGTTCTACCCGTTCGGCCAGGTGCTCCCCTACGCCCGCACGAAGGCACAGGCCGAGCACGAGGCCCTCAAGTTCGTCGCCGAGGGGCTCGACGTGGTCATCGCCACGAGCTGCGCCATCGTCGGCCCCCACGACTACATCCCGTCCCGCCTGGGCCGCACGTTTTGCGACTACGTCAACGGCAAGCTGCGCGCCTACGTGCCGGGGGGGTTCCCCTTCGTGGCCGCCGACGACATCGTGCAGGGGCACCTGCTCGCGATGCAGCGCGGCCGTCGCGGCCACAAGTACATCTTCGCCACCGCCTTCCAGACCCTCGACGACCTGCTCGACCACTTCGAGGCCGTCGCCGGCGGGCGGCGCCCGAAGCTGCGGATCCCCGGGCGCCTGATGGCCGGTATGACGGGCCTGTACGCCGGCGTCCTCGCGCGCTACTTCCCGAACGTCCCGCAGCGCCTGACCCCCGGCGCCATCGCGATCCTCCGCATGCAGCGCCGCGCCGACACTTCCAAGGCCGAGCGCGAGCTCGGATTTCGCCCCACCTCGATCCGAAAGGCCGTGGCCGACGCCTACGAGTTCTTCACGCGCCAGGGCATGATGCGTCCGCCCGCCGCGACCCGGCCGACTCCGCGTCCCTCGTCCACGTAAGCCCCCCGTTCGCCCGAGGATTCCATGACGACCTCGCACGAGACCATCGACGCACAGGTGGTCGTCGTCGGCGCTGGCCCCGCCGGCTCCGCGACGGCCCTGCGCCTGGCCCAAAACGGCGTCGAAGACGTGGTGCTCGTCGATGCCCACGACTTCCCGCGTGACAAGACCTGCGGCAGCGCCCTTTCGCCCCGGGGGATCAAGGCCGTGCAGGAGCTCGGGGTCTGGAGCGCCATCGAGCGCCTGGCCTACCCGATCTCGGCGATCCGCCTGGTCACACCGGGCAAGCGCGACATCTTCCTCGACGCCCCCGGCGGCAAGACGCAGGCGGTGATCTGCCTGCGCCGCGACATGGACTACCAGATCTTCAAGGCCGCGACGGACGCGGGTGTGCGGTTCCTGCCGCACTTTCGGGCCAAGGCCCTCCTCGAAGAACACGGCCGCGTTCGCGGCGTGACCGCCGCCGACGGGCGCACCGTGCGGGCCCGTTTCACCGTGATCGCCAACGGCGCCCACTCGAAGTGGGGCACCGACCTCGGCCGCAAGCGGGAGATCCGCGCGATCATGGGCTGGTGGAAGAACGTGCCGTTTCGCCCGCGCGCCATCGAGATGATCTTCGACCGCATGGTCGAGCCCTACTACGGCTGGCTGTTCCCCGAGACCGAAGAGCGCGTCAACATCGGGATCACCTACGAGGATCGCGACGGCGAGAAGAAAAACGCCCGCGAGTTGTTCCAGCGCTTCCTCGACGCCTACTACGCCGACCGCCTGCGCGAGGCCGAGCCGGTGGGCGCCTGGAAGGGCCACCCCATCGTCTACACGTACAACATCGGGCGCCTGTTCTCGCGCGGCCGCGTGGTCGTGGGGGAGGCCGGGCGCATGACCCACCCGGCCACCGGTGAGGGGATCTCGTTCGGGATGCGCTCGGGGATCTGGGCCGCCGACGCCCTGCGCGACATCCTGTTGCGCAAGGTGCCCGAGACCGCCGCCTTGAAGATCTACACGGCACGCTGCGCCGCCGCCTTCTCGCCGTCGTTTTGGGCCGGCCGCGCCTTCCGGCGCCTGCTTCGCACGGGTGTGCTCGACCGCGCCGTGGACCTGGCGCAAACACAGGTGGTGCAGGAGATCATGCGCCGCTTCCTGGCGCACCTGTAGGCCCCATGCCCCCCCTGGCCGCCACGATCCACGTCTTTACGTTCAAGCGCGGCCTCCTGGCGGCGGTGGGGCACGACCTGCGGCTGTCCTTCGGGCGCTTCCACGGCGAGATCCGGGACGGGGCGGTCGAGGCACGGTTCGACCTCACGAGCCTTTCGGTGGACGGCGCCGTGCCGCGTCCGGGGGCGGATCCCGATCCGTTGCCGCGGATCTACACCGACGAGATCGAACGCAACGCGCGCTCGAAGGTCCTGGCCGTCGAGCGGTGCCCGACCGCGTCCTGGCAGGGGCGCGTCGATCTCGACCGGGGCGTCGCCGAGGGATCGCTCGCCCTGCACGGAAAGACGGCGCCGGTGCGCGGGACCGTGCGCGCGGAAGCGGGCGGGGCCATCGCCGTCTTCGAGCTGGTGCCGTCGAACTTCGGGATCCGGCCGTTTCGCGCCATGGCCGGCACGCTGCGCCTCGAAGACCGGGTGCGCGTCGAGGCGACCGTCCTCTGGGGCGACGGACCGCCGCCGCGACGAGCACGCTTCGAGGGACCCAAGGGCCCCGCCTGACGGGCCGGCGGCCCCCGTCGGACGCCGGTCGGCGCCCCTGCGCAGGGGTCGGCCGCGTCGGCTGCCGCCCGCCGGCTCGGCGGCCCCGGCCGGTGCGGTCCGACACGCGCCGGGGGGCCCCGGCGCCGCCATGTTTTTCAACCCTGTCCCGGCCGTGTCACGAAGCTGCCACAAAGCGCCCCTACGGTCCGCGCCGTGCCGACCCCCACGACGCTGTTTGCCCTGCCCCTCGTCACCGCACTCGCCGCCCCGGCCGCCCCCACCGGCGAGGCCCCCGACCCCGCCCCCGAGCCCGACACCACGACCTCGAAGACCGCCGGCGACGCGCCGAACGAGCCCCCGAAGGATGACACGGCGCCCGGCGCCGCCGAGGCGGACCCACGCGGCGCGCCGCCCCCCGCAACGGTGCAGACGGACGAGACATCGGACACGGCCGGGGAGGCCGCCCACCCGGCCCCGCCCCCGGCGCACGAGCGTTCCGTGCGGGTCGAGACCGCCCCCACCACGAGCAGCGAGGCTGCCGAACCGGCGGCCGCCTCGAAGAAGGCGGGCGCGAGCACCGAACCGGCGGACAACCCCTGGATGCCACCGGACGAGAAGGCGCGCATGGGCAAGCACCCGGCGAACTTCGAGGGCGCGCACTTCAAGCCCGGCACGGGGCTCGTGATCAAGAGCAAGGACGGGGCCTTCGCCATCGCCCCGCGGCTGCGCGTTCAGTTCCGCTACACCCTCGAAAACGACAACGCCGCCGACGACCTCGGTCACTCGTTCCAGATCCGCCGCGCCCGCCTGCAGTTCAAGGGCAACGTCTTCGGCAAGCACAACAAGTACAAGGTGGAGTTCGCCTTCTCCCCACGCGACCTGGGCTTCAAGAACGGCAATCCGACCCGCACGCCGATCCTCACCTGGTACCTGCAGTTCACCTACCTGCGCGACCTGTCGGTCAAGATCGGGCAGTACAAGATCCCCTACAGCCGCCAGCGGGTCGTCTCCTCCGGCGATCTCGAGCTGGTGGACCGGTCCCTCGGCAACGGCGAGTTCAACCTGGACCGCGACATCGGCCTCGAGGTCTACTCGAAGGACGTCGGCGGACTCGGTTACCTGCGCTACCACGCGGGCGTGTTCATGGGGGAGGGGCGGGATCTCTACCAACTCTCGGACTTCGGGCTGCACTACCTGGCGCGTGTGGAAGTCCTCCCCCTGGGCGGCGCGGACGGCAAGTGGGACTACTACGAGGCCGACTTCGACCGCTTCCGCAAGCCCAAGCTCAGCCTCGGCGCCGCCTACAGCTTCATCGACGACGCCCAGCGCGATCGCGGCGTCCTCGGCGCCCGGCCCCTCGACGGCGGCACCACCGACTACCACAACGTCACGGCGGATTTCGTGTTCAAGTGGGCGGGCGTGTCGATGTCGGGCGAGTTCTACTGGCGCGAGGGCAAGCGCAAGTTCGGCGACGCCACGACCACCGACTCGATGGGCAACGAGGTGCCCGCGCCGCGGGTGCCCACCCGCGACGGCGTGGGCTACTACGTGCAGCTCGGCTACCTGGTGCCGCGGCTGCCGCTGGGGATCGCCGCCCGGTGGGGGCAGGTCTTCGGCCTGGGCGCCCCGAACGCCACGAGCCTGCCCGACGGCGACGAGGTGCGCGTGGGCCTTTCCTGGTACATGGCGCGCCACCCCCTCAAGATCCAGGCGGACTACGGCCGGATCCGGCGCGATGGCTACGATCCGGTCAACTACGCCTTCAACCGGCAGGACTGGAAGGACTCGACGGACGAGTTCCGGATCCAGCTCCAGTTCGCCTACTGAGGCGTGCCGGGAGGTGCCGCCGGGCCACGCGCCACGAGCCCCGAGATCGGGCGGGCGTGCACGTGCACGACCGCCGGCGGCGCGTCGCCCCTGCGGTGGACGTCGTAGGTGTGCTCGACGAGTAGGCCCCCGTGCACGGCCGCCACACGCAGGCGCGCGATCCCGCCGGCGAGCGGGTCGGCCTCGATGCGCGCGACCTCCCTTGGAAACGGCATGGTCGCCACGACACGGCGGCGCGCGCCATCGAGGAGCACGAGCCGCCCGTCCCCGGCGGCGAAGACCCACGGGCGGATCCCTCCGGTGGCCGCGAGTCGCCGGCCACGCACGCGGGTGCGGGTCGTGTCCGCCCTGGCGAGGCTCTCGCCGACCAGGTGGACCCGACCCCCCGACAACAACGCCAGGACGGCGCCCGCCGGCGCGAGCGCCTCGATCCGCCCACGGACCGGGCGACCCGATGCCAGAACCTTCCATCGCCCCAATCGTCCGAGCCGAGCCACCGTCCCGTCCGCGTGCCCGACCCACACCTCGTCCCCGGCCCCGCCGACCGCCACGGCGGTCACCTCGGCGCGACCGACCCGCGGCATGGGCTGGGGCGTGCCCCCGGCGGGCGGGTGCCACACGAGCGCCCCCGCGTCCGCCACGGCGAGCCCACCGGCCACCGGGACGATCCGGGCGCTGCGACCAAGCCCCTTCGGCAACACCGTGGATACATCCGGAGCGGGTGCCACGCCGGGCTCGATCGTGGGCCTCGGCCTCGGCGGGGCCGCCTCGCCGCGCGCCGCGTCGCCAACGAGCACGGCGGCGGGGACCGTGGCGGACGACACGGTACCCCGACCGATTGCGTAGCCGCCCGCGATGCTCGCCAGCGCGATCCCGACGCCCCCCGCGACGAGCATGCCGCGCCGGCGGCGGATCGCTGCGCCCCGCGTCTTGCCTTCGAGCACGCGGCGCTCCGTCGCCTCCATGTCGTAGGCCGAAGCAAGCGCCCGGTAGAGGATCCGCGCGCTGGGGAACCGGTCCGACGGCGTCTTGGCGAGGCACCGGTCCACGACCCGGGCCACCGCCGCCGGCACGTCCGGCCGCACGTTCGCAAGCGGCTCGTGCGGCTCGTAGGCGATGGCGTGCAGGATCTTGGGCAACTCCTCGCCCTCGAACGCCTTTCGCCCCGCGAGGACCTCGTACAGGATCGCGCCCAGGGAGAAGATGTCCGTGCGGGCGTCGGCCCGGGTGGTCTTGCCGCGGGCCTGCTCCGGGCTCATGTAGTGCGGCGTCCCCATGACCACGTTGTCGCGGGTCGCCTGGGCGCCGGCCGCCTTCTTGATCTTGCTGATCCCGAAGTCGAGGAGCTTGACGGACAGGCCGCGCCGGCGGCGGCGCACGATGACGTTGCTCGGCTTCAAGTCGCGGTGGACGATCCCATGGCGGTGGGCCACGTCGAGCGCCATGCAAAGCGGTTCGAAGATCGCCAACACGGTCGCACGGTCGAGGGGCCCGCTGCGCGCGAGGAACGCTTCGAGGGTCTGTCCCTCGACGTACTCCATCACCATGTAGGGGTTGCCGTAGGCGTCGGTGTTGAAGTCGAACACCTGGACGATGGCGTGGTGGTCGAGGCTGGCGGCGATCTCCGCCTCCCGCCGAAACCGCGCGTAAGCCTCGCGGTCGAGCCCGAACTTCGGATCGAGGAACTTCACGGCGAACACCTGGTCGAGCCGCAGGTGACGCACCCGGTAGACCTCGCCCATGCCCCCCGTGGCGATCTTGCACTCGATCCGGTACGTCCCGGCCAGCACGTCCCCGGTGCGGTCCGGCGGCGACCGCGGCCGCTCGAGCCGCTTGCGCGTCGTCGGGCGCTCGCGCCGGCGGCGGCCGGCCGACGGGGAGGTCCGTCCTTCGACCACCCGGGTGGGGTCTTCGACTGGCGAGGGACGGGCCATGCGCGGACGCCATCGTCCGACCGCGCCCCGGCCTTGACCGCACGGCCCGGGTTCCGCCCCGGCCCGCAGCGGACGGATCGCTTGGGGATGGGCACCCGCTGCCGTAGGCTCGGGGCGCCGTGCCGCCTCCGCCCCGCTGGGTCCACCCCCCCAAGACCCCCCTCGACGCCACCGTCCGCCCGCCCGGTTCGAAGAGCCTGACGAACCGGGCGCTGCTGCTCGCCGCGCTCGCCGACGGCCCCTGCGTGCTGTCGGGCATCCTCGACGCCGACGACACGCGGCGCTGCGTCGCCGCCTTGCGGGCCCTCGGCGTCGAGGTCACCGTGCAGGACGACACCGCGACGGTGCACGGGACCGGCGGCCGATTCGCCCCGCCCCCGGCCCCCCTCGACGTCGGCACTGCCGGCACCGTCGCCCGCTTCCTCACGGCGATCCTCGCCATGGGGCCCCACCCCGTCGCCCTCGACGGCTCGGCCCGCATGCGCGAGCGCCCCATGGCCGGCCTGCTGGCCGCGCTGTCGTCCCTCGGCGGCACCGTCGTCTGCGAAGGGGCCCCGGGCGCGCTGCCCCTGCGCGCGGGCGGCCCGGCCGAAGGCCCGCGCGGCGGATCGGTCGTCCTCACGGATCCCCCCTCCTCGCAGTTCGTGAGCGCCCTGCTCTACGCCGGTCTCGCCGCCGATCGGCCCGTGCAGGTCGCCGTCCGCGGCGCGCTGCCGGCCCGCCCCTACGTCGCCATGACCGTCGCCGTCGCCCGGGCCTTCGGCGCCCGGATCGACACGCCGGAACCGAACCGCTGGGTCGCCCATCCCGGGCCGCTCGCCGCCCGCGCCTACGCCGTCGAGCCGGACGCCTCGTCGGCGAGCTACCTGCTGGCCGCCGCGGCGATCTTCGGCGGGCGCGTGACCGTCGAAGGGCTCGGCCGATCGAGCCTCCAGGGCGACGCCCGCTTCGTGGAGGTGCTCGCAGCCATGGGCGCGCGGGTGGAGCAGGACGAGCACACCACCACGGTCACGGGTACGGGGCAGCTTACCGGCGTGGACGTGTCGCTGGCGGACATGCCGGACCTTGCGCTGACGGTGGCCGTCGCCGCCCTGCACGCGAAGGGCCGCACGGTCCTGCGCGACGTCGGAGTCTTGCGGCACCACGAGTCCGACCGCCTCGCGGCCGCCGCCCGCGAGCTGCGAAAGTTCGGGGCGACCGTCACCGAGCACGACGCCGGCCTGGTCATCGACCCGCCGCCGACCCTGCCGGAGGCGACGGTGCCCGTCGCCACCTACGACGACCACCGGATGGCGATGGCGTTTTCGCTCGGCGGGGACGTCCTGGTGCACGATCCGCGCTGCGTGGAGAAAACCTACCCGGGGTTCTTCAACGATCTGGCCCGCCTCGGTATGGTCGAGCCCGCGTGAGCGTTCACGTCGGCCAGATCGTCACGGTGCACGCCGAGGTGCTGTCGCGCCACGGCGACGGCGTGGGCTGGTGGGACGACGCCGGCACCCGCTACGAGGTCCACGTCCCCGAACTCGTCCCGGGCGAGGTCGCCCGCGTCCGCGTGGTCCACCGCGCCCGTGCACGGCGACGGCTGTTCGGCCAGGTGGAGACCTACCTGACGCCGTCTTCGGGCCGCCGGCCGCCGCCGTGCCCCCACCATCCGACCTGCGCCGGGTGCCCGCTGATGGGGGTGGACCTCGCCACGCAGCGCGCGGCGAAGGCCGCCACGTTGCAGCGGGTCTACGGCTTCGAGGTGGCGGCGGTGCAAGGAGACGACCGGGCATGGGGCTACCGCGTGTCGAGCAAGCGCGTGGTGGGGGGCGCGCCGGGGGCGATCGTGCTGGGCAGCTTCCGGCGGGGCAGCCACGACCTCGCGGACATGACCGGCTGCCTGGTGGATCACCCCGACATCGTACGCGCCGCCGACGAGCTCGCGGCGGCCGCCGATGCGCTCTCGATCGAGCCCTACGACGAGGCCTCGGGCCGCGGCGACCTGCGCTACGTGTGGCTGCGCACGGACGGGCGCGGCACGGTGCTCGTGACCCTCGTGACCGCCGACGTGCACTCCCGGGCGGCACGGCTGCTGCCGGGGCGCCTTGCGGTGCCGGCCGGGATCGCGTGGGCCCTGGCCCTCGGCCCGGGCAACAACATGCGCGGTGTGGGTCTTCGGCCCCTGTGGGGCCGCCAGCACCTCGACGTCCCCGAGACGGGTCAGGCGGTGGGTCCCATGGGGTTCCTGCAGCCGAACCCGCCGATCGCGGCCCGGGCCCAGCGCGCCGTCGTGGGCATGCCCAGCGGCGGCGTGGTCCGGGGCGCGCTGGCCTTCGACCTGTACGCGGGCAGCGGCGCCACCACGCGCCTTCTGGCGGCGCACTTCGACCGGGTCGAAGCCTGCGAGGCCGACCCGGAGCACGCGGCGGTCCTGGGCGTTGCACCCGAGCGGGCCGAGACCTTCCTTTCGCGTGCGCGGGCCGAAGGGCGCCGGCCCCAGCTCGTGGTGGCGAACCCACCGCGGTCGGGCCTGGGCGAGGCGGTGTGCCGTCACCTGCTGGCGCTCGCGCCGCCGCGGATCCACCTCATGAGCTGCGACCCGCGCTCGCTGGCCGCGGACCTGGAGCGCCTCGCGCCCGGGTACCGGGTCCTGGCCGTGCGCGCCTACGACACGCTGCCCCAGACCCCACACGTCGAGCTGGTGGCCTGGCTGGTCGCTACGCGCCGCCGCGCTTGACCGGGGCCCGGCCCGGCCCGATGCTGCGGCCGCCATGCCGGAGTTTCGCTACCAGCCCATGTTGCCCCTGGGCGACGACGACACGCCCTACCGCAAGATCGCCGACGGCCCCGTGGCGGTGGACACCTTTCGGGGCGAGAAGGTCCTGGTCGTCGAGCCCGAGGCCCTTACGACGCTGGCCCGCCAGGCGCTGCACGACGTCAACCACCTGCTGCGCCCGTCCCACCTGGCGCAGCTTCGCCGGATCCTCGACGACCCGGAGGCATCGGCGAACGACAAGTTCGTCGCCCTCGACCTGCTCAAGAACGCCAACATCGCCGCCGCGGGGGTCTTCCCCATGTGCCAGGACACCGGCACCGCCATCGTCCTGGGCAAGAAGGGGGCGCGCGTCTTCACGAACGGGCGCGACGAAGAAGCGCTGTCGCGCGGGATCTTCGACACCTACCAGCGCGACAACCTGCGCTACTCGCAGCTTGCCCCCCTTTCGATGTACGAGGAGCGCAACACGAAGACGAACCTGCCGGCCCAGATCGAGATCCAGAGCGTACCGGGCGACCGCTACGAGTTCCTGTTCCTGGCCAAGGGCGGCGGCTCGGCCAACAAGACCTACCTGTACCAGGAGACGAAGGCCCTGCTGAACGAAACGAGCCTGCTGGCCTTCGTGGACCGGACGATCCGAGGGCTGGGCACGGCGGCCTGCCCGCCCTACCACCTGGCCGTGGTCGTCGGTGGCACGTCCGCCGAGTACAACCTCAAGGTGGTCAAGCTGGCCTCGGCCCGCTACCTCGACGCGCTGCCCACCGAGGGCAACGAGCTGGGCCACGCGATCCGGTGCCCGGAGATCGAGGCCCAGATCCTGGCGATCGCGCAAAGGACGGGGATCGGCGCCCAGTTCGGCGGCAAGTACTTCTGTCACGACGTACGTGTGATCCGGCTGCCGCGCCACGGCGCGTCGTGCCCGGTGGGGATCGGCGTATCGTGCTCGGCGGACCGGCAAGCCAAGGCGAAGATCACCGAGGAAGGCGTCTTCCTCGAAGCCCTCGAGACGGACCCGGCGAAGTACCTGCCGGACATCGACGAGCGCGATCTGGGCGGCGAGGTGGTGGCGATCGATCTGGACGCGATGGACATGGACGAGTTGCGCGCCACCTTGTCGAAGTACCCGATCAAGACCCGTCTTTCGCTGACGGGCACGCTGGTGGTGGCCCGGGACATCGCCCACGCGCGACTGGCCGAGCGGCTCGACCGGGGCGAGGGGCTGCCGGACTACTTCAAGCGGCACATCGTCTACTACGCCGGCCCGGCCAAGACGCCGCCGGGCAGGCCCTCCGGCTCCTTCGGTCCCACGACGGCCGCGCGCATGGACCCGTACGTGGCGAAGTTCCAGGCTGCGGGCGGCTCCCTCGTGATGCTCGCCAAGGGCAACCGCTCCGCCCAGGTACGCGAGGCGTGCAAGACCTACGGCGGCTTCTACCTGGGCTCCATCGGAGGCCCGGCCGCGCGCCTTGCGAGCGACTGCATCGAGCACGTCGAGGTCCTCGAGTACCCGGAGCTGGGCATGGAGGCGATCTGGAAGATCCGCGTCAAGGACTTCCCGGCCTTCATCGTCATCGACGACAAAGGCCACGACTTCTTCGCGTCGTTTACGACGCCGGGGAGCCTGCCACAGGCCCGTTGAGCCTCCGGCCCCTGGGCCGGTTCGCTCCTACGGCCCACCCCCACCCCTGCTAGGCTACGAGCCATGAACGAGCTCATCCAGCAACTCACCGAGCGCTTCGACCTCGACCCGAAGACCGCCGAGGGGGTCGTCGCCTTCCTCAAGGAGAACGCGGACAAGGTGCCCGGGTGGCTTGGGCTCGGCGACAAGCTCGACGACCTCAAAGACAAGCTCCCCGGCGGCCTCGGCGGCATGCTCGGGTAGACCTGGGAGCGCCGAGCCCCTGGCGCGAGGGGTGGCGCACCGATCGCGGGTCACACCGCTGCTTCGTGCACGCCGGTGTGACCCGCGGCCGCATCGAAACCGAACCGGTCGTGTCGGCTGCCCGGGCCGCGCCCCCGGCAGCCGGGGACATGGCACCGGCCGACCGACGGTGCCGAGACGCGCGGTCTACTTGCGTGGCAGGGCCAGGAACATGCGCTGGCGACCGCGCTCGATCCGGACGCGGACGGGCTTGTTTTTCGGCGCGTGGTCCAGGAGCGCCTGGGCGTGTCGGGCGTCGCGCACCTTCGTGCCGCCGACGGACAGCAGCACGTCGCGCGGGCGGATCCCGGCCCGGGCGGCGCGGCTTCCCGGTTCGACCTTCTCGACGATGACATTGCCGTCGGTTCCGAGCTTCGAGCGCAGGGCCGCCGGGAGGTCGCGCAGCACGAGCCCCTGGGACTCGACGGTCTGCTTGCGCCGGCCCTTGCGGGGGCGTGGCCGCGCCGCGTGGGCCGCGTCGGGTTCCTCGGGCAGGGTGCCCAACTCGACGGTGACCGGCACGCGGCGGCCTTCCCGGACGACCGTCAGCCGCACCTTCGTGCCGGGCGGGCGGTCCGCCACGTCGCGCCGGAACTTGGCGGGATCGCGGACGGGTTCGCCGTCGAGCTCGACGACCACGTCGCCGGCTCGAAGATCCGACTTCGCGGCGGGGCCGTCGTCGAGCACGTCCTGGATCAGCACGCCCTGCTTGGCGGACAGGCCGAACGTCTCGGCCAGATCCGCGTCGAGCGGCGCGATGAACACGCCGAGCCAGCCACGGACGATGTGCCCGTCCGCGATGAGCCGATCGGCGATGGAGGTGGCGATGTGGGCGGGGATCGCGAACCCGATCCCGTTGCTGCCCCCGCCGCGCGAGGCGATGGCCGTGTTGATCCCGACCACGTTACCGGCGAGGTCCACGAGCGGCCCACCCGAGTTGCCCGGGTTGATCGCGGCGTCCGTCTGGATGAAGTCGCCGTAGTCCACGATCCCCACGCTGCCCCGGCCCACCGCGCTGACGATCCCCGCGCTGACCGTCTGTTCCAGCCCGAACGGCGAGCCCACGGCCAGGACCCACTGGCCCACCTCGAGGCGCTCGGCGTCTCCGAAGGAGGCGGGGACCAACCCATCCC
>Ga0256839_1000537_pt1 | contig 48761 bp, 38 predicted proteins | sample 354166metaG_FD_185968 | JGI IMG/M metagenome (GOLD analysis project Ga0256839, IMG submission 185968) | Hydrothermal vent microbial communities from Mid Atlantic Ridge, Atlantic Ocean - 354-166 | ecosystem: Environmental > Aquatic > Marine > Hydrothermal vents | place: Atlantic Ocean: Mid... | reverse complement strand
CTCGTACACCATATCCCAATACCGTTATGGAGCGTTATGGAGACAAGTTACGTCAAAACCCCTGCCGGGCACAAGCTAACAGCGAGCTTGAAAACCCAACGGGGAACAGTAATACAGCGCTTTTCAAACTGAAAATCCAACTTACACTGTATCGCAATTTGTTAACTTAATAATATGATTTAACCTCTCCTTTATTACCTCTCAAAAAAAGTGAAATTTTTTTAACGGGACGACATTATGCCTCATTTTTACTTACTTGAAAGTATCTTCATTTTCTCACTACAAGGTACGTCTTACTGCTAACCCATACAAACCCACCGCACCCTGATTTATGACACGTATCGCGGCAGGATAATGCTAATATTGCTGTTTTAACATATTAAAACCCGGTTAAACATACCCAAAATATTTTTAGGTATGAAAGGTACGATTGTTTAATTTTTGAACGAAATATTCACGATAACGGGAAAATGTAACAAAGCGTTTACTCACGTAAACATAGGTTGCACTTCACACCCCCCTTCAAACAGTTAATCTTACTATTTCCATGAGTTGATGATCCTGTCTCAAAAAATTATACACAGAAAACATTGGCACGACACATGCCATTCTGTTAATTGATATTTAGCCTTTTTTGATATGAGAAAATTTATCAGCTGGCATAAACAATCAAGCAGCAGAAATATGAGTCACACAGTAAAATTACTCGTAATCTCGCCATCGTTTCCATCGGGATATTGACTTTATTTTTTACAAGTTCGTTATTTTCCAATGATGGTAAAACTGTTTATAGACCAGGCGTCAGATATGTCATGGCACAGGCGTGATGGCGCACCGAAATATGGCGATAAGGCTGGATGGGCTGACCGAATGAATAAAGGTACTTCCACTCTGGAAAAAATTTCATCGAATCACTTGTCACGAAACAAAAATGATGCGCATTTGAACTCAAGTATTATGAATATATTTTTCCAGCATTAACTTACAAACAAGCAGAGGATAAATTTTCACACTTTGATTTTGGGAGAATATATTTAACATATGAATACTATTTATCGTTATTTAACTTAATCCCTTTACTCTCTTTGGTACAGACTCCCCACAAATGACTGAAAGACCGTTTATTATTTTTTTCATATCCTGACTGCCGTAACACATTCTGTTAATTTCTATCCTTTATCGTTCCCCGGAAACTGAAAAAATCTATTTTTTGTTTGCAACTCATTTTTTCTGACCATGAAAACAAATATGACGCACATTCAGGCCTGAATCTCAAATACTATGGTGTATACATCGGAAAAACACTTTATTATGATGCGTTAAAATCACATTCCACAGAATCAGTCAAAAATCAAAAATTATCCACGCTGTGCATGCATAATCTGTAACTGTTAAGTATAATGCTCACTGGTGGATTTGTGTTTTCAGGATACGCCTGTAATATTACGCACAAACAATAACGAGTTGAATTTTATGTATTACAAAATAGCCGGTCTTTTTATTATTCTTTACACGTTCAGCAGTTCTGCCTTAAGTGAGGAATGTTATCGTTCCGCAGACGCAGATACACCCAGCAAACGCTTTAAAAACAATGATTCCGGCGCTGTACTTGACACCAAAACCGGCCTTACCTGGGCGCGTTGCCCATTAGGCATGCAGTGGGATAAAAAAAGTTGTCAGAATGTACCTGACCGCATGGATTGGGATGATGCTCACTCCACCATTCTCCGACTTAACAATCAGCAGGAAGGCTACATCGGATCCAGCAATTGGCGATTACCCACTCTCGAAGAACTCGGCACCCTGGTCGAATCCAAATGTTACGGACCCGCGATTAACAGTGAAATTTTTCCAAACACACCGCATACCGGCTTCTGGACCAGCACGCTCGATAAATACGCCCGACAGGGAGCCTGGCTGGTTTATTTTCGCAATGGCAGTCGCTATATGGGCAATAAGGACTACGAATGGGCGATACGCCTGGTACGCAAATAAAACCACTGTCTCCATACTGAATGTGCCGACAGGAGTATCAAAGTACATTGCTTTAAATGAACGCAAGCTGAACAACATCAAATAAACGCAAACTGAACAATCTGTTCAAGCAAACCGCAGCAATTTAACGATTTGAATCAAACATTCATCCGTTGAATTATTCACCTGCCCCCGCATTTCCCTATAGCACCACTCACAACAAGCAAGCCGCTGTTTTTTCACAATAAATCCAGGGCCCTCATTCTGTTTCCCCCGGCATTTACGCCGCAAAACCCTGTGCATTTGGCACAATAGGTGCTGCCTCTAACTGCGAGGAAAAACAACACGCGAAAGCTGAAAACCGAGGGGCTATAACTATTGTCACTGCCGGCATTATCGCTATCGCATCTATCCCTCTGGATATGGACGGCAAGGTAGAATTGTTTAGCGATGTACGTTTACGTATTGAGACCGCAACAAGTGGTGCAGTTCATGTCAAAAATGGGCGGTTAAACCTGGATTCCGCAGTTGAATGGTCTGTAGCGTGCGTTGAATGTTGTGGCTGGCAAGGCGCGATGAGGAGTCATAGCCCACTATTGCGACGATGCGCAACGCGGCCAGGCGCAAAAGGCAACGTGCTACACAGGTCGTAGCAACTCACTCAATCCGTGAATACGCCAAAACACCCAACAGGCTATTGATCAAAATGTGAATACACCCTCGAAGCGGTCAACTGCGGAATCCAGGTTAAAACCCTACATCCTCCACGACAATTATCGTAACACTGGAGAACCCTTACCAGCAGAGACGGTGGTTTACCTAAATTGAATGAATCAGTTAAACTTGCAGTGAACGCCAAAGACAACACAGAACCGAAACGCATTTTCAGAACATGTTGAACTCACTGCATGGACAACATGGACTGTGACCAACACCTGAAAACCAAAGGAATCAAAGCCGGGGGCATCCCCACAAAAATTTCATTTTCGTAACACCCCCAAAAGAATGTGCGAAACTCTGCATCATTATTACCGTCACATTTAAAAAATCGATGCCGACAAAATGTGTGACACAACTGTTTCGTTAGAAAATTACGACTGCAAAATACCCGAAATGTGCCGATAATCCAGCTCTCTCTATCTGACCCGGAATTAATATGAATTCAAGCAGCAATACCGCCTGCACTGATGTTTGTGACTGGCAGGAATTTGATGCCGCCGTGGCACAAACCAGCACGCCACTCGGCATCTTCCGTGCCCAGCTTAAATCCTCCAATACCGCCCTCCGGGCACGATTTGAAAACAACGAACCAGTGCAAGAGCTGGTGGCACAACGGGCAGAACTGGTAGACAAATTGTTGTTGCGCATCTGGCGGCAATGCATCGGCAACCATGAAAATATCGCTCTCATCGCTGTGGGTGGCTATGGACGCGGCGAACTGCACCCTGCCTCTGATATTGATCTGCTGATTCTCATCACCAACGACGAGGCCACCCGGCAACACGCGGAAAACATCGAACGTTTTTTATTATTTCTATGGGATCTCGGTCTGGAAGTGGGGCATAGCACTCGCACCGTGCAGGACTGCATCGAACAGGCTACCGCCGACATTACCGTGGCCACCAATCTCATGGAAGCACGATTGCTGGTCGGACCGGAGGCTTTGTTTCTGCAAATGAAAAAAGCCACGGGCCCGGATAACATCTGGCCTGGCCTGGAATTTTTTCGCGCCAAACGCGACGAGCAAATCGCCCGCCACCACCGTTTTCACGACACGGCCTACAGTCTGGAGCCCAACATCAAAGAAAACCCCGGCGGCCTGCGTGACTTGCAGGTTATCGGCTGGGTGGCCAAACGCCACTTCGGCGCAAACACCCTCCACGACCTTGTCGCTCACGGCTTTTTAACCGAAGAGGAATTTCACAGCCTCAATAATGCACAAAATTTTCTCTGGCGTATTCGCTTTGCATTGCACACATTAGCCCGACGACGGGAAGATCGTCTGTTGTTTGATCATCAGCGCACCCTGGCCACGCAGTTCGGTTACAAAGACCAGAAAAACCGCCTTGCCGTCGAACAATTCATGAAAGCTTACTATCGCACTGTGCTCAAACTCTCCCGGCTCAATGAAATGCTGCTTGATCTGTTTGAGGAAAGCATTTTCTTTGACGGTAAAAGTAAGGATAAAAGCGCCCCCCCCATACGCATCAATGAACGCTTCCAGTCGCGCCATGGGAAACTGGAAGTGACTCACAATACCGTATTTACCCAGCAACCTTCCGCACTGCTGGAGCTGTTTGTGCTCATGGCTCACGATCCCCGGTTACGTGGTGTCAGCGCGGGCACCATTCGTCTGGTACACCAGCACCACCACTTGATCAACGAGGATTTCCGCAACGATCCACACTGTCACCACTTGTTCATCGAACTGTTTCGTCAGGGTGTTGGCCTTACCCATGAATTGCGGCGCATGAATCGATACGGTGTATTGGCCGCCTACCTGCCTGTTTACGGCAATATTGTTGGACAAATGCAGCACGACCTGTTCCATGTTTATACCGTTGATGAACACACCATGTTTGTCGTGCGAAATTTACGCCGCTTGACCGTGCCGGAATTTGCCAATGAATTTCCATTAAGCACCCGTATTATCAAGCGTATTGATAAACAGGAAATCCTCACCCTTAGCGCTTTTTTCCACGACATTGGCAAAGGTCGTGGGGGTGACCACTCCAAATTAGGTGCAATAGACGCTGCCATCTTCTGCCGTAAACACAATATCAATGAACACGATACACAAATGATTAAATGGCTGGTGGAAAACCACCTGCTCATGTCTGTCACTGCCCAGCGCAAAGACATCAGCGACCCTGATGTTATTACCGAATTTGCACAACACATCGGCAATCAAAAACGCCTCGATCATCTTTACCTTCTCACCGTCGCCGACATTCGTGCCACCAGCCCCAGCTTGTGGAACTCCTGGAAAGACGCATTATTGGCCGAGCTATACCACGCCACTTCACGCGCACTCCGACACGGCCTGGACAACCCCGTGGACCACCAGGGACTGGCCAGCGACACTCAGACACAGGCACTTATTCTGCTGAAAAAAACCATACTGAACAAAGCGGACATCAATCAACAATGGCAACAGCTTGGACAGGATTATTTTCTGCGTCATTCCGCCGATGAAATCGCCTGGCACACACAGGCCATTATTGAGCATGGCAACAACGATGCGCCATTAATCCTCATACGCGGCGAGACCCACCGTGGTGGTAGCGCAATTTTTGTTTACACACGGGACAAAAATTATATATTTGCCACTATTACCGCCACACTTGAAACCCTCGGCCTAAACATTATTGATGCGCGCGTCATCACATCAAATAACGGCTTTACACTGGATACTTTTTTGGTACTTGACCGTAATGCAAAACAAATTACCAATATCCACCGCCAAAATGAAGTCTGCACACAACTCAACAACAATTTGCATCATCCCGACAACATATCACAAACAAACATCGCCCTGACCCGGCAGCAAAAACACTTCCCGATCACCACAAAAATTCACTTTCGTGATGATGAAAAAAACCAGCGCACACAAATGGAAGTTATTACCAGTGACCGCCCTGGCCTGCTTGCCCGCATTTCCCGCGGCATGCTGCACTGCAATGTATTACTGCAAAATGCCAAAATTGCCACCTTTGGTGAGCGAGCCGAAGATATTTTTTTAATCACCAACACCCAACAGACCCCTCTGCAAGACAAAGATAAAAACTGTCTGCGCAAAACCATCACCCAGCTGCTGGATCAATAGAAAATAACAGTACAACTTTACCCACTCTTAAAAGATAATAAATCCCATGAACCTCTATTCAATCATCCTTGCATCCGTCGCCCTTGGTGGTATCGGTATCAGCATTTGGGGCTGGCTCATCCTGCAAAAGTCTCGAAAAATCAAACAATGGCCCCATACTACTGGCACTATCGAAGTATCCAACCCTACTTCTGCTGAAAATGACCTGTTACCGGAAATTGTTTTCAGCTACCAGATCGATGGTAAAAAATACCAAAAACAATATGAATTCCCCGAAGGCACTCACCCCCTGCCGGAATTTACCAAAGCCTACAATGAAAAATATCCTGTCGGTAAAAAAGTGGACATATTTTATGACCCGGAACAACATGAAACAGCCACCCTTGAGCCTGGCGCACAAGGTGACTGGATGATACTTGCCATGGGAATTGCCATGTTTATTGGTGGCATATTGAGCTTGATCCTGGCTTGACATAACACCCTCAAAAACCGATAAACATCTAAAATTTCTACTTGGTTGAACAGGCCTAAAAAGCCAGGTAAAAACTTAATTTTGTGTATCTCCTCGTCTAATACGATATGAATTTCAAGTTGACGACGGCACCCGCGAAAGAAACTTAGGTGCCGTCATCTCCAACACTTAACCATTCGTGTTTTTAATCAACAAGAGACAAGCCACTTGGCACTCTTCTTGGTACATTATTTCTAATATCAACGCTGTCTGGATCTGTCAGCGCATGCAAAAAATCTATCAGGTACGCAATTTTCCTCTCAGTGAGGTGTACTTTTTCAAGTTCATTCGCATCCTTGATATTCATCACCAATACTGGATCATTCATAACAAAACAATCGTGTGCATCAAGATCCGCTCGCGAAGGTAACCGGGGCTCTGTACTGCAATCATAATTATCCAGCGACGTTTCCGGATCAAGATGATGACGCACAACGCCCTCCAATGTATCAAAAGCACCGGAATGACCCCACGGCCCGGTCAGAGCGACATTGCGTAAAGGAGGTGTGCGGAATTGATATCGTTGAGTCTCATCACCGGTGACTGCGGCACGTCCCATATCTTCATAACCACCTTCCCCATGCCCTTTTCCCTGACCAATCTGCGGCATTCCTATCGCGTGAAACTGCATATCAGTCAGATATGTTCCACTATGGCAACCTGAACAGCCCGCTTTACCATAAAACAGCCGCATACCTTTCCGCGCTGATTTACTCATGGCTTTTCTATCTCCCCGGAGGAAACGATCAAAGGGGGTATTGTCCGCACGCCAGGCCACTCGCTCAAATGCCGATATTGCATTGGCCGCATGCGCATACGTGATTTGATCAGCAGTAATACCAAATGCCTCGTTAAACATTGAAACATATTCCGGTATGTCTCGTAAGCGATCAGCCAGTTGTGGCCAGACACCACCAACACCGGCAAGGTTTCCCGCGGCTGTAGCATCTGCAATCGGGTTTTCCCCCGGCTGACCCGCCATTTCCGTTGCCGATGTCACCGGAAACATCGCCTGTGCTGCCAGCACATTCTCAAGAATCAGCGGTAAATCATCACCTGCCGGAGTACTAAAACCACTGGGCTGTGTGGCATCGATCTCAACACGTCCATCATGAAACAGCGTATCGATTTCAATTGCGCCTAACGTAAATAATGGCGGCGCATTACGTGGAACACGCTCATGAATGGCATCAGGCCCGGTACCTGTGTCGCGAGTGACACCGATACCACGCGCGCCCTCACCCACCGGTAAAGATAAACCATCGCCTGTATCCGTCAGCCCATGGTGGCATGTTGAACACGCGATATTTTTATTACCACTGAGGATTTTGTCAAAAAAAAGAAATTTACCTAATGCAACTTTGGCTTCCGCCGGGCTGCCATTGTCATAAAAATTGCTATCGACAGATGGGGGCGGCAACTGATTATAGTGATAATTGCTTGCGATTGAATTTTCACTTAACAAAGCCAGGCCAGTTATCGGAACAATAAATGACATGACTATTTTTTTAACATTCATTTTATACCCTCTATTTTGTTAGATATTTACCAAAAATAAATGATAAACATTAATACTCCCATTTATCAGTAGTAACACCCCTGTTTTATAGTCAACCAATGCGCCGGATTATATCACAGCAGTCATTATCATAGACAATGGGAATATTTCACATAATTTTAGGGAAAATTACATAGTCATATTACTCTGGTAATGATTTTTTATACGAAGAGATAACATATCTTTGATATTATTTTTGGTTTCTTAACTTATTATTAAATAACTATAAATATTAATATTTAAGATAATTTTATTAAAAAGATAGACAAAAATATTATATCACCGACTATTCTAAGTTAGAATTAATACAGGTTTCGTATGATTAAAATTGTCGTATTTCAGGCGAACAAGATTACCAACAAACCTGATTTTATTTCATACTTTCTATCACCTGTTCATCATATGCTATCCATAATTTAAAAATACACAATCGCGAATGCTTGTCCATTCTTGCTTTTTTTCAAATTTCGCATTCCAGCAACATGATCACGTTTCCTTTCCCATTCCTGCACTATTTATTGGCTCTCATCATATTTATGCGGTCATTAGATCCACCCCATCTTCGCTAAAGAATATTTTTGTTGCTCGATGTCCGCATTGAACCAGCATAATTCTTTCTTATATTTTATTTATACGAATAAAAACTAGATTTATATCCTTAAAATGTATATAAACTTTTTACACGCCATTTTAAAAACCCAGAGAAATACCTAAAAAATATTGAAGATCCGTAACACAAGTGGAAGGATAAAGAAATTGGTTCTGCTGGCGTGATTTATTGACGGGAATGTACGTAGCCTTGTCTCGAAGCGGTCAACCGATTAATCCAGGATAATATCCTGCCTATTTTGCATAGGGATTACTTCCACCCGGTAACGTTTGTTGAACCACCGGTGCCTGCAAGTTTGTATCATGGGCGGGCGACATGACGTCGATGCTTTGCAACGCTTCCAGTCTGTCTATACTGTCGGCAAGTGAAACGGGCTGTGTGATACTCTGTTGTAAAAATTCTGTTAATTGTGGATACATTGTCACTGCTTCATCAACCTTTGCATCCGTACCTCGTTGATAAGCACCCACGCTGATCAGGTCTCTATGTTGACGATATAAAGAGTACCATTGCTTAAACTGGCGAATGGCGGCTTGATGTTCCGTACTGGTAATTTCTGTCATTGCACGACTGATCGAAGCTTCCACATCAATCGCCGGGTAATGCCCTGCCTCTGCCAGCTCTCGTGACAATACAATATGTCCATCAAGAATCGCCCGCGCTGCATCTGCAATAGGGTCTTGCTGATCATCACCTTCCGTCAATACCGTATAAAATGCGGTAATAGAACCACCGCCCGTATCACCATTTCCGGCACGTTCAACCAGTTGCGGAATTTTTGCAAACACGGAAGGCGGGTAACCTTTTGTTGCAGGCGGTTCGCCCACAGCCAATGCCACTTCACGTTGCGCCTGAGCATAGCGGGTTAATGAATCCATTAACAGCAGGACATTCAATCCTTGATCACGGAAATATTCAGCGATACGGGTTGCCAGTGATGCTCCGTGCAAACGCATGACGGGTACATCATCAGCAGGCGATGCAACCACAACAGCGCGTGCCATGCCTTCGTCGCCCAGTATGTTGTCAATAAATTCCTTGACTTCACGACCACGCTCACCGATAAGCCCAACCACAATCACATCGGCATCCGTGTATTTTGTCATCATACCCAGCAAAACGCTTTTGCCCACCCCGCTGCCCGCAAACAATCCCATACGCTGCCCGCGACCCACGCTCAATAATGCATTGATGGCACGAATACCCACGTCCAGTTTTTCACTGATTGGATGTCGTGCCATGGGATTAATGACCCGGCTGGTAATGGATACACGCTCCGATGTTTGCAACAGGCCTTTGCCATCCAGCGGACGACCGGCACCATCCAGCACGCGACCCAGTAACTCGTGCCCCACCGCCACATCGTAAGGTTTTTTGCTCGGCACCACTCGGGCGTTGGGAACAATACCAAGCATGCGTTCTGTCGGCATTAAAAACAGTTTTTCGCCGGAAAAACCCACGACTTCAGCTTCAATATCGCTTCCATTCGGGCCTTCCACCAAACACCGTGAACCCACCGAGGCATGACAGCCAACCGCTTCCAGTGTCAAACCTACCATACGGGTAAGATGCCCTTCCACAATGAGTTGAGGGGCTGCAATGCGTTCCTGCGCGTCAATAAGTGACTGTTGCCACTTACGATGAGCAGTACGCAGCCTTTCGGCCCTGGACTGAAATGATGAATAACTCTGCATATTTTTTGGCGGGTCGGTCATTCAGAAGGTAATGCTTTATCTGCCTCGCGCTCACCACCCAAAATCCGGGATGCGATAGCTGCCAGACGTTTTTCAAGTGTCGCATCAATGCGCGATGTTTCCGTTAGAATCCGGCAATCCCCTCGGGGCAAACCAGGATCACCCACCAGCTCCCAGCTACGCTCAGTTTCCATGTTCGCCAATGAATCCTGCATCGCTCGCACATCGTCCGGGTGCAGACAGACTTTTACATTACGCGAGCCCACTGGCAGCACGGCAATGGCTTCTTGCACCACGCCCACAATCTGTGCTGCATCAATTTTTAATTCCCGTCGAACCAGTTGCCGGGCAATGGCGACGGATAAACTCACCAATTGCTGCGTCATATCTTCGTCCAGTTTCTCAAAGGGTTGTGATAATGATTGCAACAAATCATCAAGCAATTGGCCATTACGCGCAATTTCATCTTTTCCCGAGACCATTCCTTCTTCACGGCCCTTTGTAAAACCGGCCTCATAAGCTTCCTTGTATGCCTGGTTTTGAATTCTCTCGATTTGCTCTGCCGTCATCAGGCCGGGGGCTTTATCATCCTTCGCATTCGCTACAGCCCCGGAGACATCTTCCACCACGGGTAAATCCCAACGTTGATATTGATCCGTTGATTGTTTACAAATGAGTTTAACCATGACTATACATACTCTTCACCACCGGAACCGCCTAAAGAAATGTCTCCCGCATCGGCCAATCTACGGGCCACCGAAAGAATTTCTTTTTGGGCTCCTTCCACTTCACTAAGACGCACCGGCCCTTTCGCTTCAAGATCATCACGCAACATTTCGGCGGCACGCTTGGACATATTTTTCAGAATTTTCTCTTTCAATTCATCATCCGCACCTTTTAACGCCAACACCAGTGACTCGGAGGAAATTTCCCGGAGAATCGTTTGAATATCCCTGTCATCGACGGCATTCAGGTTATCAAAGACAAACATGAGATCCTGAATACTCTGACCAAGGTCCGCATCAATTTCCTTGACGCTGTCCATAATCTCGCCTTCCATTGAGCTGTCAATAAAGTTGAGAATATTCGCCGCTGCTTTCAAACCTCCCACACTGGAAGACTTCACATTATTTTTTCCTGTGAACTGTTTTTCCATGATGTCATTGAGTTCATTTAATGCGGCGGGCTGAATACCATCCAGCGTGGAAATACGCATTAATACATCAACACGCACACGATCAGGAAATACGGCCAATACTTCAGCCGATTGATCCGGGTCCAGGTACGACAAAACAATGGCAATAATCTGTGGATGTTCAAGACGAATAATTTCAGCCACTGCACGCGAGTCCATCCACTTGAGTGTTTCAAGCCCCTTGGTGTTTCCACCTTGTAAAATACGATCAATCAGGCCTTCGGCTTTATCATCACCCAGTGCCTTTTTCAACACACTGCGCACGTAATCATCGGTACCCAGGCCCAGTCCTGTCTCTTCCTGCACCGTGGCACAAAAATCTTTTAACACAGAGGTTACCTGCCCGCGCGATACATTATTCAGCTGTGCCATGGCGGCACCAACTGATTGCACTTCTTTGGGATCCATGTGTTTCAGCACTTCCGAGGCTGCCGCCTCCCCGAGGCTCATTAAAAAAATTGCGGCACGATCAATGCCTTTTACTTCGCTGTTTTCAGCCATCACTGGCCACCCAGTTTTTCACCACTTGCGCAACCAGTTTTGGGTCCTGTTCAACAGCCTTGTTCGCGGTAATCATATTCTGTTCATAACTTCCAGGAGCGGGAATAGCGGGAATATCCGATGCTGCACTTAACGTCACAGTATCATCTGCCATACCTTCCACACCCCCCGTCGCCGCAGAGCCTGCTTCGTTTGCATTAACAGATACCATTTCCCGTGACTGTGTCGCTAACGAGCGCATAATCGGTTTTAATATTCCAAACAAAACAATAATCACCAATAGAGCACCCAGAATTTTTTTACCTATATCCAGCGCCCACCCCTGTTCCCAGACAGGTACATCAGGTAAAGGTTCAGGCGCTTCAGGAACCATGAATGATGAATTCATCACATTCACCGTATCACCCCGCTGCACATTGAAACCCACAGCTTCTTTAATCAAATTACTCAAGCGGGATAATTCTTCCGGGGTACGTGGCAGGCGTACACTATTACCATCGACTACCGTTATTTTATCGTCCACTACCACAGCCACTGACAGTCTTTTCAGACGTCCCATAGAAAACCGGGTGTGGCTGATGGTTTTATCCAGCTCATAATTGCGTATTTCCCGGCGGTGACTACTGCTGGGAGTCGCCTTGGCAACTTCGACACCGATATTTTCCTGAATGGTTCCGGCGTCGGGAGGCTGGTTTGTCAATGCACCGGGTACGCCACCATTGATGGCACCGGAAGATTCTTCCACCGTGGTCTGGTCACTGCGTAAGGCCGGAGCATCCGGGTTGAAACTTTCCTGTGTTTGCTCGCTCACAGTAAAGTCAATATCTGCGGTTACTTGTGCTCGCACAGATTCAGCCCCCAGAATGGGCTCTAACAAACGTTCGATACGATCAATATAAGCCTGCTCAAATTTATTGATGTACTCAAACTGGGCTCCCGTCCGCGCAATTTGTAAATTGGTGCTTCCCGAGGTCAATAATTTTCCGCGTTGATCCACCACGGTGACATTACTGACATCCAGCTCAGGAATACTGGATGACACCATATGGGTAATCGCAGACACCTGCCCACTTTCCAGACTGCGGCCAGGGAATAAATCAATCACAACCGAGGCACTGGATTTTTTTCGGTTACGCACAAAAACCGATTGCCGTGGCACAGCCAAATGTACCCGTGCATTTTTAACATTACTCAAACTGGAAATTGTTCTTGCCAGTTCAATTTCCAACGCACGCTGGTAACGTGCTTTTTCCATAAACTGTGAAACGCCAAAACTGCTTTTATCTTCCAGCGCATCAAAACCGGCGCTCACACCCTTTGGCAACCCCATGGAAGCCAGCCGGATTCGCGCATCATGAATATTTCTTTTAGGCACCAGTACGGCACCTGTCGCTTCATCAAGTTTTGCTTCAATACCCCCTTGCCGCAGCGCATCCAGCACTGTGCTGACATCCCGTTCTTCCAGTGCGCCATATAACACACCGTAATTAGGTGTCCATGACCATAAGACCACAGTCACACCGATGGCCACACTGGCAGCCAGACCCAGCATCAAACCTATTTGGCGAAAAGCATTAAGACCACTCATGCCTGCAAGCCCGGCAGAAACTTCTTCAGTATTGACTAATGCCATATGGAGCCTTCTTTATTATTACCAATTACTTTTTAATTTATGCACAGTATCAAACCTGCATTGACATTATTTCCTTGTAAGCACTTAATAATTTTTTCCGCACCTGAAGTGCAGCTTCAAAAGCAATACCGGATTTTTGTTTGGCAATCATCACCTCGGCAAGGCTGACGCTGGAATCACCGGAAAGAAAAGCATTAGTCAGCTTTCCAGATGTTTTTTGGACTTCATTGACCTTGTTAATGCTATTGCTTAACAATTCTCCAAAGTTATTTCCTGTTATATTATTTTGTGGTGTAACTGTATTCCCCTGTGCGGCAGCAGCCATGGCACGCATTTGGGTAATCAGTTGACTGGTATCGATTTCATTCATCATGATCCTCCTGTTTCGTTATCTCGATCAACAAGCCAGGCTACACAGCTTCCATGCCATGACGGCCAGGGATAGACATGCCCATTTCACGCATTCTTGCCAGCTTGTAGCGTAATGTGCGCTGACTGATACCCAGCCTTTCAGCGGCACGTTGACGACTACCGTTGTCCGCACGCAATGCAGCAAGAATTTTATTGTATTCATGGTCTTTCATTTCACTATCCAGAGTGCGAAAGCTATCATCACTGTCATCTGCTACATCAGATGTACCTGCACTGATCATTTCAAACTGAATATCTGCTGCATCAATCATATTACCCTGTTTCAAAATCAGCGAACGCTGGATCACATTATCCAATTCCCGTACATTACCCGGCCATTGATGGTTTAATAATTTTTCACGCGCAGACTTGCTGAGTTCCGTCAGCTTTCCGGCATTCTCTTTTAAGTGTTTTCTGATCAGCATATTGCACAGCGGAAGAATATCTTCTGCTCTGTCACGTAATGCCGGTATCTGGATGGGAAAAACATTCAAACGATAAAACAGGTCTTCACGAAAGCGCCCCTCCTTAACTTCCTGGCGCATATTCCGGTTGGACGTTGCCAACACGCGCACATCCAATGCTGTGGTCTTTTGTCCACCCAAACGCTCGACTTCACGCTCTTGCAATACCCGCAACAGCTTTGCCTGAAGTCCAGCGTCCATTTCGGATATTTCATCGAGCAATAAGGTTCCCCCTTGAGCGAGTTCAAATTTCCCGGGACAGGCTTTGTAGGCACCGGTAAAAGCGCCCTTTTCATAACCAAACAACGTTGCTTCCAGCATGTTTTCAGGAATTGCCGCGCAATTAATCGCAACAAAAGGCTTTTCAGCCCGGAATGAGTGATTGTGAATATACTGTGCCAGTACTTCTTTACCCACACCACTTTCGCCCATTAGCATGATGGTTGCGTCGCTATCTGCCACCCGTTTTGCCAGTACGACAAGCTCCCGGCTTCGCGGGTCTTCCGCAATCATGTTACTGATATCTGCATCACGCTCACCGACGTATTGATTCACCATGGCCGCCAGCACTTCTGCTTCAAAGGGTTTACTGAGATAATCCACAGCGCCATCACGCATGGCTTCTACCGCCATTTGTATCGAACCATACGCCGTCATCAACATCACTGGCATATCCGGCCATTGTGCCTTGATTTTTTTGAGCAGCTCATGTCCATCCATGCCTGGCATCTGAATATCCGTAATCACCATATCGATTGACTGACATTGGAGAGTTTCGATAGCAGCGAATCCATCACTGGCAGTTTGTGTTTTATACCCGGTCAGTGCCAGGGTGCCGCAAAGCGCTGCCCGCAAATCGGCATCATCTTCAACAACGAGAATAACAGCCGGATTCATAGTGCCTCCTGTGAATTTCGCGTAGTGTTTTTCACTGTGGTCACAATCGGTAATTGCAGAATAAATTCACTGCCTTGTGCCGGTATGGATTCCATTCGCACACATCCACCATGCGCCTGTGCAACCGCTTTCACCACCGCAAGCCCCAGGCCGGTACCATCATTTCGTGTTGTGAAAAAGGGGTTGAAAAGCTCATGCTGAATGTCTTCAGGAATACCGGGGCCGTTATCGATGACACAAAGTTCGACGGTATTGCAAACACCATTACGAGCCTGCAACGTCAACTGTGACGGCTGGCCATTTTCCTTGGCCATGGCCTGAATGGCATTGTTAGCAAGATTAAGCAACGCACTGCCAAGAATGCGCGGGTTTCCTTTAACTTCCTGCGTGGGCGTTTCGCACGTCACCACTAATTGAATATCACGTTGCTGGCACAGATCAGCAATCTGGTGTTCCAACTCTACAAATAATGTGGCAACGCTAACGCACTCTTGTCCACTGTAACCAGTACGAGAAAAAATCAGCATGTCGGAAATCAACGATTCCAGTTGACGTAACCGCTCAGTGACTTTGTCCGCCAATTGACTGCGGGCATGATTATCCAACCGGGTATTTTTGAGTTGTGCAGCAAACAACAGACTGGATGCCAGAGGAGTACGAATCTGATGGGCAAGCCCTGCGGCCATTTCACCCATAGCAATCAGGCGTTGATGCTGACCGAGGTTATCTTGTAACTCGCGTGTTTCCGTCAAATCGGTGATCAATAACACCTGACCGGGTTGATCGCCCAATGGACAAGTGGAAATACTGACACGCCGCCCGTCACGTAATGAAATTTCGTGGCCATCATCGGAACGTGGCGCAAACACGCGTGCAATCACATTTGCCCACACTTCACCGTGCCGGAGTTCACCCAGCATGGCGCTGGCACCAGGATTAAATTCACTGATCTGGCCTGAGCCATCCACCACGACCACACCTGCTGGCAGTGCTGTCAAAATGGCGCGCAGCAATGATGCATCTGCGGTCACCGTCTGCGCCAAAACACGCCCGGTCAACTCACCGTGCAGTTGGCTAACGCGGTCTTCAAGCTGATGGTATGAGGCCTCCAGTTGAGAGGAGACACGATTAAAGACCTTAAAGCTTTTTTCCAGGTCTTGAATTTGTTGCGATACTGCCATGGCACGCCTTGCCTTTCTGTTTCAAACAGTCTGTGTGGTACCTCACAGAACTAGCAAGTAGCGTGCCTAAATGATCATTTCCTTTATTATCAAACAGTTAGTAATTGAACCCCGCTTGATGAGTCAAATTTCCGTCATGGTTTCATTACGTTGCAGCCCGTATTTGCGCAATTTTTCCACCAGCGTAGTACGGCGCATCTTGAGTCGTTTCGCGGCATGGGCCACCACACCGCCCGCATCGTCCAGCGCTTGCTTTATCAACGAGCATTCCATGGAACTGATATGTTCCTTTAAGTCAATGCCCTCCCGGGGCAGGCGGGATGTCTGAAAATCGGCACTGGGCATCAGATGTTGTTCAAAGTGAATGCTGGGCGCATCTTCACTTACCGTACCGGTTGGCCTGAATTTTTCGGGCAAGTCAGTAACATCAACAATACCATAGGGATACATGATCACCATGCGCTCCAGCAGATTGGACAACTCACGCACATTGCCCGGCCAGCGATACTGGCACAGCGCCATCATAGCGGCAGGCGTAAAACGCACCGAGCCACGCTTTTCGTTTTCCATACGGGCAATCAGCTCGTTCACCAACAAGGGTACGTCGTCCATGCGCTCGCGCAACGGAGGCATATCGATAGGGAATACGTTAAGACGGTAATACAAATCCTCACGGAAACTGCCGTCCTTGATCAGCTCTTCCAGATTTTGGTGCGTGGCGGCGATAACTCGCACATCGGCTTTCAGTTCCTTGTTGCCACCGACCCGTTCGAAGGTACGTTCCTGCAATACGCGCAACAGTTTAACCTGCATGCTCATGGGCATGTCGCCAATCTCATCCAGAAAAAGAGTGCCGCCCTCTGCCATTTCAAAGCGGCCTCGACGGGCACTGATGGCGCCAGTGAAAGCGCCTTTTTCGTGCCCAAACAACTCGCTTTCCAACAATTCACTCGGAATTGCACCGCAGTTAATCGGCACAAAAGGTTTGTCACGTCGTACAGAGTGATAATGCAGATTACGCGCAACCACTTCTTTACCCGTGCCGGATTCGCCTAAAATAAGCACGGTGGCCTCGGAGTTGGCAACTTGTTCAATCAGCTTGCGCACCTCGATCACTCCGCGGCTGTTACCCACCAGACTGCGAAACAAATCCAGATTGACACCACCACCACCGCGCTTTCGGCCAAGGTTAAACACCTCTGCACGCTGCAACAAATCAGATAGTTCGGAATAACGTAAGGGAAGATTCAACATGGCAAAGGCAGACTGCACCATATCTTTGTCCAGTGAACGATCACTGTCTTCTGTCAGGAAGAGTACAACAGGCGTGCTTTCAGATTTTTTCTTTATTTCGCTGAATAATTCAACGAGGCGTTCTGTAGAACCACAATTTCCCAATAAAACCGCTTCTGTTCGATCATCCAGAAAATCCAGCGCTCTGTTGCTGTCGGTAACATTCACCGCTCCCTGTGCAACAAATTCCAAAATAGCAGCGAATTTCTGACGCTGTTGATCATTATCTTCGACCAGCAACAGAGTCATTGAATCAGGCATTTTTTCCTCCCAGAATTAAGGCCATTTGCACAAACCCGGTGCGACAGTTTCCCTCGCAACGCACTAAGTTATACACCATATTTTCGGGATGTCAAAATATTGTCACAGATAAGCGGATAAAAATTACTTTATAAAACCGTATGCTGGACGGGTTACTTCGTTTCTCCTATAAAGCTTGAGCGCTAACGCCCGGCAAACTATGAGCTTTCACTTTTTACGCGCCAAGGCAATGGCACGACGATGCTGTCGAAAAATATATTTATCTAATTGGTCTTGCAGACGCTCTTCCAACGGGCAGAAATTCACCGTGAAACTTTGCATCTGTACATCAACAAGCTGTGCATAAAATATTAACGGACGGGGGAAATTCGGATCAGGATAAAGCCGGACTTTTAATAATATGCCATTCTCAAGATTAGCAGTCGCATTGTCCCCAATCTGCACACAAAGGCCGTGCGCACCAAAAGTAACGGCATGCTGTGTCGGCAAATGACTGTTGTTGGTCATCATTTCCGTGACCAGACTCAGCAACAGATCCAGGCGTGTTTCAAGACGCTTGAATGGCTCGTGACCGCTAACCACTTCAGCCTCGCCAGCCTCCTGAGGTATCGCCTCATCCCTCAGCAACAGGTTTTGCAGCAACTCTTCATTGGCGCGATAATTACGATACTGCTCGCCTTCGCTGGGTAATGTGGTCAACACTTCCCAATCCATGGGCAAATGATCATTAAAAGTGATTCCATCCAACAGAGAGCTTTGTGGTTCGCTATGCATGCCCCGCAGAATAATCGAAGTTACTTGTTTTATGCAACCGATGAAAAAATGAAAGGGAAAATTATTGTGCAATACTGGCCGATGGCCCGTTATTTATTATTGGAAGTGAAACCCTGAATGGCTTGATAAGCTGCACTGGCTTTACCAGAGTTTTTTATTTTGAGTAACTCATTCTGAATAACCGGCATCTCTGCCTCTGCCAGACTTTTTGTTTTTCCATCAATGGAAAGAACTTCCCGGGCAAGCTCAACCTTGCCGACAACCCCTTGGGAAAACACTTGATTCAGCAAAGGCCGGCGCGCTTTTTCCAGCTCGGTTAATTTTTCCCAGTCACCGGCCTGTGCAGACAACAACATTTCCCGGGTAAATGTTAGCAACTGTTCAGCAGGTAACCATTTTATCGCGGCGCTCATTATATTTATAGCCCGGCAGACAAAGCCTAAGGCTTGATGCCATCCCAGCCTGATTTTATTTCCCGTAAAAGGGTATTCACTTCATCCAATGCGGCCGGATCATTTTTCGCATGTCCCGTCATCAAACGCTGCAACATGTATTCATATAACGCATCCAGATTCTCAGCAATTTCCCCACCCGCGTCCATGTCCAGGCTGCCGCGTAATCCATCAGAAATAATCGAAATAGCTATTTTAATCTGTCCGGCCTTATTGGGAATATCATTGTTCAACATATACCCCTTGGCCTCACCAATGGAAGAAATCGCCTTGGAAAGTAATTTTGCAATTAACTCATGAGGACTGGCTCCCAAAACAGCAGCATCAACTTGTACTGCCTGGTAAGCATTGACTGCCGTTTTTGTACTTTCCATTCCGGGCTCCATTTAAAAATCAACCTGTTAAAATATTCTATTCCCTGATAGCAATAAAACAATATGGTCTAAAAATTATTTATTTTTTCGTTATCTTGAAGGGGGGTTTAAACTGTCAAGTTGTTGTGTCAGGGCGGTATTTGTTGATGAAAGGCTGGCAACCAATACATCCAGAGCCGTAAATCTCGCTCGCATGCGTGCCTCGATCCGTTCCAGCCTGCTCTCAAGCGTTACCTGTCGATCTTCCAGGTCATTAATTCGGTCTTTAAAGATATTCGTACGCGAATCAATCGTTCCATTGAAAACCAGCATCTCTTCCGTAACACTGCCAAGCCTCGTAGCGTATCCATCGGCAGCAGAGAATAATTCTGCAACATTATTGCTGTCAGCCTGTATCGCAGTATTCAAAACACTCTCATCCAGCGCAAGTGTACCGTCACGTTGAAAGGCAACACCAATACTGGACAGAGATGTATATGAACCCGTAATACCTGTTGGTGCCTGATTCAACACATCACGAATCGTATTGAGCATTTGGCGAGTGGTTGAATCACTTGCCAGGGCACCCGCCGTAGCTCCGGCAATACCCGGTGCCGTTTCTTTATTAATTAATTCACGAAGATCATTATATGCGCTGACAAATGTCTCAATGGCTGCTTTTGCACTGTCGGTATCTTGTGATACAGACACATTAACCGGCCCTGCTGTCACCGCAGACAAGCCCAAAGTGACGCCTGCAACCACATCTGTAACTGTATTGGAGGGTTTAGTGATTGCTATACCATCCACCGTAAAGTTAGCATCCTGTGCCGTGATCTTTTCCGAAAAATTCTGTGTTCCGGCAGGATTCTGACTTAACAAAGCTGACAACGCTGCTTCGCCTGAAACCGCAACCCGTATACTTTCACCAGAACCACTATCCGTGGAGCTTAATACAAGCCGGTATGGGTTTGTGGCATCACCATCATTAACAATAGTTGCCGTAACACCCTGATTGGCCGTATTAATCGCATCCCGAATGCCTTCCAGCGTATTGTTGCTGCTATCAATAACGATATCGAAAGAGGGATCAGCGCCTGCGGTAAAAGTCGCACCACTGTAAGTTCCCGTTCCGGCATCAAAAGTACCACCAGAAATGGTTCCTAAATCAATTGTCAGCGTAGTGGATGTACCACCACCAATCGCTGCTGTCGCATCTGCCTGTCCTGCCGCTACAATTTTTTGTGACTGGGCAAGCTGACTCACTTCGATGGAATAATTGCCGGCAATGGATCCCGCTGTCCCCGTAGCCGTCACAAAAGCGGTATTGGATGAAGTGGCTTTATTGGCAAGTATGCTTGTGCCTGACTGCAAACCTGCCAACGCAGACTGAAATGATGACAGGGAGCTTTTTATCGCCCCAAGTGAAGATACCTTGGCATCAAAACTGGTTTTTTGTGCGAGCAGTCGATCAAGCGGAATCCGCTCAATTTTCATCAGGTCGTTAACAATACCGGAAACATTAAGGCTAGAGCCAACACCCGGGGAAGTAACTGTACCGAAACCAAAACTAAAATCTGAAGACATTACTGCTTACCTCAACTCAGTCTGAAAAAGTCATGCATAACATGCTCGGTGCATAATATATGCCAGGTATTACACCCTTTCCTCAAACATCATACCCTGCTGAGCCTCCCCCAACGCACGGGCAATGGCCACCATTGCTTCTGAGGGAATCTGACGAATCAATTCACCTGTTTCTGCATCCTCGATTCGTACAACGTTGATATCCGTTCCTTCCGCAACCGTAAACTTCAAATCACTAAAACGTCCCTGCAAAGTCATATTTACCTGCTCAACAAGCTTGTTCAGCTCTTCAGCATTTGGTGGTGAAGCCGGAGTCACATCTTGCCGGGTTTCAGCACGGACACGAACCTGCCTCGTATCCGGCAAAGCATTGCCTGAAGCTACGGGTGATTGACGGGCAACCGAAGAGGGCACCGAACCTGTCTTTATTAAATCAGAGACATCCATACATACCTCCTACTCATATAACCCGGTCATGTTTATTCATAACCGGGTTATTACTACAGAGTTTTACGAGTCATCGACTACCTCAGGAGAGACAATACGTTTTGCGGAATCGAATTGGCCTGAGCCACCATTGCTGTACCTGCCTGCACCAGAATCTGGCCACGCGCCAGGTTTGCCGTTTCCATTGCAAAGTCCGCATCCATAATCCGGCTGCGGGCAGCCGCATTGTTTTCACGGGATGTTTCAAAATTCTGGATGGTAAATTCAGATGTTGCGATAGTGGCACCGTAGCCCGCACGCGTACCGGCAAGTGTACCCAGGGATGTACCAATAGCAGTGGTAATAGCCACAGCACTCGCACCAAGATCACCACCAATAGCACTACCTGCTGTGAAGGCAGCCTGGAAGGTATCCAATGCATCATATTCGACTTGAATTTTCGATGCCTGGGCCGAGCCATTTGTCCCCTGTGCCTGTACAGCCAGTTCATTCATTCGTTGCAACACGTCGGTAATAACAGCAGCCTCACCGTCTAATGTTTGCGCCGTCGAAATATTGTCTGCTGCATTGCGGATTTGTACACTGAGTCCACGCACTGTTGACTCCAAAGATATACCCACAGCCAAACCGGCAGCATCGTCGCGCGCACTGTTCACACGCAAACCAGAAGATAGACGCTCGATAGAAGTCGCCAGGCTCAGAGAATTTTTGTTCAAATTTTTCTGGGCGTTTAAGGACATGATATTTGTATTGATAATACTTGCAGCCATTTTCCTAACTCCTTATTTGTACCCCAATGATGCGACTATATGCGGCCAACGTTGAGGCACTTTACATTCAGCGGATATATCTCAATAATTCAAATCAGAGATATTTACCACTCTCATTTTTATCTCAAAAGAGACAACACGTTTTGCGGAATCGAGTTGGCCTGAGCCACCATTGCTGTACCCGCCTGCACCAGAATCTGGCCACGCGCCAGGTTTGCGGTTTCCATTGCAAAGTCCGCATCCATAATCCGGCTGCGGGCAGCCGCATTGTTTTCACGGGCTGTTTCAAAGTTCTGAATGGTAAATTCAGATGTTGCGATGGTGGCACCATAACCTGCGCGTGTGCCTGCAAGCGCGCCCAGAGCCGTACCAATATTACTCGCCGTTCCTGACCCAAGGGTACCCGCGATAGATGTACCAGCTGTAAAGGCAGCCTGAAAGGTATTTAACGCATCAAATTCCACCTGAATCTTTGATACCTGAGCAAGGCCGTTTGTGCCTTGAGCCTGCACCGATAACTCATTCATTCGTTGCAACACATCAGTAATAACAGCAGCTTCACCATCCAGTGTTTGTGCAGTAGAAATATTGTCTGCTGCGTTGCGGATTTGCACGCTGAGCCCGCGAACGGTTGACTCCAGAGATATACCAACGGCCAAACCGGCAGCATCATCGCGCGCACTATTTACGCGCAAACCGGAGGATAAACGTTCAATAGATGTCGCCAGACTCAGGGAGTTTTTGTTTAGATTCTTCTGGGCATTCAACGACATGATATTCGTATTGATAATACTAGCAGCCATTTTCTTGCTACTCCTATGCTATCCCCTTGCTGGCACGACTGATGCGGACCGGACAAAGGATGCTTTATATTCAGCGGATATATCTCCTCAAATCCGGAAATATTCACCGCTCCCGCGCACTATGTCGGCCTTTTACCGGGATGCTTTAACCTGGCATTTTAGCGCTTTACATATCTGTGCCATTTATGCCCGTGCGCGTTACAACATTCAGATTTTGCAAATCTACACTTGCAAATACGAATCATTATCATTATCATTCATGAAAGATTAAGCATTGCGGGCAATCCTGCAAAATAAATGGTGGATGCACGCCGTGCATCGTAAAAAAGCCAGCCACCCATGCCTCCCGGCAAAGGTAGCCAGCCAGAAACAATGGCTCGGGTATTTTTTTGGAGGTTTTTTATGTGTATTGACCTGGCATCCTTATCGGGAAAAATTGACAACAAGTTACCCATTCACAAACTTCCCCGCACGCAGCGCAAAAAAATCTGGAATCTTGAACGTCGTTTTCATTGCAGCGTTGCCGGTACCTGCTTCACATTGATGGAGATGCGCCGGTTCTGTCGTAAAGGCCACATCAGCACAAAGGGAGATGTCAGCGATTATGACCTGCATATCAATTTTGTTGCCATCCTTGCAGACGCCCGCACCGCACGACCAGCCGCCAAATACCTGGACCGAAAATACAAGACAACAATCCACTACTTTGAGCAAGCCGACAGTGCGCAGCATTTACAACGTTTATGGAATGAGGCTGTTTCCAAAGGAGAGATAGCCGCAGCATTCTGGGCAATTCTGACTCATCCGCGAACATCAGAAACATTACTCTTTCAGGTATACGGTGAAGTACACATGTTATCGCATCTGTCAGGTGCATCTGTTCGTCTCGACATGCAGGAGCTCACGCAGTTACGACAACGTATACCTAAACTGAAACAGGCACTTTCCCGGTCCTGTGCAGCCTTGCTGGATCGTACACGTCAAAAAGATGAAATAATTGAAGCACTGAATAAACGTTTACACAAAGCATTTCAAAATGAAAAAAAACGCCTTCAGGCTGAAGAAAAAATCCGATGGCTGGAGAATAATCAAACTTTGCGGCATCTGCAAAATCAGCTCACAGAGTCTGTCAATGCACTTGAAAACGCCAATCTACGCGCAGAACGTGCCGAAAAAGAGGCGCTGAAACAGCGACAAATCAATAACACTCATCAGGCTCAAAACAAATGTATTGAGCATAAATTACTGGCTCTGAAATCTGAATGCAGTGCGCTGGAAAATACGCTGGAAAACATTCTTTCTACACAAAAAATGCCTTGTCACAAAATCGATCTCGCCGGACGCTGTATTCTTTATGTGGGTGGACGTAACCGGCTTTGTACCCATTTTCGCACTCTCGTGGAACAACAAAACGGGCGTTTCATTCACCACGATGGCGGACGGGAAGAAAATCCACAACGTCTGGATGCATTATTGAGTCATGTTGATGCCGTGCTCTGTCCGATGGATTGCATCAGTCATGATGCCGTAAACCGGATTAAACGTAATTGCAAACGCAACGGAAAACATTTTTCTCTGTTGCCCCATGCAAGCCTGTCTGCTTTTACCAAAGGTGTGTATGCATTCTCCAAAGTCTCCACAGGAGCACATTAGAAAACACATTTTTCAGTCGTATTGTTATTTTTAACGCCAAAGGAAAATAACCTTTGGTGATATTCGCCAGCCACTCAGCCCCGATTCTTCCGATAAGGGCGCAAAGGTAGCCAGCCAGTTTCTATTGGTTTTACTACTTTTGTTAGCTGAGGTTTTTATGCTGGTTTTTTGTTCGCGGTTCTTGCTCTTATTGTTGGTAATACCGGGTAGGATAGCATTATCCGACAATACTCCCGTGCTAAACGAAGTCGTCGTCACAGGTACCCGCACCGAAAAACCGGTATTGGAAGCGCCAGTGCGAACGGAGGTGGTGACTCGTCAGGAAATCGAAAAAACCCATGCGCGCGACCTGAAAGAGGCGCTGGAAGATGTGTCAGGCCTGATGCTCAAGCCCAATGAAAAAACGGGTTTTACCGCCTGGTTACAAGGCATGGATGCCAATCGGGTGCTGATCGTCATCGATGGTGAGCCGATCAGTCCCAGTACCGGTTCATCCGTTGACCTGACTCAAATTGGCTCCATGGACATTGAGCGCATCGAAATTGTCAAGGGTGCTACCTCAGCGCTCTATGGCAGCAATGCCATGGGCGGGGTCATCAACATTATCACGCGCAAACCCTCCAAACCGTTAACTTACCAGTTGAGCGTGGATGGAGGGAGTTATGGTGACAAAAATCTCAGTGGTAACGCCAGCGACGTGACCACTCGCCGCCTGGCTGCCAACCTGGCGGTCAGGAATGATACGGGTTATCTAAAGCTGAATACTGATCTACGTGATAGGGATGGTTATCGCCTTGACCCACGCGATTTTCGCTCGGAGGGTGAGGCGGGCAGTAAGGCCAATATTAATTTACGCATGGCGTGGACACCCAATACCAACAGTGAAATATTCATTGCGCCCCGTTATTACCGGGAAGATGTTAGCAACAATCTTCGTCCTGTATTAATACCCGGTGTTGGCTACCTCAGAAAGAGAAAAAATGAAGAGGCGACTCGACTCAGTGCAACACTGGGTGCAGAGCGTCGGCTGGAGAATAGCGGCCGACTGCGCGGCTGGCTGTTCCAGGAAAACTGGCAGGACATTACGCAGCAAGATGTGCTCAATACACTCCAAATAGAACAGCAGCGCACTGCCGAAATTAATCTCTCTCGTGCTGAACTGCAATGGGACAGTCCGCGGGGGGAGTATCACGTTTTCACCTCAGGGTTAGTGTTTAAAAAATCCACGCTTAACCAGTATGTTGATACACCAAACCAATTGCGTCGTATTGAGGTGAACAGCAAGACGCAAGAGACTGTTGAAGCCTATTTTCAGGATGATATTTTCATCAGTGAGCAGTGGGAAATTGTACCCGGTATTCGCATACAGGATGACAACCGTTTTGGTTTTTATGCCGCCCCAAAGATCAATGCGATGTTTACCCCGGAATGGATTTCTGGTGTCACCACCAATATACGAATGGGCATTGGCCGGGGCTATCGTGCCCCTGATCTCAAAGAGCAATATTATGTTTTTGATCACAGCCAGCTGGGTTACATGATTTTGGGCAGTATTGATGTTGATCCAGAGAGTTCTGACAGTTATCAGTTAGGCATTGAGTTTGCCCGCCCGGGTGATTTCCGTGCTGATGTCACGCTGTTTCGTAACAACATTAAAAACCTCATCGATACCCGTATCAACCCCGACGAGTCATCGCCCGATTTGATCATTTATGAATACGAAAATTTTGCGCGCGCCCTGACTCAGGGTATTGAGTTCAGTGGCAACCGCTATTGGAGTGTGTTTGATCTGAAAGGGAGTTACACGTTTCTGGACAGCGAAAACCGCATTACCGGGAAAACACTCACAGGACGACCCCGCCATATGATCAAAGTCGGCGCGGATTACGAACACAAACCCTGGGGGGCCACCGTAACCTTGCGTGGTGTTTACCAGAGCAAGGAATTTTTCAACACTGACAATTCTCTGCAATCACCGGCCTGGACGACCTGGGACTTGAAGCTGACACAAACCATGACCAGCGGAATAAAAATATTCGCTGGTATCGATAATCTGACTGATGAGCATCGCAATCCTGAAATCCCGCATGACCAACGTCCCCAGTCGGGTCGGTATTTGTATTTAGGCCTGCGGATAGAGCAATGAAAATCATGAGTAAATGTTCAACAACTAAAACAGGCTGTTTATCAAAATATTAATACATCCTCGAAGCGATAAACGGCTGAATTCAGGATGAACTAACTGGAGTAAAACAGACATGAATAAATTAAAACAACCATTGTTTCAATCGACATCAATTGCCCTTGTTGTTATTGCCTTGTCGGCGTGTGGAGGCGACGGCGACCCTATCGTAACCGAAACCCCAGCCCCAGATCCAGGAGGTGGTGAAGTTACCACTACCATGATCGATGCGACAGCGGGTGGTTTTGGTGTGCCGCCGGGCGACCCTGCCAACAAATACACCTATTTTAATCTCGCGACAAAAGCCGTGGTTGAGTTAACAGATACTCAGGCGGCAACATCCAGTGATTGGCACATCGCTTTCAAACGTACCAACATCATGTTAAATGGTGGTGTTTCGGGACCAGCTAATGTCAAAGGCACCGTGGCGGATGCACAAGATGATTTTTACGATGCCAGTGGTGATCCCGTAGCCTCGATATTTTCCGATGCCACTGCGGAAAGTGAATTAAGCGCATTTAACGCGGTTACCGATGTCAGCAGCTTAACTTTTGAGGCGGATCGCAATATTCCGTATATCAAAGGTGATGGCAGTAGTGATGGTTGGTGGCTTTACGCAGGCCCGCCCACTCACGCTGTGTCAGCGAACCCGGATCAATGGTGGTTGATCAAGTCGGCAGCAGCGGACAGTTACGCCAAATTTCATGTTACCAATATCGTGCAAGTCAGTCGTGATATCACACTGGAACTTTATATTCAGGGAGTAGCAGAGAGTGCTTATTCAGTAACGCCAACCTCGTGGACTGCGGCCATCGGGGCGGCAGGTGGAAGCAGATGTTTTGATATCGACAGCGCCACAGAAGTGAACTGTACAATGGCAGCAACAGAGTGGGATATCAAGGTCGAAGTAGTGGGTCAAGGCTGGAATATCTGGACTAACGGGGGTGTTTCCGGAAGTGAAAGCGGCGGGGCTTTTGGCTCGTTTGATACGGCGGATGCCAATAGTTATGTCAGCGGCACTCATGGCCCCAGTGGCACCAGCATCACCACCATGTATCGACAAGACAGTGCCGGAGGCACCTTCAAAGACAACACCTGGTACGCCTACAATGTCCTGAATCAAAGCCCGCCTGTTCTATGGCCCAACTACCGCATCTACGCCATTGATACCGGTTCCGGTTTCTACAAGATGCAGATTCTCAGTTACTACGATCAAGCGGGTCTCAGCGGTAACTACACTTTGCGATACGCGCCGCTTGTCGGAGCAAACAACGCCGAAACAGTGGCAGTCTCACTGACCGAGTGGGCAGTGACGCCTGACAAAACGACGGTCAATACCGGCCCGGTGACGTTCAACGTCACCAATGACGGCCCGGTGGATGTGCATGAGTTGGTGGTGATAAAAACCGATCTTGCGCTTGACAGTTTGCCGGTGGATGCCAATGGAAACGTAGATGAGAGCGCCACAGGCATCACCCTTGTGGGCGAAATCGAGCATATCGCAGTGGGTGCAAATGCGAATGCCACTTTTAACCTGGTGCCGGGCAACTATGTGTTGATTTGCAACATTTGGGATGCGGGCGAGCAGGAAGCGCACTACGCGGAAGGCATGCGTATCGCTTTTACAGTGCAGTAAAGGTTTTTCCCCGGTTCTTATCTCCCTCAGTGGTCCCCTTCCCTCCTCAGTGGAGACCACACCCTCAAAAGCGCAGCCAATGCGCAGAGAACCGGGGCTTTTTATTGATATCACCATGGAGAATGAAAAAATGAATACTACACACATTGAAACATTGATGTATCAGGTTTCCGGTTTATTACTGCCACCGGTCCTGATCGTCATCACCCTATTGTTTTTCTATGCCTTTTTTATCCTTGGCTGTTTTTCTGCCCAGTATCTGCAAAGAAGGCGTAACAGCCACCACTATCATCGGGCTATTCTCTCATTATCCGCTGAGGAGCCTGTTCTGCGACCCCGACCAGTAAAAGGATACCGGTTGTTCAGTCACTACCAGGGCAACAACAATAAAACGGCAACGGATCTTGAAGTGTTTGCACTTAAAGAGTTGGAAAAGCAACGCATTGTCACTCGTATTGCGCCGATGCTGGGACTGGTGGCTACGATGATCCCCATGGGGCCAGCCTTGAAAGCCCTGGCCGATGGCAATATTCAGGGCATCAGTGAAAATCTCGTCATCGCCTTTGCCGCCGTGATTTTTGGTCTGATGACCGCCTCCATCACCTTCTGGACAGCCAGTGTTAAAAAACGCTGGTTTGTCGGTGAACTGAATGATCTTCAGGCCTCTTTGACTCAGAAAGAGGTGCGGGCATGAAACTGTTGCTGGACGAGGATGAAGCACTTAACCCTATGCTATCGGTTGCCAACCTGGTGGATGTGTTTTTAGTGGTGATTGCCGCCCTGCTCATTGCCATTGCCCAGAATCCGCTCAATCCCTTTACCGCCGAGGATGTCACTGTCATCAAAAATGCAGGTCAGGCCAACATGGAAATGATCATCAAAAAAGGCGAGAAGATTGAACACTATAAATCCAATGGTGAAATTGGTCAGGGGGAAGGTATGCGTGCCGGAGTGGCCTACCGTATGAAAGATGGATCCATGATCTATGTGCCGGAAGCGAATAAAAACTCCCCCGGATCAACCGACATAATTCAGTCAACAGAAATGCCCTGAGAAAAATAACATGAACCTGAAACAAACACTGCCGATTTTATTGATGATAGTTTTAACCATACTTTGGCAACCCGTCCAAAGTGCAGCCGTTAACACCAATATAAAAAATAACCCGGCGCACTCCATTCTGGTGTTGGCAACAAACCATGTCACTGAAGGAAAATTACAATTACTCAGCCGTCTTGCGGTGGAACAACAAGCATTTAAAATCGATTATCAATATTTACGTGCTCTGAAAGAAGGTGAATCACTCACACGCCTGGTGGCTCCCTATGACCTGGTGATCTTCGATGCCGTCAGCGACAAAGAAACAGCAAAGGATTACGCACATTTTGAAACGCTGGTGCAGTCTGAGCCTAAACAGTCAGATAAACCACGCCGCTTTCTGCCCATAAAAATCACCTCGGAAAGCACACTCCGGAAAGGATTGTCTTTAGCCCAAAGCAAAACACTGTTTGACTATTATTACAACGGCGGCGAAGAGAATCTGCGCCAGATGCTGGTATTTCTTGAAAGCGAAATATTTGAGTCAGGCACTCAACCGGCATTGCCCCCCATTCTTTTTCCCAAACTTGGCATTTATCACCCGGCTTACGAAAAAACCGTATTCGATAATGCGACGGATTATCTGGCATGGAAAAATGCTGAATCTGGCACACCCGTGATCGGCATTGCGATGTCGCGTGAGACCATCGCCGCCAGTGAAACCATAATTATTGACGCACTTATTAAAGCTGTCGAAGATCAAGGTGGCACTCCCCTGGCTTTCTATTACCCCGGCTATGGAGAAAATGAATACCTCGCATTATTAAGCCCCAACAGCAAGGTAGTGGTGGATAATATTATCAACACCCGTATTATCCACTGGGCTGAAAAGCGCCGCAACGAATATGAAAAACTGGGGGTTCCCGTACTACAGGTTTTGCCCTATACCCGAGGCAATCAAAGTAAATGGGAATCTGATCAGGCCGGCATTCCTGCACAGGTCACTCCTTTCTATTTGACAATGCCGGAGATCGCCGGTGTTATTGACCCTATGGTTATTTCAGCCCGAACAACAGATAAAAAACAGACCCCCATCGATTACCAGCTAAACAATGTTGTCAACAAAGCATTGAAATTCGCCGCACTGAAACACAAGGCCAATGCCAATAAAAAAGTGGCCATCATGTTTTATAACTATCCTGCCGGAGAGAAGAATGCCAGCGCCTCATTTCTTAATGTACCCACCAGTCTCGCCTCTATTTTCAGGTCGTTCCGCAAGGCTGACTACACTGTTGCACTGCACCCGGAGCAATGGTTCATCGAACGCACGGGGCTGATGTTAAAACCATTTCACCGTGAATCGCCCTACACTGAGCTGCCGGGACTAGGTTCTATTCATGGTGCCGGTGGCTTGTTGCCGATGGCGGCTTATAAAAAATGGTATAACACCTTGCCACAATCTGTACGCGATGACATCGAACAACAGTGGGGAGTACCGGAAAAAAGCTTTACTGTGGCAAAGATCAATGGTGAATTACAGTTCATTATCCCCCGCACGATTTCCGGTAATGTAATGGTCTTGCCACAACCACCGCGAGGTAACCGTCAGGAGCGGGAACGTTCTATCTATCATGATAAAAAAGTGCCCATCAGCCATAATTATCTGGCGGTTTATCTCTATGTGCGTACACAGTTTGGCGCAGATGCCATCGTACACCTGGGTACCCACGGCTCGCATGAATATCTGCCTGGCAAGGAACGGGGGTTATCGCTTTACGATGCAGGCAATATGGCAGCAGGCGATACGCCGATCATCTATCCCTTCATCATGGATGATGTCGGTGAAGCCCTGCAAACAAAACGCCGTGGCCGTGCAACCGTCATCAGCCATCTGACACCCCCTTTTGCCAAAAGTGGACTGTATGAAGAGCTGGTGGATCTGCACGAACTGATGCATCAATACAAGGCACTGGATGAAGGCGGTGTAAAGACGCGCACTAAAGACGCGATTATCACAGCAGTTATCGAACGTAACATTCATCGGGACCTGGCCTGGAATGAAAAGACATTAACATCACGCTTTGATGAATTCCTACTCGAATTACATGATTACCTCAGTAATCTGGGCGCACAAAACCAGCCGCTGGGTTTGCACACATTTGGTGAAGTACCCAAAGAAGAACATCTGGTCTCTACCCTGGTACAGATGCTCGGTAAACGTTTTGTCGAACCCGCAGAGCGCCATGCAAACCACAATAAAAAACAACAGGATGATTATCAGAACGAGCACGATCATGATGGTGCAGTCGATTATCGCAGTCTGAATCAAAACCCCGAATACCAGTTAATGCGAACATTTGTGATCAACAGCTCTCCTGATACAAAAGCCAGTCTGGATAAGATTAACGATGATGAACTGCGTGCCTTGTTGATTGAGGCCAGAAACAACTACGCGAACTTTCAACATATCGAAGAAAACAGTGCGCTTTTGGAAGCACTATCCGGCCAGTATGTCAGCAGCTCCACTGGCGGCGACCCTGTTCGCAACTCCGATGCTCTGCCCTCCGGGAAAAACCTTTACGGTTTTGACCCCTCAAAAATTCCCACCCAGGCAGCATGGGAAACAGGCAAAGCCCTGATGAATGATTTGATCGCCAACTACTATAACGACCACGGCAACTATCCTGACAAAGTGACCTTTTCCATGTGGTCCATCGAGACCCTGCGACACCTTGGCGTGGTGGAATCCCAGGTACTTTATGCCATGGGTGTGCGCCCCGTGTGGAATGACAGCGGCCGCGTCACAGGGACAGAACTTATTCCTTACAGCGTATTAAAACGACCCCGTGTTGACGTGGTGCTCTCTGCCACCGGGCTGTATCGTGATGCCTTCCCGAATATCATGATGATGATCGCCAAGGCAATTGACGAGGTGGCACAGTTAAAAGAGGAAAACAATTTCGTCTATCATCATGCTGCCAAACTCAAAACAGAGCTGATGGCCGAAGGAATGGATGAAGAGAAAGCGAATACACTTTCGACCATCCGTATTTTTTCCAATGAAAGTGGAAACTACGGCACCAATGTCGCCAGTGCCAGTATGGCATCCGATACCTGGAAAGCAGAAGACAAACTGGCCAGACTCTATTTATCACGCATGGGGTTTTTCTATGGCAGCGATGAAAATACCTGGGGAGAAAAATTACCGGATATTGATCTCTACGCCAAAAACCTTTCGGGTACTGACGTCGCGCTTTTCTCCCGGTCATCCAACGTCTATGGCCTGTTAAGCAGCGATGATCCTTTTCAGTACATGGGAGGCATCTCATTGGCGGTACGTCATCTTGATGGGAAAAGTCCCGACATGTTTATCACCAACCTGCGCGACCCCGACAACAGTCGCAGCGAACCGCTGGGCCGTTTTCTGGCGACGGAATTACGCACCCGTCAGTTTCATCCGCAATGGATAAAAGCAATACAAGCCGAAGGTTATGCCGGTACGCTGACGACGCTGGATGTATTGAATAATTTCTGGGGCTGGCAGATCGTTGATCCCGACAATGTGCGCGATGACCAGTGGCAGGAATTCTTTGAAGTCTATGTACAGGATAAATATCAACTCGACATGCGCCAATGGTATGAAAAAAATAACGCCCATGCGCTGGCTCAGATGGTTGAACGCATGCTGGAGGCAACACGAAAAGAATATTGGGCAGCTGATGCAGACACACTTAAAAAACTGCTTGAGACCTACATCGAACTGTCACAAAAGTATGATATTTTGACGAAAAATGAAGTCTTCAAAAAATACGTTAACGAACAAGCACCGGGGTTTGGTCTGGCATCATTAATACAAACCACACTGCTGGCCCCTGGAGAAATCGAATCTGATCAAAAGAAGTCTGCTGAAAAAAACGTTCACGTCGAAGGCCAGGTAATGAAAGAAATGCAGAAAAATGAAGTTTCAGAAGACAAGCGCTATCGCTACTTGCTCGCACTGTTAGCATTATTTTTTGTGGCTGGTTTTCTTTATCAATTTATTTCCTGGTCCAAACTGTTAAAGGAGAAAAAGAATGCCTGACATTCATATCAAAACCGGAAAGGATATTGTGGCTAAAGAAATGACAGCATTGAGACATTCCGTAACCCGGACTCAATATGCGTCCTGCGCTGATGTTGAACGATCTATTGATGCCTATCCTTTTATTGCTCAAGCACGAAACCCGGAGGGTGAACTGGTCGGCTATGTGAGTGCTTTTAGTGATGACGTTTTCATCACCATGATCGGTGAATTACTGGTGCATCCTGATTATCAACGTCGTGGCATCGGAACTGCACTACTAAAAAAAGTTGCATTGCGTTATCCCGGTATTCCTGTCCAGGCGTACTCACTTTCTGATTCTTTATCGTTTTTCACACAACAAGGTTACGCTTCGTCAGATCAAACCAGACACGTTGTCCTGGACAACAGAACACCGATAAATGAGTTAGCCATCACATGGATGACAGGTTAATTTTTTTCGTTGAAAATGGTCACGAAGAACTAAAATCAAGCTTACCCTAACTTATACTCGTGGCATTCGGGATTTAGGTGACAGTACACCCCTCAAGGACAGAGGGGAAAGGAGAAAAGTGGCACATAATTTGCTTATAAATAACTATGCTAATGAATTGATTTAAACGCCATAAAACCGACACAGGAGATCGCCTCTTGAGCGACATCGACATAGCGCAACAAACCGGTATCGAGGGCGTTATCAGCAATTCATTCGGTGAGCATTATTTATTCGGTATTAATCGACAGGCATTTCAGAAAACCGATGCCAGCACCGTATTTCGCACCTATTTTAGCGATGCCCTGTTTGAAGAGGATACGTTTCACATTATTGTCGGCACCGATAGCGGCCTGCTGTACCAATATATAAAGGCCCACGGTATTCCAAAGGGCAGCCGGTATCTCTTTGTCGAATTGCCCGAGGTTCTGGCATTGCTGGAAGACTTTGAACCTCAGTCAGTCGGCGGAAGTGTAGAATTAGCCGTCACCAATGAAAAAAACTGGTTGGCTCAGGCCAAAGAAATGGGCGCAAAAAAATATGCGGCTCTGGATCGCTTAATCCCTCTCCGTTCGTTGGGAGTTGTTCATGGCCATTACCCTGCCTACCTGGCATTTTGGCGTAAATTCAAAAACACATTTGATAATTTCACCTGGCAACAGGCAAATTTTCGCGATGGCCGCCGCTTCACTCTTTGTCAAATTGAAAACCTGACGGAAAACCAAATCCCGGCAATATGTCTGAAAAATGCTTTCAGGGGAAAAACAGCGGTTGTGCTCGCGGGTGGCCCATCACTGGATGAATTACTGCCCTGGGTGAAAAAACATCGTGAAAACCTGCTGGTCATCGGGGTATCCCGCATCAGCTATGCATTACTGGCAGCCCATATTCAGCCCGACATTATCGTATCCATCGACCCTCACCCTATTAATTTGAATGTTTGCCAGGATATGCTCGCATTTCAGGATGGCACACTACTCATTAATGAATTTCACCTGGCTCCGAATCTGTTATCCAGCTGGGGAGGCCAAAAAGTATTTATGGGGTCCCGCTATCCATGGCCCACGCCGCTGGAACCAGAAAATCTGCCACCCACCATAGGCACAACTGTCACTAACACTGCTTTTGCACTTGCCGTTGAACTCGGTGTCGCACAAATTGTTCTCGGCGGAGTGGACTTTTGCTTTAACCAGCGAGGATATACCCATGCCAGAGGCTCAGCCGAACATGCCATGGGTTCCATGCCGCAATTCAGTGATCAACAGGTGGAAACCAACAACGGTATGATGGCCGATACCACAAACTCCTTTTCACAATCCGCAAACCCGCTCGACATTGTTGCTCAAAATGCCATTTCCAGAGGCTGTCGAACCATGAACCCGGCACCCGGCGCAATGCGCCTGCCACATGTAGAATACATTCCGGTGGATGATATTCACGTTACACCGATGAAAAAATTGGCGCGTGAAATTCTTGTTAATACGGTACCCGCCAGCAACACCAAAAATCGAAACCAGCTTTATAAAGAAGTGCTGGGCGAAGTGGATCGCATATTAAAAGAACTGAAAGCAATAAAAGTATTGTCTGGCAAAGCATTGATACATAATCGTAAACTCTTTGCCAAAAATGAGCCGGGAGCAGGCTTCCATAACAAAGAAAAAGTAGAGCGCATAGAAGAAAAACTGAATCAAAAATATCCGGATACCTCTGCATTTATCCGAGGTTTTGGCATGCATCATTTCACACCTATTCTTCGCCTGGATGATGATCGTTATGCCGAAGATCTGGAGGAAAGCTGCCGACTTTATCATCAGGCAATGATTGATACCAGCGATGAACTCATCAAGATTTTTCACATGGCACGGGCCCGCACGATGGCCCGTCAGGAAGAAGAAAAACCACAGCCTAATTTCCACCGTCTTCTTGAACAGTGGCAACATGATCACCATCCTGGACGCGCCATTCAGTGGGCAAAGCGGCATAAAAATATTGTCAGTCAACTACCCGACTCAGAACAACACAGGCTGCGTGAGTTTCAGGACACCTTCGATGCGACTCTGGAATCCCTTGGCCAGCAATACAGGGACCGCATTGCACAAGGCACTGACCTGGATGGCACTATCAACAAGGCAAAAGAGTATTTTCTGATTGAAGACAAAGCTGGTCTTGTGCGCCTGCAAGCCAGCCTGGAGTCACATCGAAATAAAATACAGGCCATGCATTTTATCCCGCTTGTGCAGGGTTACATTGCCGAACTCAATGGTGAACCGAAACAGGCAACTGACGCATACGAAAAAATAACGGACGGACCCGCCTGTACTGAAGCTTTTATACAGCTTTTCAAACTGCATGGTAAAACCGGGGATACAGACTCTGCATTACACGTCTTAAAAAAACTGTCCAAAACAGATAACACTTATAGCCCCATGTATGCCGACCTGTTACAGGCTACCGGTGATATCGATGCTGCTATCGAAATTTATACCGATTATGTACTTGCCAATCCCGACGACCTGAATACTATGATGAAGCTGGGGAAACTGTACGAGCAATGTGGAGCCACAGACGGTGTTACTATGACGATGAATTACATCCTTGATAAAGACCCCGGTAATCAAATGGCAAAAACCACTTTGGCATCGTTAAACAAAGCACAGGTTAATGAATGAACCTTAATAATAAAAAAATTCTCATCACTGGTGCAGATGGCTTTATCGGCTCACATCTCACTGAAAAACTGATCCGTCTTGGCTGTGACATACGTGCCTTTGTCTTTTACAACTCTTTCGGTCACTGGGGCTGGTTAGATGAATTACCCAATGAAATCAAACAGGAACTCGATGTTTTTACGGGTGATATCCGCGACCCATATGGTGTACGTACGGCCATGCAGGGTTGTGATGTGGTGCTGCATCTTGCTGCCTTGATCGGCATTCCCTACTCCTATCATTCTCCCGACACTTACATAGACACCAATATCAAAGGTTCGCTTAATATTATTCAAGCAGCCCGTGACCTGGGTGTGGAAAAAATCGTCCACACCTCTACCAGCGAGGTTTATGGCAGTGCTCAATATGTCCCCATTGATGAAAAACATCCCTTGCAAGGTCAGTCGCCCTATTCCGCCAGCAAAATTGGTGCAGATCAAATTGCACTGTCGTTTTACCGTTCTTTTGAAACGCCAGTGACCATCGTCAGGCCGTTCAATACCTTTGGTCCTCGCCAATCAACACGCGCGGTGATTCCCACTGTGATCACCCAGATTGCCAACGGTGAACGTCAACTCAATCTGGGGGCAGTACACCCTACGCGCGATTTCAGTTATGTCGGTGACACGGTTAATGGCTTTATCGCCATGGCTGAATCTGATCGTGTCCTGGGTGAAGAAATAAACCTGGGCAGCAACTTTGAGATTAGCATTGGTGACACCGTACAACTCATTGCCGAAGTCATGAATGTCGAAATAGACATTAAAACTGACGAACAACGTCTACGCCCGCCGAACAGTGAAGTCGAACGCCTGTGGGCGGATAATCGCAAAGCGCTCGAATTACTTGATTGGTCACCTGAATATGCTCAACACGATGGCTTTAAACGTGCGCTTGCTAAAACCGCACAATGGTTCACCGAACCGGTCAACCTGACACATTATAAACACAGTATTTACAACATCTAATGACCCTGACAAAGTCCATTCTCAACATCCTGCACGAGATACTTCCTGCGCAGCGCCCTATTGGTCTGCATGAACCCGGTTTTGGTGACGCTGAAAAAGCGCTGGTGACAGACTGCCTGGAAAGCGGCTGGGTTTCTTCCGTGGGTCAGTATGTTGACCGCTTCGAGCAAAGCCTTTCAACGTATACCGGCATTCCCCATGCTATCGCCACCATAAACGGCACTGCCGCCCTGCATACTTGTCTGATAGTAGCCGGTGTTAATACCGGCGATGAAGTGTTATTACCCGCACTGACTTTCATCGGCAGTGCCAACCCCGTAGTCTATTCAGGAGCCGTGCCGCACTTCGTCGATTGCGAAGCAGAAACTTTGGGAATCAACCCGCAACGCCTGCACGACTATCTCACTGATATCACCGAGCAACGTGGTAACACCTGTTACAACCGCAATACCGGTCGGCCTGTTCGTGCCTTGATAGTTGTACACATACTCGGCCATCCGGCACGCATTGCCGAACTGGCAAAAATTGCCGCACGCTTCCAGCTTGTACTCATCGAAGATGCTGCTGAATCCCTGGGGTCGTGGCGCGATGATCATCACACTGGCAGCTGGGGTCAATTAACTGCACTGAGCTTCAATGGCAACAAAATCATCACTTGCGGTGGTGGTGGCGCAATATTGACCCATGATCCCGAGCTGGCCCGACGCGCCAAACATCTCACCACCACGGCCAAACAATCTCACACCTGGGCCATCGGGCACGATGCCGTGGGTTATAACTACCGTTTACCCAACCTCAATGCTGCTCTCGGCTGTGCGCAAATGGAACAACTGCCCCAACGGTTGGCGCAAAAACGCCAACTGGCCAAAGACTACGCCAACGCCTTTGCCACACTTGATAATGTACAATTCCAAAAAGAACCCGCAAACTGTCGAAGCAACTATTGGCTCAATCTGCTTTTGCTGCCAGATCGTGAACAACGCGACCAATTATTACATGCTGCCCATACCGAAGGTCTTTTACTCCGCCCCTTCTGGACGCCATTGCATCAACTGCCGGTGTTCAAAAATTCTCCGCACATGAACCTGCCACAAACCAAGGCACTCTTCTCGCACGGCGTCTGCTTGCCCAGCTCGGCAAACCTGAGGCAACCAGACTACCCTATAAACAAGATATAGCAGAAGCATGCATCTCCCAGAGGGTATTAATGCCATAGCCGTCAGGCCAAGCCAGGTAGGGTGGAACAAGCACAGCGGTTCCACCCAACGGGAAAGGGACATCGTTGTTGGTTTTTTTATCAGTGGTGGCGGGCACAGAGGCTATTTGTTGTTTCTTATCGCTCAATTGGTGGAACCGCTGCGCTTGTTCCACCCTACCGTTTTACTCTCTGTATTAAAGGAGAGCAGAACAAAAAACCGGCAATACTCCAGCTTCATCCTCGGTGTTAACCCCCTCCTAGGCTTTTATTCCCAAACGCTCATGTTGTTGCAACGCCCATAATTTTGCATAAACCCCCTCATGCGATAACAGGGCATTATGATCCCCCTGCTCAACGATTCGACCCGCCTCCATCACCAGGATTTGATCCGCATCAATAATAGTCGATAAGCGATGGGCAATAACCAATGTTGTGTGGTCAGCACTGGCCATTTTCAGCGCGCCAAGAATAGCCCGCTCGGATTCGCTGTCCAGTGCCGACGTGGCTTCATCAAAAATCAGAATACGCGGACGCTTGAGAATCGCACGGGCGATAGCCACCCGCTGTTTTTCACCACCGGATAATTTCAGGCCACGTTCACCCACCACCGTGTCATAACCCTCCGGCAGACTTTGCACAAAATCATGCAGCTGCGCCAGTTTTACCGCAGCGATGATTTCATCCTGCGTTGCTTCCGGCCGTGCATAGGCAAGATTATAGTGCAGACTCTCGTTAAACAGCACCGTATCTTGCGGCACGATGCCAATGGCAGCACGCAGGCTGGTTTGTGTCACCTCGCGGATATCCTGCCCATCAATAAGCACCCGCCCCTGCCCCACATCGTAAAAACGAAACAGTAAACGTGCCAGTGTTGATTTGCCTGCGCCACTGGCACCTACCACCGCCACTTTTTTGCCCGGTGCAATGGTAAAATCAATATCATGCAAAATTGGCCGGTCATTCTGATAGGCAAAGGCCACATGCTCAAAGCGGACTTCACCCCGGGTGACTTTCAATAATTGCGCATCAGGCCGATCCTGTATCTCCGGCACTTCATCCAGCAGTTTTATCAACTGGTCCATATCGGTCAATGAATGTTTCATCTGCCGATAGACAATGCCAAGAAAACCCAGAGGAATAAATAATTGCAACAGGAAAGCATTCACCAACACAAAATCACCGATACTCATGTCGCCATTACGTACTTCATCTGCGGCAAAAAACATAATCAGTGTTACCGCCACAGCAATAATGGCAGCCTGCCCAAAGTTCAGCAGTGACATCGATGACTGACTGATCACCGCATTATCCTCCCACTTGCCGAGGGTATTATCACAGCGGCTCAATTCTATCTTTTCATTGCCGAAATATTTTACCGTTTCATAATTAATCAGACTTTCAATAGCTTCATTATTGGCCTGGGATTCGTAGCGGTTCATAGCCAACCGATATTCCATGCGCCAATTAGTCACCGCAAAAGTAAAGGCCACATAAACTGCAACGCTGCCAAAAATAATAAAGGTGAAAACCACATCATATTGACTCACCAAAATACCCGCCACTAACAAAAACTCCACCATGATGGGCAGAATGCTGAAGGTAAAATAGTTAAGCAGAGTACTAAGGCTGGCAGCACCACGCGCAAGATCACGACTGATGGCACCTGTCTTGCGTTCCAGGTGAAAACGCAGTGCCAGCTTATGCAAATGCTCCAATGTACGCAGGGTCAACCGCCGCATGGCACGATAACGCACCCGGGTAAACAACACATCACGTAATTCATTGAACAGGGATGCACTGAGGCGCAACGCACCATAAGCCAGCAACAAGGCCACAGGCAATGCCACCAGCACATCCACTTTCATATCCAGCTCATCCACCAACTCTTTCAATACCAGCGGCACACCTACATTGGCCACCTTCGCCAGTATCAGGCTGCTCAGTGCCAGCAACACCCGGCCCCGGTATTCCCACAGGTAGGGCATCAAGGCACGAATGTTGGCCCAGTCTTTTCGATTTTCAGTGGGTGCGTCAGTGTAGCGATGAGGTGCGGACATATGATGACAAAAACTCCAGGAAAAATACTCGTGTATAAAATTCAGCGTATTTCTTACTTCTTATTATATCCCGCTACATCTTACACGGTAGACACGCAGATTATACATAATCAGCCGATAACTGACAGCGCATTGCTGTTCATCCATCTCAAGCAATCAACATCAACACTTAACTCAACAACCACATATTTTTTTATAGCGCACTTTAATCATCATTAATTTATAAAGTTATTCACGAAACAACCGCTATTTTTTCTGTCCATTATGACGCAGCTATCGGGTTTTTAGATATTGGGGCATCACTGCGGCCTCACAAAAGTCTGCCGCAGGAAAAACCACGTTAAGGACATGAAAAATAAGGACTAAATCACTATGGAACTATCGCGATCTCCTCGTAAAACTGATATGGCGTACCTGTCAAATATTTCAAGCATCACCGTATCTTATCTGCCTTCAAAAGAACGCCTCACAGTAATCCATAAAAACTCGGGCAGTACCCGTTGTCGTGAAAAACACCCTTGCCATATGGCAAAAAACACACAGTCTGCAATCGCTCAGCGACAACTTCAGGTTTTACAACGGATGCGGAAAGAAAATTTCACTTTACATGAATATCAACGAGCAACAATATGATAAACATTCTCACTAAAGTACTTTCCCATGTTGGCTGGCGAAAAAAAATATTAGGTTATTCCGCACTGTATATCGCCCTGGTTTTAGGCATCGGTGTATTCGCTTCCCTCACCATTTACCAACAAAACCAGTCGATGTCTCATATCATCGAGGTATCACAACAAAAAGTAAATGGCGTCACCAATGCCCGCGTTGCTGTAGTGGAAATGGAACGTGCTCTGGCGAACGTCATCGCCACAGAAGAACGCGCCAGAATCCGCAAACAAGCTGTAGCAGCCATTCGTTCCCTTTCATTACTGGATGAACAAATTCAGACTCTGGCTGAAATCCTGAAGAACAACAATGAGGAAGTAAAAGAAATTTCTGTATTAATCCAGCGCATGCGCCCTATTCAACTGCAAGTTATCAAAGAAGCCAGAAAAAATAATGATACCGCTGCCATCGAAAAAATGCAGTCAATAACCAATGATGCTCAAAAGGTGAACGAACTATCGCAACAGTTGGTGGAAAAATCACGCAATCAACTGATTTCAGAACAGGACACATTAATCCGGCAAGGGTACGTCGCCATTACCATCATGATATGGGTGGTGGGTATCGGTTTACTGATTGGCATAATAACCAGTCTGCTTGCTGCCTATCTTCTCACCCGGCCATTAAGCAGGGTCGAAAGTGCAATGACCAGTCTTGCCAATGGAAATTTGAACATCGAACTTACCGATGAAGGAACTGATGAAATAGGCCGCACTGTAAAAGCAATGTCTACAACAATCTGTAATTTGCATGAGATTATTTCAGAGATTCACTCAGGATCAGAATTACTCAGCAAACATTCTTCACAAATAGGAAAAACCGCTGAAATAGTCAGCACGGTATCGATAAAACTTCACGATGGTATCGAGGCTATTAAAGGAGACACACAAATAGTCCATTCAGTCACTGATGATGTAGCAGAGCGATTACGGCAAGCCACGGAAGGTGCCGACATCACATCGGCAGCCACCAAAAAATCTGCACAACAAATGCTGAGTACAGTAAAAGAATTCCAACGCTTCCAGAGCGACATGGAAAACACCGCAGATGTTACCCGTAAATTGTCAATTGCAGCCGATCAGGTTACCAGCATCACCGACACCATTCGTGACATTTCTTCGCAAACCAATTTACTGGCCTTGAATGCGGCCATTGAAGCCGCCCGCGCAGGAGACCAGGGGCGAGGTTTTGCGGTGGTCGCGGATGAAGTACGTCAATTAGCCAAACGCACAGAAGATGCCACTGCGGAAATATCCACACTGGTCGAGGAAATATCAACCAGCGTCAGCACGACCGTTGACGCACTTGAAACCAGCGTTTCCGATGCAAAAGACAATATTAACAAACTGACCGGGTTGGCTGATGAAGCCACAATAAGCAGTGAGCGTGTACAGGATATGCGCACTTACATGACAGAAGTTGAAGGACTGATGTCATCACAAACCCAGGCCGTTGAAGGTATTACCTCTTCAGTTTCCACGTTGTTTGATGTTTCTGTTGATGCCAATCAGGAAACTGAACAGCTTCATCAACTTTCTCAAAATCTCGATAGAGCATCATCGCACCTGAACAAAGTTGTGGATCGGTTTACTCTTTAAATCAATTTATTTTAACAATGTAATGGAGATAATTATGGATATCAAATCACCATCCAGCAAATTTAGCCAAAAAATTCTTCTGACGATATGCTTGTCCCTTATGGGCATACCGGTATTGGCTGCGGACTTAAGCCATTACCTGCGCCCCAGTGAAATCCCGCAACCTGATAACAATCGCATGACACCAGCACGTATCGAACTGGGCAAAATGTTATTTTTTGATCCCCGTCTTTCCGGATCTAACTGGATAAGCTGTGCGACCTGTCATAACCCGGGCCTGGGGTGGTCGGATGGTTTGCCCACAGCTATTGGACATGGTCAAAAAATATTGAGACGCTCCACCCCTACCATTCTCAACACTGCCTACCAACCCTTACAGCTTTGGGATGGGCGCGCACGCTCCCTGGAAAAACAGGCACTGGGCCCTATTGAAGATGAAGGTGAAATGGCCCAGCACTTACATAAATCAAAAGATCGCTCACATGGTTTGATCGATGAGCTGAAAGCACTAAAAGGTTATCGTGATGCCTTCGAGGCAGCTTACCCTGGAGAAGGTATTACCAAAAAGACTATCGCCAAAGCCCTTTCCAGCTTTGAACGCACCATCGTTTCCACTGATGCTGCTTTTGACCGCTGGATTAAAGGTGACAAAAAGGCCATGAGTAAATCGGCTTTACGCGGATTTAAATTATTTGAAGGGAAAGCCAATTGTGCAAAATGCCATAGTAATTTTAACTTTACTGACAATGGTTTTCATAATATTGGCCTGGAAGATGCGACCGACGCTGGCCGTTATGCCATTCGAAAGGTAAAAATACTGATTGGTGCATTTAAGACACCTACATTGCGGGATATTGCTTTAACCGCACCCTACATGCACAACGGTGCCTACACAACACTGGAAGAAGTGATCGAGCATTATAATGTTGGCGGTATCAGCAGAGAAAACATTTCCCCCAACATCAAAAAACTTAACCTTAGCAATAGTGAAAAGGCTGATCTGGTAGTATTCCTGAAATCACTCACAGGAAAACCCAGCCCCATCACCTATCCCATGCTACCGGTTGAATAATGACTTAAACCCGACGAGGAAACTATAATGAAACAGAAATACTTATTTAATATCTTATTTATCGGCTTGATAATGACATTCACTACCGCCGCCTTTTCAGAAGAGTTTGTGATAGATCAGAGCAGCAAAAGCTTCCAGTTAAATGGTAAGAAAATTGAAGCCATTACCATTAAAGCGGGCGACACTATTCGTTTCAAAAATGAAGACCCTTTTTTCCATAATATCTTCTCTTTGTCGGATCTAAAAACCTTTGACCTGGGATCCTTTCCTAAAGGCCAGTCAAAGACAGTAACATTTGACAAAGCAGGAATGGCTGAAGTTGAGTGCGCCATTCATCCAGAGATGTACATGGAGGTCAGCGTACAATGAATACGATACCTGCCAGGATGGCTTTCATACTATTCCTAACAAGCATCATCGCATTTGTTACACCTGTGTCAGCAGAAAAACGTTCTGCAATAAATACTGAGCTGTCCAAGCCGGCCGTACGTGGTGGCATCGTGTTCAAGAACTACTGCAAATTATGTCACGGAGAAAAAGCGGACGGTATGGCCCGTGCGGCTAAACTTTATGGCGTAAAAAACCTCACCATAGGTCCAGCCGAGTCTGATTATTATTTCAAGATCATCCGTGGGGGTGGCCCGGTAGTTGGCAAATCCGAATTTATGCCTCCCTGGCAGCATGAGCTTTCTGAAGAACAGATTAATGATGTTGTTGCTTACCTTCAAATAGTGACGAGTGGTGCAAAACGTGGAGAAGTGGTCTTCAAGACCAATTGTATTCTTTGCCACGGCATCAAAGCTGATGGTAAAGGTCGTGCGGCAAAACTGTATGATCCACCGCCGGCCAATTTGACCAAAAGTGATAAAAATGATGATTACAAAACCATGATCATTACCTATGGCGGCCAAACCATGGGGCGATCACAGATTATGCCACCCTGGGGAGATCAGCTTTCCGAGCAGGAAATCACCGATGTCGTGGCCTATTTACGCACAGTACTGGATAATAAATAATCCTGCTTTAATCACGCAGTATAAATCCGGGGGAAAGAACACTCCAATGTCATTAAATTAAACTAAAACTCCTGCCCGGCGCAGGTCGGTGGTGAGCATGCGAACCCCAACGGGCCGGTGATGGTGTTCGCAAGCTCACCGCCAATCGGCACTATTATATACTGCGATTTTTTAACTTACTGATATTGAACAGTGTCCCTAAATATCATGCTGCGTGGTTAAATAACTTATCCGCACAGATAAAACTGTTTATTATTCCCCCTGTTATTTTTAAACAACCACTGCATCAGCCGCTAAGCCGCCCGACAATACGAAACCCCGCCACATAAGTACCAATCGCAGAACCAATGGTGCAAAACATAAACACCAGCAAAACCCGTGTCACCCGATTGCGCCACCAGCCTTTAATGGTAGTCGTATCTGTACGCAATTTTCCAAAATCACCCACCTTGGGGCGTCGTAAATAAACTTCGATGCCGGCAGTGACCATGCCCGCCCCAATGGTGGGGTTCAATGATGTCAGCGGTGCCGCCAGAAAAGCGCCAATCACCACCAGAATATTTTCATGAGGATGTTTGGCGACTTCCTGTTGCAGATGCGCCACCATATATTCATAACGTTTGCTCCTATTAGTTACGATCACATGTCTCATTTATTTTTTATCCATAGCTAGAATCAGTTTATTCCTCTACGAACTCCCCACAGATGTATCAATCACCACTTGCTGTTTGATTTGTGTCTGAATCTGCTCATAAATGGGGATTTTAACGCCTTCTGCTACCTCAAGTGTTACAGCTAAACCATACGGTATCGCTTGATCGAGCCTCTCAGTTGCGTCTACCTTGCATGTTACATGCAGCAGAATGTGGCCGTCTTCTTCGTACACGGAAACCTGATTTTTACCCTCCAGCACTTCGTGTTGCACGGTGCCGCGCAAAACATGGTTGTGATCTGAATCTATTCTTTTAAGCTTCAGAGGCTGCGTGTCCCAGCTCCCACCTGGTTTGAGTTCAAGCTTTGCTTCTCGGAGATTCCGGTGAGCAGAATTTATCGGCGAGAACCAAGCTAATGTAACCACCATGCGACGCCAGATTTGGTTTCCAGACAAACCGAGAGGTAGGGGGAAACGATATTCATGAACTTGGTTTTCCTCTATCTCACCGCAGCCTAAAACGGTACCTCTCTGCTCGGTACAAGCCAACACCCTTTCTATATCTACTGCCCCGTAGCCAACATAACGTGCCATTACTTCTTTAAAGCGGCGAGAATTTGTCTGGGTTTTTAACGAATCGGTGAGCGTTTTTTCTACTTGGCTTCCGTGTTGAGATCCGTGTACCAGCAAAGTTTTGATAAGCACCGCCATCAGATCATCGCGAATCTGTCCTCCATGTTCCGCCTGCAAGTTTGAGAGTACTTCATAAATTTTTACCCCGCTGCGGGTAGCCAGTGCCGTGGCATTGCTGGTGCCTCGGGTGTAAACCGTCCGTGAGAGATCACCTTCTTGCGCACTATCCCAAGCCACTTGCTGACCCGGTGAGCGAAGCCCAGTATCAGGAGTATAGTGTTGATCAATGTCGAGAATCGGCGTCGTATAAAGTTGCCGACCGCCAGGAAAAAGAATCTCAGGTTTGATCGAGCGCCGAAAGCCATACCCAAAGCGAGAAATAGGACTAAAAAGCACGTCACTTGGAAGTAAATCGATGCGTTGTGCGAGTGCAATTCCCTCGGATTCGTCTGAGTGCAATGCGCCGACCGTGAGCGAATTTAAAGACTCGGCCGGGGATAGCAAGCGTCGTTCGGATAGCTGCTTCTCTATACATTTCAATAAATGTGCGACTTTCTGTTCATCTGGCAATATCGAAAATTCACCGTTTGGCATGCCTATATCAATGCTACCTGTAAAGTTTCCCGCACTTACACAAAACAGCACGCGATATTTCCAGGACAGCCAGTCAAGAAGCTTTGCCCATGGGCTGGGTGTATGGATAAACGGGCGTTCCGGGTCGCCGATTGATATGTTGATAATTTTAACATCTGGTGCTTGTGGCGGAGTGTCGCCTTCTCCTTCAAACATACGCCGAACGGCACGTTCTATCCGATCTTCGAAGAATATTTCGTCTGGAAAATGTTCCTCATGCCTATCAAAATGCCTGGCTTCTGGGTTCGGTTGCATTACTGGTAAATGATAAACTTGGCGAATCAAAGGGGCGGGCCGATTACTCGGTTGCTCTCCGTGTATTACCAAAGATGCCATGGTGGTGCCATGCCTTCGTTCACCAGGCTGGTATTGAGCTGCTAAATTATCGGGATCATCAAACAAGAGCCGATCTTTCAGCGCCTCATGCTGAAGATTCGGTGCGCCATCAAGAATTGCTGCTACAGGGGGCAATTCGGGTATATCTAGCGGAAAGTCAGCTGTTTCACCGACATCATCAGCACAAGTTGTTAAGCTCTGCCCAGTCGGTCGAAAATACATTATCCCTGGAAACTTGAATAACTGAATGTCTATCTCGCTTGCAGGTAATGCTAGCAGATTCAACAGGTGGCGTATTTTGTCGGCAGGTAATTTGGCTTTGACGGCATGAAATGTGATGTCCGGCATGTCGATGAAGGGAGCAAGAGTTCGGCCTCCCATTTCTTCCAATAACGCTGTAATTGTTACCTCATTTTGTTGCCGTTTCTCGCCATTCTGCCGATAGAACAATTCAATCTGGCAATGAATTTCCTGAGCTGGATCAATAGTGTCGAGCAAGCCGTGCCAACGATCGATCATCCCGGTCTCGCCCAGGGTTTCTTCGATACTCCAACGGCGGATTTTTAAGGTCTGGTCAAATACATCGCGCCACTTTGTTTTTCCCTGTGGTAACGCTTGCCCTTTTTCCCAGCGCTGCCACAACGCCAGTAACTCGTTCAGACCTTGCTCATTTCCTAGCGAGAGGAACAGTCGTCCCTTAAGCGGTTTGTTTTTTGCGTTGTTGATAGCCTGAATGATGTCTTTACTCAACGGTATCAAATGATCAGGAAGCGATAGCTCCGGTACCTCGTCGGCAATGATTTTCCCATCATTATCGATGAATCCGTGCTCTTTCAGAATTTCTCGGATTTTGTTCGATTGTGCTCTATTATTAATCGTTGCATAAGTATTGGCACTACCCACCAAAAGCCTGATTGATGTATTTCGTATCAGGCATGCTAAAAAAACTTTTTATCAATGTCTTGCG
>Ga0256839_1000536_pt1 | contig 48861 bp, 40 predicted proteins | sample 354166metaG_FD_185968 | JGI IMG/M metagenome (GOLD analysis project Ga0256839, IMG submission 185968) | Hydrothermal vent microbial communities from Mid Atlantic Ridge, Atlantic Ocean - 354-166 | ecosystem: Environmental > Aquatic > Marine > Hydrothermal vents | place: Atlantic Ocean: Mid... | reverse complement strand
GCCCGTTCCACCACCTGATCCCGGTCCACTTGGAAGGGCTCCAGATCGAGGTGGCAATGGCTATCGACCAGTGGAATGGATGCATCCTGTGTTGTCCCCATGGTTTGTTCATTTTATCACACAGGTGGAGGCCCACCAAGCAGGGATCCTACTCCGGGGTCCCCTCCCTCAGGCCGCCGCGCCGATCAGCCGTTTGCCGTCCTCCAGGATGGCCTGTACGGCCTCGGGCGCGGTGGTCTCTGTGTAGATCCGGATCAGGGGTTCGGTGCCAGAGAAGCGCACCAGCAGCCAGCCGCCGTCCTCCATGAGGAACTTGTAGCCGTCCACGGTGATCCGGTCCACCACCCGTCGTCCACCCAGGGTCAGTCCATGGATGTCCGGGCGGTCCAGCCGTTCTCGGGCCCGCTCTTTCATCTCGTTGCCGGTCAGACGGAGGTCGATACGGCCGTAGTAGTGGGGGCCCACCTTCTCGAAGAGCATCTGGATGAGCTGGCTGGGTCTCTTCCCGGTGCGCACCATGAAGTCCAGCAGGTAGAGGTTGGCCAGGATGCCGTCCCGCTCGGGCACATGGCCGCGGAAGGCGTATCCGCCGCTCTCCTCGCCTCCGATCATGGCGTTGTGTTCCACCATGGCCGGGGCCACGTATTTGAAGCCCACCCCGGTCTCGATGACCGGCACGTCGTAGAGTTCCCCCAGCTTGTTGAGCATGGAGGTGGTGCTGATGGTCTTGACGATGGGGCCCCGCTCGCCCCGGATCTCCAGGAAGTAGAAGGCCAGCAGGGCAAAGACCCGGAGCTGGTCCACGAACTGCCCATGTTCGTCGCCCAGTCCGCAGCGGTCCGCGTCGCCGTCCATGATGCAGACGCAGTCCGCCCGGTGACGACGGCCGGCTGCCAGCCCGGCATCCACGTTGGGGGGGATGGGTTCGGGCCGGGCCATCTCCGGAAAGATGGGGTTGCGCTCCCCGTGGACCTCCAGCACCTGGGTGGTGCCTCCGGCCAGGATCTGGCTGAGCCACCCGGAGCCGTTGCCCCACATGTTGTCCACCAGAACCCGGAGGCCCGCCTGGCGGATGGGATCCAGGTCGATCAGGCCTTGCAGGTGGTCCAGGTAGGCGGGCTTCGGGTCGAAGTAGGTCACCAGCCCCTGGTCCAGGGCCTGGTCCAGGGGCAGCCGGCGGATGGCCTCCACCGTGTCCGCGGGAGGGATCTGGGCCTCGATGGCCTGCAGCCCAGCCGGCGGGATGGCGCCTCCCCGGCTGTCCCGGACCTTGAAGCCGTTGTCCTCTGGGGGGTTGTGGCTGGCGGTGATGTTCACCGCGGCCAGGGCCCCCTTCTCCACCACGCTGTAGCTGATCACCGGGGTGGGGGTGGCCTCCTGGGTGAGGAGGACGTGGAAGCCGTTGCCGGCCAGCACCTCGGCCGTGGCCGCGGCGAAGTGTTCGCTCGCGAAGCGGCGATCGTAGCCCACCACCACGGATCCCTGCGCGCCCTGGTCTCGCAGGTAGTTGGCGAAGCCCTGGGCACAGCGACGGACGTTGTGGAAGGTGTAGTTCTCCGCGATACGGCCGCGCCAACCGTCGGTGCCGAAACGGATATCGGTCATGGTCTTCCCTCCGGTGCGGTGGTCATGGCGGCGAGGATGGCCCGGACACGGCTCTGGAGCCGCGGCGGAACGCCTCCGGCGGTCCGGGCCTTCGGGTCCTCGTCAGACAGTATAGCAGCCGGGGGAGGCAGATACAAGGCCGGTGGGGAACTGGGGAACTTGCGGGGGTGTCCAGGGACGTCCGGTGCATCTGGTCTCACGCCCGGACGCGGTCTACAGCTGCTCGGAGGGCGCTTCGGGCCTCTTCGGCGTGGTGGCTCCGCCCTGGGGGATGGGGTGGGCATGCCCCCGGAGAGGGGCGTGCCCACCCCTATATGGAATTCAGTCCAGGGCGCCGACCTCCTGGAGGAGTCGCAGGGTTCCTTCCAGGTCCTCCAGATCCGACAGGTCCAGATCCGGTGTCCGGATCTCGGACAGGGGCTTCAGCAGGGGGTGGGTGGGGATCCCGGGCACCAGGGGATACTCGTAGGTCTCGTTGGCGAAGTAGCTCTGGGCCTCTTCGCTCAGGAGGAAGCGTACGAAGGCCTCTGCGTTCTCGGTGTTGTGGGCGGTGTCCAGGATGCCCACGCCCGCCACGTTGATCATGGCCCCTGCATCCCCGCTCTCGGGGTAGTGGTTCCGGGCCGGGAAGTTCGGATCCTCGGCCAAGAAGCGGAACAGGTAGTAGTGGTTCACCAGGCCGAGCAGGATCTCGCCCCGGCCGGTGGCCTCCACGATGGGGGTGTTCTTGGGATAGGACTGGACATCGTTGGCCAGCATGGCCAGGAGCCATTCCCGGGCCCGCTCCTCTCCCTCCAGGGCCCGGAGCCCGGTGACGAAGGCCTGGAAGCTGCCGTTGGTGGGGGCCCAGCCGACCTGGCCCTTCCACTGGGGTTCGGTGAGCTCCCAGATGCTGTCCGGCACCTGGTCCTCGGCCAGGGCGTCGGTGTTGTAGACGAAGACCCGGGCCCGGCCGCTGATGCCCACCCAGCGCCCTTCCCGGCTGCGGAAGCGGGGCTCCACCCGTTCCAGGATCTCCGAGGGGAGGGCCACGAAACGGCCAGCCCGCTCCAGGGCCCCCAGGGCACCTGCATCCTGGCCGTAGAAGACCTCCGCGGGCGAGTTGGCCCCCTCTTCCAGCACGGTGGCAGCGAGCTCGGCTGTCCCGCCGTAGCGCACCTCTACCTGGATGCCGGTCTGCTCCTGGAATCGCTGGATGAGGGGCCCTACCAGGTTCTCGTTCCGTCCGGAGTAGACCACCAGGGTCTGGGCATCCGAGGCCTCTGGGCTGTCGCTCAAGGGCGGGGTGGGCAGGGGGCTCTGACAGGCCACAGCCGCCAGGGCCACAGCGAGCAGCACCAAGGTCCCCAACAGGGAGATTCCAGATGGACGCAGGAAGTTCACGGTCGTTGTCCTCCTTTGACGTGCTTTGACGTGCAAACGGACGTTCAAGCGGCCGAAGCGCGACACGGTGCGGGGACCGGGTCGCACGGATGGATCCGGAGACCACTTCGTGAAACAGGGTACAAGAAGGGAGAACCGATTTCAAGGGGGTTCTGGGGGGCCAACCGGAGGTGCCGGGTACGGTGGCGGTGAACGGCGGCCTGTGTCCGGCTTCAGCCGCGGTGAAAAGGCCTTTAGGCGTGGAGGTTAAATGGGTTTAACCTCTGGGGGCGGTGCCCCATGGGGCTGCTCCAGGGGGAGCCCACGGGACATCCGGGTTGTCGGGGAGCGGCCCCGGCTCCACGGGGCGATCCCGGGAATGGGTCGGGGATTCGTTCCCTGGAGCCGGGGTCGGGAAGGATGGATCACGGGGCCGACGGGGCGCTCTCGCCGCCCTGGGGGCGCTGGCCCAGCTCCTTGTCCAGCAGGAGGATGGCGGCCCGATCGTCGCCGGCCAGGTCGAGCTGGTCCACGATCCGTCCGACCGTGTCCTCCTCCTCCACCTGCTCGTTGACGAACCATTCCATGAGGGATTGGGCCGCGTAGTCCCGCTCCTCCACGGCCAGCCGGTAGATGTCGTGGATGTGGCCCGTGATCTTCCGCTCGTGGTCCAGGGCCTGTCGGAAGATCTCCAGGGGGCTGCCGAACTCCGCGGGTGGGGCCTCGATGGCTCCCAGCTCCACGTGGCCGCCCCGTTCCAGCACATGGCGCAGGATGCGCATGGCGTGGCCGTACTCCTCCTGGCTCTGGCCGTACATCCACTGGGCGAAGCCGTCCAGGCTCTTCTCCTCGAAGTGGGTGGCCATGGCCAGGTAGATGTAGGACGAGAACAGCTCTCGGTTGATCTGCTCGTTCAAGGCCCGCTGCATCCGTTCGCTCAACATCTTTCCACCTCCTTGTGAGGGTCGATTGAAAGGGGGCCCGGCACATGGAGAGAGCTCCCCGGTGCGGGCATGGATCGCATGCCCAAGTTCCATTATACCCGCGCAGGCCCGGGTTGGGATGGACATTTCAGTTGCACTCTGTTTGAACTTTGTTACAATAACGGAGCCCACCCGGGCTTCAACCCCGGCACAACGGTTCGAGAACCCGGGGCTGGTATGGGGAGACCACGGGAAGCACGTCGCGGCCTGGGGTCTCGGGTCGGGACTCCCCGAAGAACGAGAAGATCGGCCATTCGAAGCGAGGATCGAAGCGAGGACATCTATGCTCACCCTGGTCGAGAAGGTCCTCTTCTTGGTGGTGGCCGTGGGGGCCCTCTACTACGGCTACCGCAACTTCAGCAAGGTCTACCAGGTGGTGCGCCGGGGGCAGGGCCAGTTCCCCACCCGCGGGGAGCTGGTGGCACGTCTGGTGGACGCGGCCCTCACCTGGCTGACCCTGCGGCCCACCTGGAAGATCCGTCGGGCCACAGATGTCTTCCACGCCATGATCGCGTGGGGGTTCGTCTTCTACTTCCTGGTCAACTTCGGCGATCTGCTCCAAGGCTACTTCCCCATCACCTTTCTGGGGCGCGGGGCCATCGGCAACGCGTACCGCTTCCTGGCAGACCTCTTCAGCGTCTCCGTCCTGGTGGGGATGCTCTACTTCCTGGTGCGCCGTTTTGTCCTCCACGCCCGAGAGCTCGGCTATCACTCAGGGGTGGTGTTGGTGGACAAGGTGCGCCAGGGCGGCATCCAACGGGACTCCCTCATCGTGGGGCTGTTCATCCTCTTCCACGTGGGCTTTCGCTTCCTGGGCGAGAGCTTTGCCGTGGCCCTGGAGCGGCTGGAGACCGGCCACGGGGATCCGTCCCAGCCCTTTGCCAGCGCGGTGAGCCTGCTGTGGAGCGGCATGGGGGAGACCGCCCTCCGCATCGGGCAGCACGTGGGCTGGTGGGGAGCCCTGGGGCTCATCCTGGCCTTCATCCCCTATTTCCCCTACAGCAAACACTTCCACCTCATCATGTCCGGGGTGAACTTCCTCACCAAGCCCCGCCGCACCTCCCTGGGCACCCTGGACCCGGAGGACTTCGAGGACGAGACCCGGGAGGTCTTCGGCGTGGCCCGGCTGGAGGACCTCCACTGGACCCATCTGGTCGATCCCTACGCCTGCATCATGTGCAACCGATGCCAGGACGTCTGCCCGGCCTACACCACCGGCAAGGAGCTCTCCCCCTCTGCACTGGAGATCAACAAGCGCTACTTCATCAACCAACATGTGGAGGCCCTGGCCCAGGGCCAGGAGACGCCGCCCCTGTTGGAGTACGCGATCAGCGAATCCGCGGTGTGGGCGTGCACGGCCTGCGGCGCGTGCGTGGAGATTTGTCCGGTGGGCAACGAGCCCATGTTCGACATCCTCTACATGCGGCGCTACCAGGTGTTGGTGGAGAACCGGTTCCCCCACGAGCTCCAGGCCGCCTACCGGGGGATGGAGCGCAACGGCAACCCCTGGAACCAGAGCGCGGGCGACCGCATGGCCTGGGCCCAGGGCCTGGACGTGCCCACGGTGGACCAGAACCCGGACGCGGACATCCTGTGGTGGGTGGGCTGTGCCCCCTCCTACGACCCCCGGGCCCGGCAGACAGCCCAGGCCCTGGCCAAGGTGCTCAACCACGCTGGGGTGAACTACGCGGTGCTGGGCGAGCAGGAGACCTGCACCGGGGACTCGGCCCGACGCTCGGGCAACGAGTACCTCTTCTACGAGCTGGCCCAGATGAACGTCGAGACCCTCAACCAGGTGCGGCCCAAACGCATCGTCACCACCTGTCCCCACTGTCTCCACACCCTGGGCAAGGAGTATGCCCAGTTCGGCGGCCACTACGAGGTGATCCACCACACCCAGCTCCTCTCGGAGCTGATCGCGTCCGGCCAGCTCTCCTACGAGCTCGTGCCCGAGGGCAAGGTCACCTTCCACGACCCCTGTTATCTGGGGCGGCACAACGGCATCGTGGACGCTCCCCGACAGGTGCTCCAGGCCGGCAACATCCGCCTGGAGGAGATGCCCCGACATGGGCGCCAGAGCTTCTGCTGTGGCGCCGGCGGGGGCCAGATGTGGAAGGAGGAGGAGCCGGGCCAGAAGGCCGTCAACCAGGAGCGGTACGAGGAGGCCCGCCGGACCGGCGCGGGCACCATCGCGGTGGGCTGCCCCTTCTGCCTCACCATGCTCACCGACGCCTCCAAGGCCGCGGACGAGGGGGTGGTGGTCAAGGATGTGGTGGAGCTGATCGCGGAGAACCTCCCCGAGCCCTCATGAGTTGGCCGGCCTCCGTTCCCGGGATCTCCAAGCCGAAGGCGGCCCCTTGGGGCCGTCTTCTCGCGTCAGCCCAGCAGCTCCCGGACGGTGGCCAACACCTGGTCGAACATGGCCACGGTCAGGCGGCCCGTCTGGGTGTTCTGGCGGCTCACGTGGTAGGAGGCCACCAGGGTGGGCAGCGCCTCCCCCAGGGGGTAGACCTGGCCGTGGCGGAACGCCAGCCGGGGGACGGCGTGGCCCATCTGCCCCAGGGCCCGAAGGGTGCCGTCGAAGGCCATCCGGCCCAGGGCCAGGATCACCCGAAGCCGCCGGAGGAGGTGGAGTTCGGCCACCAGGAAGGCCCGGCAGTTGGCCAGCTCCTGGGCCGTGGGGCGGTTCTGTGGGGGGACACACCGGGCCACCGCGGAGATGTAGCAGTCCCTCAGGGTCAGGCCGTCCTCCCGGGAACGGGAGTGGGGCTGGCTGGCGAAGCCGGCCCGGTACAGGGCCGGGTACAGGAAGTCCCCGGAGCCGTCGCCGGTGAACATCCGGCCTGTGCGGTTGGCGCCGTGGGCTCCGGGCGCCAGCCCCACGACCAGGAGCCGGGCCTCGGGATCCCCGAACCCCGGCACGGGCCGTCCCCAGTACTCCCAGTCCCGGTAGGCCCGTCGCTTGGTGCGGGCCACCTCCTCCCGCCAGGCCACCAGTCGGGGGCAGGCCCGGCAGGCCACCACCCGAGCATGGAGCTGTTCCCAGGTCTCTGGGCCGCGCGGGGATGGGTTCATCCTTTCATGGCTCCGGCAAGCAGGCCCCGCAGGAAGTACCGTCCCAACAGGACGTAGACCAGGAGGGTGGGGGCAGCCACGATCAGCGCGCCGGCCATCTGGACGTTGTACTCGGTGAACTGCCCTCCCCCCATGTTCTGGAGGGCCACGGTGGCCGGCTGGGCCCGGGTGCTGGAGATGACCACCGCGAAGAGGTACTCGTTCCAGATCTGGGTGAACTGCCAGATGGCCACCACCACAAACCCTGGGATGGAGAGGGGCAACAGCACGCTGCGGTAGATCCGGAAGAAGTTGGCCCCGTCGATCCGGGCGGCCTCCACCAGCTCGTTGGGCACCCCTGCGTAGTAGTTGCGGAAGATGAGGGTGGTGATGGGGATGCCGTAGACCACGTGGACCAGGACCAGCCCCGAGATGGTCGCGTAGAGCTGGATGGACTGGAGGAAGCGCACCAGGGGGATCAGGATGCTCTGGTAGGGGATGAACATGCCGAAGAGGATCAGGGTGAAGAGGGTCTCGGAGCCTCGGAAACGCCACTTGGACAGCACGTAGCCGTTCAGGGAACCCAGGATGCAGGAGATCACCGTGGCCGGGACCACCATGCGGACGCTGTTCAGGAACCCATCGCCGATGCCCCGGATGTTGGCCTCGGGGCGGCCGTTCCACGCCTGGGCAAAGCTCTCCAAGGAGATGGGGCTGGGCCAGTCCCACATGGTGCTCAGGCTCACGTCCGCGAAGCGCTTGAAGCTGGTGGCGAAGACCAGGTAGAGGGGGAAGAGGTAGTAGATCGCGAAGGCCAGGAGCACCCCGTAGACCAGGGCCCGCGTCAGGGTGAGGCGCCGGATCATGGTCACATCTCCTCCTGGCGGTTGGAGTAGAGGTAGGGCACGATGAGCAACGCCACCAGGATGAGCATGATCATGGCGATGGCCGAACCCTTGGCGAAGGCATTGCCCTGGAACACGGTGTAGTACATGTTGACCCCGGGCATGTCCGTGGCAAAGGCCGGGCCGCCACCGGTCATGGCCATGACCAGATCGAAGACCTTCAGGGAGAAGTGGCCCAGGATGATCACCGCGCTCAGGGTGATGGGCCGCAGCAGGGGCAGCTCGATGAGGCGGAAGATCTGCCATTCGGACGCGCCGTCCACCCGGGCTGCCTCCTTCAGCTCATCCGGGATGCCCCGGAGGCCGGCCAGGTACATGGCCATGGTGAAGCCGGACATCTGCCAGATGGCCGCCAGGGTCATGGGGAGCAGGGCCAAAGGCACCAGGAGCTTCACCTTCAGCCATTCCGGTCGGGAGCCGGGCCAGATGGTGGGATCCGTGATCCAACCCCACTGGAGCCCCTCCAGCCCCACCTTGGCCAGGATCAGGTTGATGCCCGAGGGGTCCGCGGGGTAGTTTCCCGGAAAGAAGATCCAGCGCCAGATGGTGCCGGTGACGATGAGGGAGAGGGCCATGGGGAAGAGGTAGATGCTGCGCAGGGTGTTCTCCCCCCGGATCCGCTGGTCCAGCAGGATGGCCAGGGTGAGCCCCAGGGCCAGGCAGCCGGCGATGAAGACGACGGTGAAGACAACGGTGTTGCGGATGTCGGCCTGGAAGCGGACGTCCTGGAAGATCCGGCGGTAGTTCTCCAGGCCCACCCAGGTGTAGTCCGGGAGCAGGGTGTTCCACTTGGTCATGGAGACATACCCCGTCCAGCCGATGAAGCCGTAGACGAAGATGGCGATGGCGATGATCGAGGGGGAGATCATGAGGATGGGGATGATCCGCTCCCAATCCCAACGCCGTGAGGCCGCTCGGATGCGGGGCAAGGCGGTCGTCCGTGCCATGGGGATTCCTCCACAGACCGTGGGGGCGGCAAAAGCCATGTGGAGCGGGGGACTGGCCACCCGCTCCACATGGAACCGCGCTCTTCCCTCTGCCCAGAGAGGGTGCCGTTCAGAGGGCTACTGGCCCAGGTAGGTCTCCTCCGCGGCCTGCTGCAGGGTCTCCAGGAGGAGGTCGATGTCCCGGTCCACCACGAAGTTCAGGGTGGCGTCCAGCAGGACCGTGGCCGCGAACGCGTCCGGCGCCGCGGAGCCGTGGACCGCGCTGGGGACCAGCGCGTTGGAGGCAAAGTCGTCCATGGAGAACTGGTGGTACGCGCCGAAGACGTCGGGGTCACAGTCGATGCGGGCACAGATGGAGCCCTTCTTGGGGTTGAAGGCCTCCTGGCCCTCCCGGCTGCCCACCACCCGCAGCCAGTTGATCGCGTTCTCCCGGTGCGGCGCGCCCTTGGGCAGGCCGAAGGAGTCGTTCACCACCATGAAGCTGCCCTCGGAGCCCGGGGAGGGCACGTAGCCGATCTCCTCGCCCAGGGTGCGGCCGGTGTTGATGAAGTAGCCCGCGGCCCAGTCGCCCATGATGTTCATGGCCGCCTTGCCGTCGGCCACCATGCCCGCGGCCTCGGCCCAGCTCACCGCGGAGTAGTCCGGGTTGGTGTAGTCCAGCATGCGGCTGAAGAGCTCCGTGGCCGCCCGCACCTCGTCGCTGGTCCAGGCCACGCTGCCATCCCACAGGCCCTGGTAGCCGTCCGGGCCCAGCGCGCCCAGCAGCACGTCCTCGTACAGGTGCGCGACCTCGAAGCGATCCTTGCCGCCCATGGCCAGGGGGGTGATGCCCGCGGCCTGGAGCGCTTCGGCCACCTGGAAGAAGTCGTCGAAGGTCCTGGGGGGCTCCAGGCCGTTCTCCTGGAAGATGGCCGTGTTGTACCACAGGACGTTGCCCCGGTGCACGTTCACTATCACGGAGTAGAGCTCCCCCTCATAGGTGACCATGTCCAGCAGGGCCTGGGGGAACTTGTCCAACCAGCCCTCCTCCTCGTAGAGGAAGGTGATGGGCTCCATGTAGTCGGTGACCACCCAGTTGGCCAGCAGCTCCTGGCCGCCGTGGACCTGGAAGCTGTCCGGAGGATCGCCGCCCAGCATCCGGGTCTTCAACACGGCCTTGGCATCTGTGCCTGCACCGCCGGCCACCGTCGCGTTGATGATCTCCACGTCCGGGTGGCGCTGCCGGTAGATCTCGAAGAGCGCGGCCAGGCCGTCCGCCTCGCCGGGATTCGTCCACCAGCTGAAGATCTCCAGCACGTTCTCGCCGCCCTCCTCCGCGGGCTGGGCCTCCTCGGCTGCAGGCTGCTCCTCCTGGGCCGGTTGCGAGGCCTGGGGCGCCGCGGGGGCCTGGCAGGCAGCCAACACCAGCACAAGGACCAGTGCGACGGCCAACAGGATCGAACGACGTTCTCTGGTCATGGACAGTCCTCCTTTGTGTTGATGGATGGAGCCTCGGAACTGCCGTAGAGGATGGGCCTCGGCCAGGAATCGCGCCGTTGACCCGATCCGACACGGGACAATAGGCCGTTCGATCGCCGGAGACCTGGGGGAGAGGTCCCGCTCGATGAGATCCTAGCATGCGGGCAATCAGGCTGTCAACCACGTCTGAAACCCCCCCCCTGGCACGTTTGAACCCCCCCGGAACCTGAACTCCCGGAGGCGCGGGAGGGTCGACGCCCCGGCCCTCCCGCGCCCGGAACGCGTTCCCGCGTGGCCCCTCCGCGGTGAGCGACGGTCTACCCGAGACGACGGTGGAGGGGAGACAGGGGCCAGGGGAGAGGGAAGGGAAGACGAACGGGAGGTGTCGATAACAGCAGAGGGGCCAATGCCTCAGGCATTGGCCCCTCTGCATGCCCCTTTTCGGGACCGGCGAGCTCTCGAGGCTAGCCGTCCCAGATCCCCGCGATCTCCTTCAGTCGGCCCAGATCCCGGATCTGGATGCGGCGGTATCCGAGCTCCACCAGGCCCTTGCGCTTGAAGTCCCGGAGGATGGCGCTGACGGTCTCTCGATAGGTCCCCAGGCGATCGGCCAGGGACTGGTGGCTCACCCCGTGGATGACGGTTCCGTGCTCCTGGGCCAGCCGCACCAGGAGCCCCGCCAGCCGCTCCGGCAGCTTCCGGTAGGCCACGTCCTCCAGGTTGTCCTCGATCTGGAGGAGGCGACGACCGTAGGTCTGGAGCATGCCCCATCCCAGGATGGGGTACTGGATGGCCATGTTCTGGGCCTCTGTCTCGGGGATGGCCCACAGGGTGACCTCTGTGGCGGCCTCCGCGAAGACCGTGGGGTCCCCGGGCATGTCCAGGGCGCCCTCGCCGAAGACCGCCCCAGGTTCCAGGGTGGTCACCACGAAGCGGCGCCCCTCCCGGTTGGTGCACACCAGGTGGACTTTCCCCTCCATCAGGACGTACATGTGGCTGCGCAGTTCCTCCGGGGTGGCCACGACGCTCCCCGGGCCCAGGGAGCGCATGTGGATGCCGTGGCCGAAGGCCGGATCCTGCCGCCACAGCTCTCTCAGCATCTGGGGCAGATCGGGGCCGGTATCCTGAACCCGCACCCGGTTCTGACTGCCTTCGGTGCGGGGACGGGCAGCTTCGGGTCCACGTGCCATGTCGGTTCCTTTCGCCTCGTGGATCTGGCTCGATGGCAGGAGTGGGGAGGAGGTGCAGGGCACGGGTTCCAGAACGAGTCCGGGCCTGTGGCCGACCCCCGGTCGGAGTCCGATCCACCTCCCTGTGCGCCCGTTGCCCATGCCATGGCCGTCCCCTCTCCTCCAAAACCCTTGCATAGAATAGGACGCAGAGGCCAGAGGTTTAGTTTCGTCGATCTGGCCGGGACTTCCGCGCCGCCAAGGCCATGGCCGCGGCTATCGCACCTGGAACGTTTCCTGGTATAATGGGGCTCCGGGCTCCCCCGGCCTGGTTGTCCCTTGGTCGAGTACCCCCTGTAGAGTGAGGTGTTGGATGTTGCGAGAGCAGCCGCTGTCCGCGATCGTCCATCCCTGGCTGCGCAGCCTGCGCGTGGCCTTTGTTCCCGGCCCCGAGAGAACGCCCTTGCTGGAACGCTTCGGCGTGCGGTGGTTGGAGACCTTTCGGGCTTTGGGGCATCACGTGCTGGAGCAGCCCCAGGGACGCGTGGACTGTCTCTTCACCACCGCCCCCTTTGGCCGGCCTCTGAACTGGCGCAAGGCCCTTCTCTTCACTGCGCGGCGTCGCTGGGGCCTGGAGAACACACCCACCATCCTGACCCTGGTCCATGCCCGCCCCGACGCGTTCCACGCCATGTTGGATCATTTCGAACGGGCCCTGCAGCGGACCCCGCCGGACCCCGAGGACTTCGCCTTCGAGGGGCTGGCTCCCACAGCCTACCAGACCCTCATCGAGCAGGGCCTGCGGGGCGGCCCCATCCTGGCCCTGGAACGGCTGGTCCAGGCCCAGGCCAAGAGCATTCGGGTTCTGCTGGTGGTGGGGGAGGAGGAGCCCCAGTACGCCTATCTCTTCGACCTGGTGGGCGCCCACCCCCGGGTATCGGCCCACCTGGGCGACGGCTTCTACCGGGATCTGGCCTTGCGGGTGGTCACCGCCCTGAGCACCCAGGAGGTGACCCAGCACCAGGTGGTGGGCGAGCCGATCCCCCGAGCGGTGTGGGAGACCCTGACCACCCCCCAGGCCATGCGTCGTGCGGCCCAGGAGCTGGGGCGACGCAACTTCTTCACCCGCATGGTCCGCATCGCGGATCTGGTCCACGTGCCCGCGGTGGACGAGGCCGTGGCCTCCCAGTACAGCGAGGGCTGTTTCGCCACCTGGGATCCCCAGATCTCGGCCCTCATCGCCACCATCACCGGCAGCGCCCGCCCGGTGGACAAGGACAACATCACCGAGAACGAGCTGGCCGTCATCGTGGGGGTGCGACCCGACGGCAAGGGCGCACGGGTACGCCACGTGGAGGGCAAGCGCAACGATCCCCCCTCGTCCGAGGCGGTGGAGATGATGGCCATGGACGAACCCCTGCCCCGCATCCACCTGATCCGGCCCGGCCCGGACGGGGACAGCACCTCGGTGGAGGTGCCGGTGGCCCGCTCCAAGCTCCACGGCCATCGAGGCATCCAGGCCTACGACCCCCGGTGGGTGGAGTTCGTGCCCCTGGATCCACCCTACTACCACTATCCGGTCTCCTGCGCCACCGAGGCCCAGGCCCGGGGCATCCGGGATGCCTTTGCCCGCTCCCAGGCCCTGCAGCACCCGGAAGATCCTCGCAAGGTGGTCTTCACCGTCCTGCCCGGACACGGCCTGGTCATGGTGGAGAAATGGGACCCGGACCGGGCTCCCTTCCAGCTCTTCTGGGAATACATGGACGCAGGGATCCTCCAGATCGATCCTCGGGTGCCCCAGGGGCTCTTTACCTACGAACCCGGAGACGACGGCCTGCACCATCTGCGCCTCCTCGAATGAACTGCCCAGGGGAGCCATGCGCACCATCTACGTGGAGAAGCAGATCCCCCGCATGTTGCTCACCAAGGCCATCGCGTCCCGCTGGCCCGACTTCGTGTGGACCCCCCTCTCCGCGGCCCGGGTGGTGGATCTCCCGGATCCTCCCCTGCCCGGCCCCCGCTGGATCCGTCTGCGCAACCTGGCCTGTGGCATCTGCGCGTCGGATCTCTCCCTCCTCTTCGTCCACGCGGACCCCTCGGTGGCCCCGGCCGCGCTCCCGGCCACCCAGCGCTTCTACCTGGGCCACGAGACGGTCAGCGTGGTCACCCAGGTAGGGCCCCAGGTCACCCGGGTCCGCCCCGGGGACCGGGTCATCATGGACACCCACTTCTCCGGGGCCAACTGCTTCACCCTGGAACGGCAGGAGCTGTGTCCCATGTGTGCCGCCCAGGAGCCCCACTTCTGCTTCCACAAGTCCGCGCCCGGGCCTCGGGGCATCGGTGGCGGCTTCGGGGACGGCTACATCACCCATGAGACCGCGGTCCATCCCTGTCCCCCCGAGCTGAGCCTGGACCAGGCCGTCCTGGTGGAGCCCATCGCGGTGGCCCTCCACGCGGTCATGCGCCATCCACCCCGGGAGGGCGAGAAGGTGTTGGTCGTCGGCGCGGGGATCATCGGCCTCCTCACGGTGATGGCCCTCCGGGCCCTGGTTCCGGAGGTGGAGATCGCGGTCATTGCCCGATACCCCCACCAGCAGGAGATGGCCCGACGGCTGGGCGCGGACCACATCCTCCCCCAGGGGGACTCCCAGGCCGTGGCCCGGATCGCCGGCGGCACCTTCTACGCTGCGCCCCTGAACCGGGGCCTGGTGGTGGGCGGTTTTCACCGGATCTACGACTGCGTGGCGAACCCCCGCACCACCTACGATGCGCTGCGTTGGGTACGGCCCAACGGCTCCGTGGTCATGGTAGGTGCCCACATGGCGCCCATGCCCCGGATCGACCTGACCCCCCTCTGGTACCACCAGGTGGCGCTGGTAGGGGTATACGCCCATGGCGTCGACGAATGGCAGGGCCGTCGCCAGCACACCTACGACTGGGTCTACGAGCTGTTCGCCGAGGAGAAGCTCCCTGTCCAGGGGCTCATCACCCACCGCTTTCCCCTGGAGGCCTACCGAGAGGCCATCCGCGTGGCCATGGACAAGCGGGGCCACCGGTCCATCAAGGTCGTCTTCCAGATGGAGGATCTCTAGCCCCCAGCACCGCAGCCACCGATCCAGTGGCATCGGCCAGCGCGGCACGGTGCCACCCACCAGCCCCGATGAGGAACGCACCATGCCCCCGGTCACCCGTCTGCACTGGCTCTTCTGGAACCCAGACGAACATCGTCCCCGCGCGTTGGTCCGCATCGCGTTCCAGACCGCGCTGACCGTCCTGCTCCTCCTGGTCCTCGGCTTCCTTGTCCTGGGCCCCCTGTGGGGCGCGCTGCGCACCGGTGGACTCTCCCAGGACCTGGCCGACTTCGTCGCCACCGCCTTGGGCACCACCCTGGGCTCCGGCCTGAGCGTGGTGCTTGCCGTATGGCTGGCCTCACGTTTTCTGGACCGCCGCCCCTTTGCCGACCTGGGTCTCCACCTGGACACGGCCTGGTGGCGGGACTTCGCCTTTGGTCTGGCCTTGGGCATCCTGCTCATGACCGGCATCTTCTGGGTAGAATGGCTGGCGGGATGGGTCGTGGTGGTGGAATACCTCCGCAGCCCGGCCGGCATCCCCTTTGTCGTGGCCATCTGGGGCCCCGTGGCCCTCTTCCTGGTCGTGGGCTTCTACGAGGAGCTCCTGGCCCGGGGCTACTGGCTGCGCAACCTGGCCGAGGGCCTGGCCCTGCCCCCTCTGGGACCTTCGGGCGGGCTGCTGTTGGCCTACGTCCTCACCTCGGGGGTCTTCGGCGCCCTGCACCTGGGCAACCCGAACGCCACCTGGACCAGCACGGCCAACCTGGTCCTGGCTGGCCTGCTCCTGGGCCTGCCCGTGATCCTCACCGGCGAGCTGGCCATCTCCATCGGCCTCCACATCACCTGGAACTTCTTCCAGGGCAACGTCTATGGCTTCCCTGTCAGCGGCCTCTCCGCCAACCGGGTGACCTTCCTGGCCATCGAACAGCGGGGGCCAGAGCTGTGGACCGGCGGTACCTTCGGGCCCGAGGCAGGCCTGGTGGGCATCGGGGCCATGGGGGTGGGCGTCCTCCTGATCCTGGCCTGGATCCGGTGGACCCGGGGCTCCCTGGCCCTGCACACCGAGTGGGCCCGCTACGTCCCAGCCCCTGCCTCCCAGGCCGAACGCCTGCTCTCCGGGGAGAGCTCTGCCCCATGAGTGGGAAGCTCTGGGGCGGGCGCTTCACCGGGGCCACGGATCCCCGGATGGAGGCCTTCAACGCGTCCATCGCCTTCGATCGCCGTCTCTGGCAGGTGGACATCCGGGGCAGCCAGGCCTATGCCCGGGCCCTGGCCCAGGCCGGTATCCTGGCTCCCGAGGAGGCCGAGGCCATTGTCCGCGGGCTGGACCGGGTGGCCCAGGAGTGGCAGGAAGGGCGCTTCGTCCTCCAGCCCGGCGACGAGGACATCCACACGGCCAACGAGCGGCGCCTCACCGAGCTCATCGGGCCTGTGGCCGGCAAGCTCCACACGGGGCGAAGCCGGAACGACCAGGTGGCCACCGATCTGCGTCTGTGGCTGCGCGAGGCCATCGACCGGCTACAGGAGCACCTGTACCGGCTGTTGGCCACGGCCGCGGATCGGGCCGAGGCCGAGATCCACGTGCTCATGCCGGGCTACACCCACCTCCAGCCGGCCCAGCCGGTCCGCTGGAGCCACTGGCTCCTGAGCCATGCCTGGGCCTGGCAGCGGGACGCCCAGCGCCTCCAGGAGGTGCGGCGACGGGTGGATGTGCTGCCCTTGGGCAGCGGCGCGCTGGCCGGAAACCCCTTTCCCATCGACCGGGAGTTCCTGGCCCGGGAGTTGGGCTTCCAGGCCCTCAGCCCCAACAGCATGGACGCGGTCAGCGACCGGGACTTCGTGGTGGAGTTCCTCCAGTGGGCCGGGCTCACCCAGCTCCACCTGAGCCGGTGGGCCGAGGACCTGATCCTCTACAGCACCCGGGAGTTCGGCTTCGTCACCCTGGCCGACGCCTACAGCACCGGCAGCAGCCTCATGCCCCAGAAGAAGAACCCCGATTCCCTGGAGCTGATCCGGGGCAAGAGCGGACGGGTCCTGGGCCATGCCCTGGGGCTGGGGATCCTCCTGAAGGCCCTGCCCAGCACCTACAACAAGGACCTCCAGGAGGACAAGGAGCCACTGTTCGACGCGGTGGACACCCTGGAAGGAAGCCTGACCATCGCCCTGGGGGTCCTCTCCACCTTGACCCTCCACCCGGAGCGGATGGCCCAGGCCCTGGTGCCGGAGATGTTGGCCACGGACCTGGCCGAGTACCTGGTGGGCAAAGGGGTTCCCTTCCGCGAGGCCCACCACATCACCGGCGCGGCCGTCCGCCTGGCCGAGGAGCAGGGGATCCCCCTGTCCGAGCTGTCGGTGGAGATGCTCCAGCAGCTCCATCCGGCCTTCCAGGAGGACGTCGCCCAGCTCTGGAGCTACGAGGCCAGCGTGGAGCGACGCGATCTCCCCGGAGGCACCAGCCGCCGGGCGGTCCAGGCCCAGATCCGAGCCCTGCGAGCTTTTTTGCGGCAAGGAGCGTGATTCCCAGATTCGTTGAACTCTCCGCTTGGGTATGCTACACTTGGGGTAGTTAACCCATTCCGCCACCCCACCGTAAGGGAGGAAGCGCATGAAACGCCTCGTTGCCGTCTTGGTGAGCATTGTGTGGCTTGTCCTGCTCGTGGGCGGTGGGTATCTGGTCTTCACCGGCGGGGTTGCGCAGGTCCTCTCGTTGCTTCCCCAGGACCTCCGGGATCGGTTGGGCGCCCCGGTCGCGGGGATCCCAGAGGCACCGCCTTCCTCGGAGGAGCCCGCTGGACCGACAGAGCCACAGCCCCCGCCTGCGCCCGAGGCGCCGGCAACCGCCACTCCCACGCCCCAGCCTGCCTCCCCCTCCACCCCCCCAGAGCCCACTCCGACCCCCACAGCCACTCCCACCCTGGCCGCATCCTTCGTTCCCGTGGCCGTGGTGGAGCTGACCCAGCTCCGGGCCGGGCCCGGGACGGACTACTCCATCGTGGGCACGGTGGACGCCGGGAGCACCGTGGCCCTGGTGGCCCAGGATCCCTCCGGGGCCTGGTATCAGCTGCTGGATGGAAGCTGGATCCAGGCCGACGCTCTGGCCGAGCGGCCGCCGTTGTCCGTGGCCACACCCACCCCGGCCCCGTCCACGCCACCTCCAGCCGAGACCCCCGCGCCGGCTGCCACCCCTGTGGTGGCCCGGGTCAACGCGGATGCCAACCTGCGGGCCGGGCCCGGAACCGAGTACGAGCGGATCGGGGGTGTGCGCTTCAACGAGGAGGTGCGGGTCGTGGGCAAGACCCCGGATGGCCAGTGGTACCTGCTGGACACCGGAGCCTGGCTCTTCTTCGCCCTGATCGACCAGGCCCTGGACGTGCCGGTGGTGACTCCCGAGGCCCAGCCGACCCCCGCGGAGGCCCCGTCCGAGGCCACCCCTGCCCCGGTCACCAACAATGTGGCCAATCTGCGGTCTGGCCCGGGGACGGAGTTCGAGGTGGTGGAGACCGTGCCTGCGGGCACGCCGGTGGTGGTGGTGGGCCGGAACCCGGCCGGGGACTGGCTCCGGCTGGAGGACGGGCGCTGGATCTTCGCGGCCCTGGTGGACAACGTGCCCGAGGACCTGCCCGTGGTGGAGCCCGGCGCGCCTGAGGAGACCGCTAGCCCCACGCCGGTGGCCACGGCCGGAGCCACCCCTTCGCCGGAGGAGGAGGCCGCCCCGACACCGACAGACACACCGATCACCCGGGTGGAGTCCAACCTGCGCAGTGGTCCCGGCCTGGACTTTCCGGTGATCCGGGTTGTCCCTGCCGACACCCCCTTGGTCCTGGTGGGACGGAACGAGGAAGGCGACTGGCTCCGGTTGGAGGACGGCACCTGGATCGCCTTTATCCTGGTGGACAACGTGCCCGAGGACCTGCCCGTGGTGGCGCCCGAGGAGGCCACCGCGACCCCGGAGAGCACGGCCACGCCGGAGGCGCCGGACCCCCAGGCCACGCCCACCGAGGAGGCCACCCCGGCCGCTGAGGGCGCGGCCAAGGTGAGCGGAGAGACGCCAGCCCAGCCGGTGGTGAACCGGAATGCCAATCTGCGGTCTGGCCCGGGGACGGAGTTCGAGGTGGTGGAGACCGTGCCTGCGGGCACGCCGGTGGTGGTGGTGGGCCGGAACCCGGCCGGGGACTGGCTCCGGCTGGAGGACGGGCGCTGGATCTTCGCGGCCCTGGTGGACAACGTGCCCGAGGACCTGCCCGTGGTGGAACCCTAGGCCCTCGACCCGCCCCTTTCACCCAACAGACGGCCGAGGACGCGGACGGCGACGAGCGGTGGAAAGCTCGTCGCCGTCTTGGGTTTTGGGCCAGACCTCTCAGGGGACGGCTTCGGCGAGGAGACGGGCCAGGGTGGGGGCCACCGCCTGGTACGAGAAGTGGCGGCGGGCCACCTGGTAGTTGCACTCGGTCATGTGGCGTCGCCGGACCGGATCCATCATGGCCTCCAGGCAGGCCTCCACGGTCTCCTCGGTGATGGCTCCCTGGATCTCCACCAGGTCCATGCCCAGGGGAGCGATGTCGGCCGTGTAGACGGGATAGCGGTTCACCAGGGCCGGCAGACGGAAGTAGAGGGTCTCCAGCAGGGCGTTGCCGAAACCCTCGTAGAGGCTGGGATAGGTGACGAAGTCCGCGTGGACGTAGGCGTCCCACAGGCGGTAGCGCTTCGGCCCGGGTCCGGGCCCCGGTGCCTGGTGGGGATCCGCGTAGGCCACAAAGTGATCTGCCGCGTGGATCAGGCGCACGCCGGCCTCCTCCGCCTGATGCTGCAGGGCCTCCAGGTACTCCATGCCCTCATCGCCCGCGTGGTGGGTGATGACCAGGGCCAGCTCCTTGTGCTGGCGTCGAGAGGCATGGCGGGGCAAGCCCATCCGCCGCACCAGGTCGATGGCGAGCTCGATCCCCTTGCGGGGGACCACCCGGGTGGGCTGCAGCACGAAGAGCGTCTGGCGGTCCAGGCCCAGGGTCTCCCGCAGGTCCGCGTTGTGTTCGTCGATGCCCGGCGCGGCCCGGGCGTAGTCGAAGATGTTGGGCACCACCACGCTGGCGAGCCCCCGTCGGGCCCGCAGGGTCTGCTGGGCCAGGGAGTTGATGACCACGTGGTGGACAGAGGGCAGGGCCGGGGGGAAGGCCTCCTCCAGCAGATCTCCCACCGCGTTCACCGCGAACCGCTCCCGCTCCCAGAAGAAATCGTGGTGGTGGGCAATGGCGGGAAAGTGGGTCTCCCGAATGTATCGGGCGATGGCCACTCCCAGGGCCACGTGCATGGGGATGGCCAGCGCGTTCTCCACGATGAGCAGGTGGATGTGGTGGTCCGCGCAGAAGGTGGCCAGGTCCTGTTGGAGGGTGTGGGCCATCTCCAGCAGGGCCTCCAGGACCTCTGGATCCCGTTCCGTGGTGCCGAAGATCCGGTTCTGGATGGCCCGCACCTCTGGGTGTTGGAAATGCATCCGGGGCACCACGGTCCCCTCCAGATCCGGGTCCAGCTCGCCTGCGCAGTAGAAGGCCCGGTGGCCCATCTCCTGGTAGATGGCCGCCCACTTGCGGGCTTCCAGGGAGACGCCGTCGGTACCTGCCAATCTGGTGGAGACGAAGCCCAGGTTCATGAGTGCTGTCCCTCCAGAGACTGGGTGGGGCGATGCCCCGAGACGACCGCTCTCGCGTCGTGGATCTCCTGCCTTTCCAGGCGGACCCCGGATGGCTCCGAGCCTCGGGATACCTGGAGGCCTCTGGCCATCAGCGGGCCACCTCTCGCCGCAGCCATCGCACCCCGTAGGCCGGCAGGTCCATGGCCACCACCCCGGACGCGGGAAGCGGGAACCGGGTGTTTGGGTCCAGCAGGTCCTGTAGGGGATCGCCGGGGAGCCACCCCAGCTCGTCGGCCCGGATCTCCAGCTCCACCTCGCGTCCGGAGACGTTGTGGAGGCAGAGGACCTGGCTGGTGCCATGGCGGGCGGTGCGCAGGAAACTGAAGACCGCGGGATGGAGAGGGAGGACCGTCTGGGGAGCCAGGGGGTGGAAGGCCGGCTCCCGTTGGCGGGCGGCCAGGAGGGCCCGATACCGTTGGAAGATCTGATGTCGGCGATGGCTTGGGTCGTCCAGCTCCGCCTCCAGGGTGGATCGGTCCAGTTTCTGGCGGTTGATGGTCCGGTAGTGGCCGGTCTGTTCCACGCCCTGACGCCAGTTGCGGCTGCCCAAGAGGCTGTGGGCGTAGATGCCCGGCAGGCCGGCCAGGCTCACCAGGATGGCCTGGCTGGCCATGAAGCGGTCCACCTGGACTGAAAGGGGCTCCGCGCTGTGGGGATCGTTCAGCGCGTCGTAGTAGGTGATGTTCAGCTCGTAGGGCAGAGGAGTGCCGTCGGGGCCGGTTCGGTAGGAGACGAACCCGCCGTGGCGGATGGTGCGCTCGCAGAGGGCTTGGATGGCCTCCGGGCCGAGGAGGCCTTCGGCAGGGCGGACACCGATGCCGTCGTGGGAGGCCAGGAAGTTGAACCATGTGGTGTGGTCCGAGGGGGTGTGGAGGGTGGCCGCCCAACGTTGCAGCACCGTGGCGTCCTCGGTGGCGAAGGCGTGGAGGGTCAGGGGCGGCAGGGAGAAATTGTAGACCATCTGGGCCTCGTTGTAGCCGTCCCCGAAATAGGCGATGTTCTCCTGATGGGGCACGTTGGTCTCGGTGACCAGCATCACCTCTGGGGCCACCTCGTCCAGCACGGCCCGGAAGAGCTGCACGAGCCGGTGGGTCTGGGGTCGGTGGAGGCAGGAGGTGCCGATCTCCTTCCACAGGAACGCGACGGCATCCAGGCGGAGGAATTGGGCGCCGTTCTCCACGTAGAAGAGGAGCAGGTCCAGGATCTCCCGCAGAACCCGGGGCTCGGCGTAGTTCAGGTCCACCTGATCTGGGCTGAAGGTGGTCCACACATGCTTCACCCCTGCCACGGTCTCCACCGGCGTGAGCAAGGGGGTGGTGCGGGGGCGCACCACCTGGGAGAGGTCTGTGTCCGGGTCCACCACGATGAAGTAGTGGGTGTAGGGCTCCTCTCCCTGGAGGAAGGCCTGGAACCAGGGGCTCTGGCGGGAGACGTGGTTGATCACCGCGTCGAACATCAGGCGGAAATGGGCGGCCAGGCGGTGGATGTGGGCCCAGGTGCCCAGCTCCGGGTGAACGGCCCGGTAGTCGATGACCGAGAAGCCGTCGTCCGAAGAGTAGGGAAAGAAGGGCAGGATGTGGACCGCGCTGAGCACGTCCTGGAGTCGCTGGGTCAGGAGCTGGTCCAGGGTCTCCAGCGGGGGCCGTCCGGGTTCCCGGATCTGGTCCCCGTAGGTGATGAGCATGGCGTCCCGCTCGGTGAGCCGTTCCTGGAAGGGGCGCACCTGCTGCCGCAGGTGGGGGTTTCGGGCCTGGAACGCGTCCAGCATGGCCCCTAGCTCCTCTTCGAGCCAGGCTGCCTGGGCAGGCCCGTACACAGAGGTGAGGAGATCGCGGATCCGTTCCCGCGGGGAAGGGGACATGTGGGGCTCCCCGGTTGGACGGACGAGGGCTGGAGAAGGCGGGGCTCGGGCCACCTCCGCGGTCTGGGGCAGGGAGGCCGCTACTCCCGCACCTTCACCTGGACGTTGTGCAGGATGTAGATCTTCTCGCCGAACTCACCCCGGACGTGGACACTCTTGCCCAGGTAGGCGCTGAAGTCCCCCTGGACGGGCTCATCCACCGGCCCCGCACTCAGCAGGTAGTAGCGTCCCTTGTCCGGCTGGTAGAGGATCCCTCCCTGGCCGTTGTACTCGGGAGGGAGGTTGGGGGCACTCTCCACCATCACGCCGCGACGGGACACCTTTCCCGTGTGCTTTTCCACCCGGAGCACCTGGGGATGCCGGAGCACAGAGCCCTCCAGCTCGCCCTGCAGGGTGACCCAGGTGTTCACCAGCTCCGGGCTCACGGGCCGGCTGAGAAAGTACCGGGTCTCGGTGGTGGGCTCCAGCAACACCTGGTCCGTCTCCAACACGCCGAAGACCTTGACCTTGCTCATGGCTGTTCCTCCCGCATCCAGTCTCCTCCCGGACCCACACCGGCCAGGAGGAGCAAGGAGCTGTTGGGGTCCGCAGACCTGCGCCCAAGCTTATCACAAGGAACGGGTTTCCAGGAAATCCTCCCGTTGGCCTCCCCCGGGTATCCCCTTGCGAGGGAACGGCCCTTTCGGCCCAGGGTGGGTTGCGGGGCCTGGGGCCGGTTGTGGTAAAGTTTAGGCGGAGACGCCTCCCGTTCGTCGTCGCCTCCAGGCCAGCACACCCAGGAGAGAGACCATGGTGAAGCCCAGCACAGTGATCGCCCCCTCCATCCCGGAAGACCTCCGGGTGGTTCGGGCCATGGCCGAACAGATCGACGGCTATTTCGTGGACGACGAGGTCTTCCGGACCCTGATGGTGGACACGGACGAGGGCCCTCTGCGCCTGGACAGCAGCCTGGGGGATGTCCTCTCGCGCCTCTACCGGTTGGAGGCCCAGTCGGCCCGGCTGGGCCCCGAACAGCGGCAGGAGTTGGAGGCAGCCCGGCGGGCCATCCAGGAGGCCCTGCGGACCATGCGCAGCCGTTTCGTGGAGCTGGCCACTCGGGAGATCCGGTCGCGGCTGACCAGCCTGAGCTGGTACCTGGACGACTGCCAGGACAACCTCCGGCAGTGTCGGGTGCAGTATCCCTTCGAGATCCGCAATCGGGAACGGATCGAGCATCTCCTGGAGGCCCTGGGCGAGGCGGTGTCTCCGGAGCTTCGGCGTGCCGTGGCCCAGGTGGACAGCCGCATTCGAGACCTGACCGAGCCCGGGGAGTTCGTGTGGGACGAGCGGATCCGGGCCATCTATCCTCGGGATCGTTTCTGGTATCTCTACGTGCTGCCCCGGGCCTGAGCCCCCGGTAGAACGGCCCCGACCGGGGGCTCAGGGGGGGCGGGGGCGCAGCAGCACGGTGACCTCGCTGCGGTTGTGGAAGAGCTGCCGGACCCGCTCCACCCGGTAGCCCTGCTGGAGGATGGCCAGGGCGTGCTCCAGGACGCGCCAGCGATTTCGACGGGGCAGCTTCAGGGTCAGGATGGCCAGGCCGTCGGGGGCCAGGTAGGGTGCGAAGCGCACCATGAGCCGTGCAGAGTCCCGGGCGTCCATGCGCATGTCGTTGACGATGAGGTGGAAGACGTCCGGTCCCTGGGCCAGGTACGCTTCTGCGGTCATGCGCAGGTGGCGTACCCCTCGATCCGCCCCCAGACGGGGGTCCAGGGCACCGGGGTCCACCCCGGTGACGTACAGGCCCCTCTGGCGCAACACCCGGGTCCACCCTCCGGGCGCTGCCCCCAGGTCCAGGGCATGCCCTCCAGGGGACAGTTCCAGGCCGAAGGCCTCCAGGGCCTCCAGCAGCTTGAACTCCGAGCGGCTCACCTGTCCCGGCTCTCGGGCGAAGCGGCGCATCCCGCCGGCCCAGTCGGAGAGGTTGTGTCGAGCCGTGGAGAGCCCGACCAGGGCCATGGCTCTGGGAGGTTTGCAGGTGGATGGCCCGGTTCCTCCGCCTCCTGGCAGCCGGGCGGCCACCTGGGCGGGAACCGAGGCGGCGGTGACCGAGAGGATCTGCAGGGGGCGGCGCACGTCCAGGGGCGCGGGGCTGTGTCGCTGGAGCTCCTGGGCCAGACGTTGGTTCACCGGGTAGGGGCGGTAGGGAAGGGGGGCCAGGATCCGGGTCTGGACGGAGAAGGGGAGCTTCGGGTCCAGCCAAGGGGCCACCTCCTGGACCGTCGCTTCAGCCAGCCGGTCCAGGTCCTCGGCGGTCCCGGCCAGGGGCATGGCCAGGTCCACCGGGTGGATGTGGCGCACGAAGATGGGCGGGTGTTCCTGCCAGCGCTCTGCCAGGGGCCAGAAGCCCTGGGTGCAGGCCACCAGCCAGACGCCAGGGGCCAGCTCGGCCAGAGGCTCCGGCTCGGAGGCGTCTCGGTGGAACTCGTCCAGGGCCATGTCCACGAAGTCGGGATCGCCGGTGAGGATCAGGGCCTGGGCCGGTGCCAGCGGGCGAGGAGGCGGGTCGGCGGGCTGGGCCATGGTCTATCCCGGGAAGTCGGAGGAGGCCAGAGCGGATTGGATGGTTCGGGCCATCTCCCGGGCCCGCTCCGGTGCGTCCCCCACATAGTCCTGGACATCCAACAGGCTGCGGACCCGGTCCGGGGCCACCCATTGGGTGACCCGTGGGTCTCCCGCCAGCCGTTCCACCAGGGGGTTGGCCTGACCGGCCTGGACGGCCTGCCAGGCGGCCAGGCTGTGTTCCCGAATGACCTCGTGTAGCCGTTGGCGGTCGCCCCCGGCCTTCACCGCTTCCATGAGAAGCCGTTCGGTGGCTGCGAAGGTCCCGTAGTCCCGCAGGTTTCGGGCCACGGGGCCGGGCCAGATGGTCAGGCCTGTCACCAGCCTGTGGGCCCTCTGCAGCACCTCGTCTGCGATCAGGAAGGCCTGGGGCAACATCAGGCGTCGGTTGGCAGAGTCGTCCAGGGTGCGCTCCAGGAGGCTCAGGGCGGCGTTCTCCCAGGCCAGGGTGGGCAGGGCGGCCACCCATCGGGTCAGGCTGTCCATGTTCTCGGCCTGGATGGGGTTGCGTTTGAAGGGCATGGCGCTGGAACCCACCTGTCGTGGGCCGAAGGGCTCGCTCCATTCGCCGAAGGGCGGTGCCTGGAGGACGCGCAGATCGAAGGCGAACTTGTGCAGGCTGGCACAGAGGCCGGCCAGGGCGCTCACCACCCGCCAGTCCTGCTTCCGGGGATAGGTCTGGGTGGTCACGGGGAAGGCCTCCAGGCCCAGCTTCTCCATCACCCGGGCCTCCAGCCGCTGGGGCGTCCAGCCGGTGCCCTGGAGGAGCTGCGCGTAGCTCGCGCTGGTGCCCACCGCGCCCTTGAGGCCCTTGCCCCGGACCTCGGCCCGGAGTCGGGCCAGTTCCGTGCGGTCGGCCAGCAGGTCCTGGCCGTACTGGGCCAGGCGGTATCCCACGGTGGTGGGCTCCGCGGGCTGGAGATGGGTGTACCCCATGCAGGGCAGGTGGGCCGTCTCCAGGATGCGCTGGGCCAGGTCCACCAGCAGAGGGTCCAGCCGTTCCAGGATCAGGGCGAGGCTGCGTCGGATGCGGAGGGCATCCACGTTGTCCAGGGCGTCCATGGAGGTGGCGCCCAGGTGGATGATGGCGCCACCCACCGGGCATTGGGCCGCATAGACCTGGATCTCGGCCATGAGGTCGTGGCGGAGCTCCTGTTCCAGGGCGGTGGCCCGTTGGATGTCGATCTCGTCCTGGTGGGCCCGCAGGTCCTCCACCTGGGCCGCGGTGACCAGGCCGGCCTCGTGTTGGGCCTCGGCCAACGCCACCCAGAAGCGGCGCAGCAGGCGCCGTTTCTCCGCCTCGCTCCAGATCTGCCGCATCTGTGGGCTGCCGTAGCGCCAGGTCAGGGGAGAGAGGTAGGTTTCGTGGGTGTAGTCGCTCATCTCAGCCCACCCGGGTCCGTCCAGGGTGTTTCTCCGGCAGGGGTTCCAGGGGATCGGTCTCGTGGATCGCGCCCTGGAGGTAGGGGAAGGCAGGGCCCGGGGTGGGCGCGGCCCAACGGACCGCGTTGGCGATCACCTGGCGGACGTCCTCGCGGTGGTAGATGGGGTAGGTCTCGTGGCCGGGGCGGAAGTAGAAGATCTTGCCGTGGCCCCGGTAGAAACAGCAGCCGCTGCGGAAGACGTTGCCGCCCTCGAACCAGCTCACGAAGACCAGCTCGTCCGGCTGGGGGATGTCGAAATGCTCGCCGTACATCTCCGCCTCGGGGATCTCGAAGTACGGCCCCAGCCCCTGGGCGATGGGGTGGCCGGGCATCACCACCCAGATCCGCTCCTTCTCGTCGGCCTCTCGCCAGCGGAGGCTGCAGGTGGTGCCCATGAGCCGGCGGAAGATCTTGGAGTGGTGGCCGGAGTGGAGCACGATGAGCCCCATGCCGGCCAATACCCGCTGGTGGACCCGCTCCACCACCGGGTCGCCCACCTCGGTGTGGGCCTTGTGCCCCCACCAGATGAGCACATCGGTCCCGTCCAGCACCTCCTGGGAAAGGCCATGTTCCGGCGTGTCCAGGGTGGCGGTCCGCACGGCCCGGAGGCCGTGGGCCCGAAGACCTTGGGCGATGGCCTGGTGGATGCCCTGGGGATAGACACGGGCCACGTAGTCGTTTTCCCGCTCGTGGCGGTACTCGTTCCAGACGGTGACGCGCAGGGACATGGGACTGCTCCGTGGAGGGGACGTCAGTTCAGGTACTCGCTCTTGAAGAGCCGCTCCTTGTGGAACTCCTCCAGGATGGTGGTGTAGTGGAGGAGCTTGTCGGCGATGGCCGCGTACAGGTCCCGGTCGGCCACGTCCGCCTCCAACAGGAGCAACGGGGTGCGCTGGTATTCTGCCCGGGTGTAGAGGGCGGGCTTGTAGGGGAGATCCCCCAACACCAGGGAGCCGATGCGTTCGCTGAGGTCCCCGGAGGTGAAGTAGTGGTGGTCGGCCTTGCTCTGTTCCACTAGCAGCAGGGTCAGGCGGTCCTGGAGCCCCACGTGGCCCAGGTGCAGGGCCATCTGCTCCGCGGCCGCGAGGGAGCTGGGGTGCGTCCCCACCACCAGGACCACGCCGTTGAGCTGTTCGGCCACCACCTCCAGGATGTCTGGGTCCCGGGGGAGGTCCACCAGGATGTGGCGTGCGGTGTGGGCAACGGCCTCCAGGATGGCGGTCAGGTGGTCTGGGGTGAAGGTGAGATCGCGGGGGACCCGGGGCGGGGAGGCCAGGAGCCGGATGCCAGAGGGATGGGGCAGGAGGGTGCTTTCCAGGAGTTTCTCGTCCAGCTCCTGAGGCGGGTAGCAGGCCAGGTCCGCGGTGGAACGTTCCGGAGAGGTCTGGTTGAGGAGTTCGGCCAGGTTGCCGAAGGCCAGGTGGAGGTCCACCAGGGTGACCGCGTGGCCGTTCTGTTGGAGCTGGACGCCCAGGTTGGCCACCACCGTGCTGGTGCCCACGCCGCCTTTGGCCCCCACGAAGCCGAAGAGCTGTCCCCGGCGGCGTCGGGGTGCGCGCATGGTCCGGGCCAGGACCGCGTGGATCCGGGCGGCCAGCTCGTCGGGGTCTGCGGGCTTGACGATGTAGTCGTCTGCCCCGAGCTGGAGGCCCGTGACCCGGTCCTCCACCTGGCTCTTGGCGGTGAGGAAGATCACGGGGATGTCCTCGGTCTCCGGGTTGTCCCGCAGGCGCCGCAGGGTCTCGAAGCCGTCCACATGGGGCATCATGATGTCCAGCAGGATCAGGTCGGGCTGTTCCTGGATGGCCAGCTCCAGGCCCTGTTCGCCCCCGGAGGCCTCCACCACGTCGAAGCCCTTGCGCCGGAGGAGCACCCCGATCAGGCGGCGCATGGTGTCCTCGTCTTCCACCAGCAGGATCTTGTGCATCGCGGTCTGTCCCCTGTACACTTACGTCCGTGTCCGTGGGCCGGGTCCGCAGGGCGTTGGGAAGCCCTGCGGACCCGGCCCTGGAGGGTTTCCTCGGCCGCCCGGGCGGAACGGTCCCGGGCGGCTTCGGCTTCTTCCTCCGTAGTCTAACATGGAGCATCGGGCCAATGGATCGGCGAAAGCTCATACTGGCGTCGGCCAGTCCTCGACGGCGTCAGTTTCTCACGGCATTGGGGATCCCCTATCGAGTGGTGCCGGCCCAGGTGGACGAAACCCCGGAACCCGGGGAGGCGCCGGAACATCTGGTGGCCCGGTTGGCCCGGGCCAAGGCTCTGGCCGTGGCCCGGCGACTGGCGGACGTGGAACGGCCGGCCCTGGTGCTGTCCGCGGACACGGTGGTGGCCCTGGAGGGGAGGATCTTGGGCAAGCCGGAACGGCCTGAGGTCGCGGCGGCCATGCTCCGCAGCCTCCGAGGACGCGCCCACCAGGTCCACAGTGCCCTGGCCCTGGTGGAGCTGGACCGGCAGGGGGTGCGGCGCCAGCGGGTCCGGGTCCACGGGGCTCGGGTGTGGATGCGGGACTACACCGAGGCGGAGATCCAGGCCTACGTGGCCAGCGGAGATCCGTTGGACAAGGCAGGGGGCTACGCCATCCAACACCCGGGCTTTCGCCCGGTGATCCGGGTGGAGGGGTGTGCGGCCGGCGTGATGGGCTTTCCCCTGGCCGAGTTCGTGGCATTGGCCCCGGAGTTCGGCCTGCCCCTGCCCGAACCGGTGGCCTCTGTCTGCCAGGAGCTGACCGGCATGATCTGTTGCCTGGCAGACGGTGAGATGGACAAAGGGCTTGTCAAGGCGTAAGGGCTGGGCTATACTTGGACATGCAGCAGAGGGCCGGTGGAAATTTCCCAACCGAAAAGGGGAAGCCATTATGTACGACACCCTGGAATACCGCGGCCGTTGGGTGGATATCTTTCTGAACCTCTTGCTCGTCTCGGTCCTCAGCATATTGACTCTGGGTATCTATGCCCCCTGGGGATATGTGCGCTTCAAGCGGGTCATCGTCACCAACACCTACTTCCGGGGCAAACCTCTCCAGTTCGACGGCACCGGGGGCCAGGCCTTCGTCCAGTTCCTCATCATCGCCGCGTTGACCGCGGTGACCCTGGGCCTCTACGCGGTGCTGGGCTACGCCAGCACCCGTCTGCTGCGTTGGGAGTACGCCCACACCATCCTGCCCACCGGGCAGCGTCTGGAATATCGGGGCGAGGCCCTGGGCCTCTTCTTCGAGAACTTCCTCATCTGGCTGCTCACGCCCCTGACCCTGGGCCTCTACTTCTTCTGGGGGTGGGTGCGCCGCAAGCGCTACATCCTCACCCACACCTATGTGGACAATCGTCCCCTGGACTTCACCGGAAGCGGCGGGGAATACCTGGTCCTGGCTCTGACCAATGGCCTGCTCACCCTGGTCACCGTGGGGATCTACGCCCTCTTGGGCTTCGCCACCGTCCGTGCCCTGGCCTGGGAGACCGTCCGAACCGTGGTGCCGGTCCCCGTGCGAGCTCCCCAGCCCATGCCCATCCACTCCCCGGTCCTGAGCGCCTTTGCCCGGCCCCAGACGCCCGCGGAGTCGGCTCCGCGGCCCGGGCCTCCCTCCTCGTCGCCCGAGGGATCCGACGTCCCCCCGACCGTCTGACGGTCGGGGGCATGGCACCCCCCCTTCCGGAGGGAGCCAGGGTGAGGATGGGCTCTGGGCTTCTCAGATGACCTGGACGCCCTCGCCCTCGATCACCTCCCCGATCTCCCAGCAGGCCTGGCCGCGTTGGGCACAGGCCTGCCGAAAGGCCTCCACCCGATCCGAGGGCACAGAGAGCAGGAGCCCACCGCTGGTCTCCGCCTCCCAGAGCAGGATGCGTCGTTCCGGGGCCACGCCCGGCGCGAAGTGGACCCAGCGCCCGTAGTGCTCGGGGTTGCGTTGGTGGCCCCGGGTCAGGTAGCCGGCCCGGATGTAGTCCATGGTGCCGGGCAGGTGGGGCACATCCTCTGCCCGGATCACCAGGCCGGCGCCCCTCTCCCGCTGGCTGGCCAGGGCCATCTCCGCGGCATGGCCCAGCAGGCCGAAGCCGGTGACGTCCGTGGCGCCCTGGACCCCGGCCTCCTGCGCGGCCCGGGCGGCATCTCGGCTCAGCCGGGTCATGGAGAGCACCGCGGCCTCCAGATGGGCCGGATCCAGGTCCGGTTTGCCCTGGGCCCGGCGGGCCATCCGGTGGGCCCGACCCTCGGCCGGCCCGGTGAGCTTGGCCGCGGTGGTGATGATGCCCGTGCCCAGGGGCTTGGTCAGGAAGAGCCGCTCCCCTGGCCGGGCTCCCCCCTTGCGCATGATCCGCTCCGGGTGGACCATCCCGGTGACGCTCAGGCCGTAGAAGGGCTCGGGATTGGTCACCGTGTGGCCCCCGGCCACCACGCCCCCGGCCTCTCGGACCTTGGCCGCGCCGCCGCCCAGGACCTGGGCCACCACGGTCCCCTCCACCTCCTCCGGGAAGCCGGCGATGTTCAGGGCCAGGAGCACCTCGCCCCCCATGGCGTAGACATCGCTCATGGCATTGGCCGCCGCGATGGCCCCGTAGATCCAGGGATCATCCACGATAGGGGTGAAGAAGTCCGTGGTCTGGATCAGGGCGCGGGAGTCGTCCAGCCGGTAGACCGCCGCGTCGTCCGGCTCTCCCAGGCCCACCAGGACCTCAGGATATGCGTCTGTGGGGAAGAGACCTCCCAGTTGTCGCACGACCTGCGACAGGGCTCCCGGAGGGAGCTTGGACGCTCAACCCGCGCAGGCCACCATGGCCGTCAGAGGTCGCTGGGCCATGTTCCTCTCCTTTCGGACACGACAACACCCTTGCTGCTGGGCATGGGAACGGCCGTGGCGGTGCACGGCCGGGCTACCGCCAGGTCACGAACTCCCGGAGGCGCTTCCGCCGGATCCGGGGCACCTGCGCGCCCTCCGCAGGGTAGCCCACCACCAGGAGGAGGAAGGGCCGCTCGTTCGGCGGGCGCTCCAGGATGGTGTTGAGAAAGCGCATGGGGCTGGGGGTATGGGTGAGGCAGGCCAGCCCCGCGTGGTGCAGCGCGGCGATGAGGAAGCCCGTGGCGATGCCCACGGATTCGCTCACGTAGTAGTGTTTGTGTCTGCGCCCCTGTCCGTCCACCCCATAGGCCTGGGCGAAGATCGCGATGAGGCAGGGCGCGGCCTCCAGGAAGGGCTTCTCCGGTCCCGTGCCCAGGGGAGCCAGGTCCTGGAGCCACTCCTCCGGAGCGCGCCGGGTGTAGAAGGCCCGTTCCTCCTCCTCGGCGGCCTCTCGGATGCGCCGTTTCAGGGTCGGGTCTGTGACCACCACGAAATGCCAGGGCTGTTTGTTGGCCCCGCTGGGCGCGCTGCCCGCGGTCCGCAGACAGGCCTCGATCACCGCTCGAGGCACCGGCCGGGGGGAGAAATCCCGCACCGAGCGCCGACGCCGCATCTCCGCGTAGAAGGCCCAGGCCCGGGAGTCCATCTCCTCCTCGGGGTAGCCCTGGAATTCCAGGGGCATGAACCTCTCCGGGGGATGGCTGTCCTCCGGGCGGGTGTCGGATCGCGATGTCCCCATCTCCATCACCTCTCCATGGAGGGGCTCCCCTGCCGACCACAGGGGACAAGGGAGCCCCCGGCTCCAGGAGGGCTTGGCCTGTGGCCGGAGCCGGGGCCCCGCCGGGCCGCGCCGTTCCTGCCCTCACCGGCTCCAGCCCGGATCATGGGGCCTCCTCCACCCGAAAAGAGTATACCAGCCTCCCATCGGGCCCCGGGCGGTAGAGCCCGTGGACGAAGCCCGGGCCCTGGAGAAGGCGGGGAAGCAGGTGGTGGAGGTCGTCCACCAGGGGGAGCTCGGCCAGCCGGTCCACGGGGACCCAGACCAGCTCTCCTTCCCGGCTGGGAACCACCCGGCGCTCCTGGGTCCGGCCCAGGAAGACGAAGACCAGGATCCCGGCCGCGTTGGGATCCTGGGGGGCCAGGGTGATGTGGAGCACCCCTCGCAGGGTCAGGGCAGCGGCCTGGATGCCGGCCTCCTCGGCCAGCTCTCGTTCGGCCGCGGCCAGGATGTCCTCATCGGGCTCCACGTGTCCCCCCAGGCCGTTGTAGCGGCCTGCCCACAGACGTTTGTCCGCCGCGCCCTTCAGGAGGAGGATCTCCTCGGTCCCCTGCTCCTCCCCATCGTGGAGGAGGAAGATCAGGGTGCGCGGTACTGCTTGATAGCGCCGGGGGGCGCCCGGCCCCACGCCCTGTTCCGTGGCCTTCATGGTTCAGTCCACCACACGGTGTGGCTCCTGCAGGTTCACGGGAGGGGGCGGCGGGTCGGGGACATCGGCGAAGCCGTGGGCCTGGTCCACAATGTAGAGGGGACGTCGCTTCACCTCGTCGTAGATGCGCCCCAGGTACTCGCCCAGCACGCCCAGGAAGATGAGCTGGATCCCCCCCAGGAAGAGCACGGCCACCAAGGTGGAGGCCTGGCCGTAGAACGCGTTGTTGCCGGAAAGGCGCAGGATGACCGTGGCCACGATGCCCACCAGGCTCAGAAAGGCCAGGAAGAAGCCGAAGTAGGTGCCCAGCCGGAGGGGCAGGTAGCTGAAACTGGTGATGGCGTCCATGGTTAACCGCAACATCCGCCCCAGCGGGTACTTGGTCTTGCCGGCAAAGCGGGGCTCTCGCTGGTATTCCACGCCGATCTGGCGAAAGCCCACCCAGCTGGCCAGCCCCCGCATGAAGCGGTTCGTCTCCCGGAGGCAGCGAAGGCTCAGCACCACCTGGCGGTCCATCAGGCGGAAGTCCCCGGTGTCCAGAGGGATGTCCACATCGGTGATGCGGCGCAGGAGGCGGTAGAAGAGGCGGGCCGTCCACAGTTTGAACCAGCTCTCCCCCTGGCGGTCCACCCGCACCGCGTAGACCACGTGGTAGCCCTCCCGCCAGCGGTCCACCATGGTCTGGATCAGCTCCGGCGGATCCTGCAGGTCCGCGTCGATGATGACCACGGCATCGCCCCGGGCATAGTCGAGCCCCGCGGTGATCGCGATCTGGTGGCCGAAGTTCCGGCTGAAGCTCACCACCCGAATCCGGGGATCTCGGTGGTGTAGATCCAGGAGGAGCTGGAGGGAACGGTCACGGCTGCCGTCGTTGACGCAGATCAGCTCCCAGGGCTCTCCGATCTCCTCCAGTACCTGGACCATGCGGCGGTAGAGCTCGGGGATCACCGCCTCCTCGTTGTAGACAGGGACGATCACCGAGAGCACTGGACGGCTGTTGGAGAGACGCCGGTGGTCCGTCGCGGCGGAAGAGGCCATGGCTCGTCACCTCGGGTCGGGAAGGCCGGGCGCGCGTCCTGTGGCTCCATCCTACTCGAAAGGACGGGTCAGGTCAAAACCCCTGGGGAGAGAAGGGGAAAAGAGGCGCGGGGACAAGAGGCCCTGTTCCGTCCCCGATGGTCCGGTGGGCCACCACACCTTGTGCCGACGGGAGCGGCGGCCTTTCCCCCTTCCGGGCCCGTTGCATCCTGGCAGCACTCGTGGGATAATAGGGGCGGGTCCCGCGCCACGAGCGCCCAGCGCCCCACCCAAGGAGGCTCCTTGTGTTGGACCGAATTCGGCCCTATCTGCGGGAGAACTACCTGGACGGCTGGCTCCTCTACGACTTCCGGGGCCAGAACCCGGTTGCCCTGGACGTGGCCGGCCTGCAGAGCAGCGGCACCCGACGATGGTTTCTCTGGCTCCCCGTGGAAGGTTCCCCCCGATGGCTGATCCACGCCATCGAACAGACCACCTTCGCCGGGGCACCGGAGGAGCTCCGGGGGGAGGTCCTCCTCTACGTGGGATGGCAGGAGCTGGCCGAGAGCCTGCCCAAGCTGTTGGAGTGCAACGGCCGCCGCCTCCGCATCGCCATGGAGTACAGCCCCCTGGGCAACCTGCCCTATGTGAGCCGGGTGGACGCCGGCACCTTCGAGCTGGTCAGCGAGGTCACGGGCGCGGAGATCGTCAGCAGCGCGGACCTGGTGCAACTGGTCCAGGCGGTGTTGACACCGGAACAGATGGAGAGCCATCGCCGAGCGGCCCGCCACTGCCTGGCCGTCAAGGACCAGGCCCTGGCCCTGGTCGGCCAGGCCCTGGCCGACGGGCGCTCCCTCACCGAGTACGACGTACAGCAGTTCATCCTGGAGCGCTTTGCCGCCCTGGAGCTGGAGCCGGACCACCCCCCCCTGGTGGCGGTGAACCGCAACGCGGCCATCCCCCACTACGCGCCAAGCCCGCAGCGGCACAGCCCCATTCGGCCCGGTGACATGCTCCTCATCGACCTCTGGGCCAAGGAGCCCACCCCCCAGGCCTGTTTCGCGGACATCACCTGGGTGGCCTACTGCGGCAGCCAGGTGCCCGAGAAGGCCCAGGAGATCTTCCGGGTGGTGGCCGCGGCCCGGGATGCCGCGGTCCAGGCCATCCAGGAGGCCCTCGCGGCCGGCCGGATGCTCCACGGCTACGAGGTGGACGACATGGCCCGGGAGGTGATCGAGAAGGCCGGGTACGGCCGGGGCATCCTCCACCGCACGGGCCACAGCCTGGGCCCCCAGATCCACTGGAATGGGGTGAACATCGACAACCTGGAGACCCAGGACCGCCGCAAACTGATCCCAGGGGTCATGTTCACCATCGAACCCGGCATCTACCTGCCCGAGTGCGACTTCGACCGCAGCGGCCAGGCCAAGGGCCTGGGGATCCGCAGCGAGATCAACTGCATTGTCCACCCGGATCGTCTGGAGATCACCACCCTGCCCCTCCAGAAGGAGATCGTCCCCCTCCTCTGACCGAACCCACCGGGACTGCCCAGGACAGGAGCCCATGGAGAAGCGCACCTTTGCCGCCCGTCCTCGCCGGGTGGCCCTCTTCATCACCTGCATGGTGGACATGCTCTACCCTCGGGTGGGCATAGCCACCGTGGAGCTGTTGGAACGGGAAGGGATCGAGGTGGTGGTGCCTCTCGAGCAGACCTGCTGTGGCCAGCCCGCGTTCAACGCGGGTTTCCGCCCCGAAGCCCGGGAGCTGGCCCGACGTTTCCTGGAGATCTTCGGCCCCCTGGTGGAGCAGGGAGAGGTGGACGCGGTGGTGGCCCCTTCGGGGAGCTGTGTCACCATGACCGCCCACTTCTACCCGGTCCTCTTCCAGGAGGCCCAGGATCCGGAGCAGGCCGCACGGGCCCGGAGGCTGGCCGAGGCCACCTTCGAGCTGACCGAGTTCCTGGTGGACGTGCTGGGTGTGGAGCAGGTCCCCGGCCGGCTGGAGGGAACCCTCACCTACCATCCCTGTTGCCATCTGCTCCGGGAGCTGGGCATCGACCGCCAGCCCCGGTGCCTGTTGGCCCAGGTCCAGGGGGCCACCTTGGTGGAGCTGCCCCATGCGGAGGAATGCTGTGGCTTCGGCGGCCTCTTCGCGGTCAAGAACCCGGGCATCAGCGCGGCCATGGGCCGGGAGAAGGTGGCCCACATCGTCCGGAGCGGCGCCGATTGGGTGGCCCTGAACGATGTGAGCTGCATGACCCACATCAACGGGCTGCTCCGCCGGGCCGGCCTCCCGGCCCGGGCTGTCCACATCGCGGAGATCCTGAACAACCAGGTGCGGACGACCCCGAAAGCCGAGGAGGAAGCCGAAGCCCCTGCCCCGGGCTTTCCCCGACGTTGGCAGGACGCCCGGGAGACGTGACCATGCCCGTGGACATCCACGCCCCCTTCCCCGAACGCGTGCAACAGGCCCTGGCCGATCCCCATCTGCATACGGCCATCCACCGGGCCATGGAGCGGATGGCCGTGGCCCGCACCCGGGCCCTGGCCGCCACAGACGCGGCCACCATGCGGGCCCAGATGCGCCGCATGAAGGCCCACGTCCTCCGCCACCTGCCCCAATACCTGGAGACCCTGGAGCGGAACCTGGAGGACAACGGCGCGGTGGTCCACTGGGCCCGGGACGCCCAGGAGGCCCGGACCCTCATCCGGGAGATCGCGCTCCAGAACGGGGTCCAGACCGCGGTGAAGTCCAAGTCCATGGTCACCGAGGAGATCCACCTGAACGAGGCCCTGGAAGAGGTCGGCATCCGGGTGGTGGAGACCGACCTGGGCGAGTACATCATCCAGCTGGCCGGGGAGCCCCCCAGCCACATCGTGGCCCCGGTGATCCACCGGCGTCTGGAGGACATCAGCCAGATCTTCCAGGAGAAGCTGGGCGCGGGCCCCACCTACGATCCCGGGGAGATGACCTCCATCGCCCGGGCCCAGCTCCGCCAGGACTTCTTCCAGGCCGACATGGGCATCAGCGGGGTGAACTTCGCCATCGCGGAGACAGGCACCGTGTGCATCGTCACCAACGAGGGCAACGGCCGCATGGTCACCAGCCTGCCGCCGATCTACGTGGCGGTCATGGGGATCGAGAAGATCGTCCCCACCGTGGAGGATGCCTTCCTCCAACTCCAGGCCCTGTGCCGCAGCGCCACAGGCCAGGCCTTCAGCGTCTACTTCTCCATGACCAGCGGCCCCCGACGCCCGGAACACCCGGACGGCCCCGAACAGTTCCACGTGGTGCTGCTGGACAACGGCCGCACCCAGATGTTGGAGCGGGGCTACGGCGAGGCCCTCATGTGCGTGCGCTGTGGTGCCTGTCTGAACGTCTGTCCGGTCTACGCCCAGATCGGCGGCCATGCCTACGGCAGCACCTACAGCGGCCCCATCGGCGCGGTGATCACCCCGGCCATGGCCTCGGACCTGCGGGAGACCCGGGAGCTGCCCCATGCCTCGTCCCTCTGCGGCGCCTGCCGGGAGGCCTGCCCGGTCCAGATCGACCTGCCCCGTCTGCTCCTGGACCTCCGCGCGGAGCTGGCCCACCGCGGCCTGGAACCCCGTCCAGAGGCCTGGGGCATCCGGGCCTTCATGGAGACCATGCGCAGCCGAGCCCGCTACGAGCAGGCCGGAAAGCTGGCCCGGGTGGCCACCAGGCTCCTGGCCCGTCTCAGCGGGGGCACCTTGAGGACCTTGCCGCCCCCCCTCAACGGCTGGACCCAATATCGGGACTTTCCGCCCTTTGCGTCCAAGAGCTTCCGGGAGTGGTGGCAGGAGCGGGAAGCGCTGCGAGGCCGCGAGAGCGATTAGACCTCTTGGCCCGAAGGAACCCGGCCACCCACCCCATTCTCCGGCACCCATCGACCAGGCGCATCCATGGACGCACGGAACCAGATCCTCGAACGACTGCGCAAACTCCTGGGCCGGCCGGATCTCCGCTTTCCTCCCCCGGAGACCGAGCCCCTGCGGCCCGGCGAGCACCTGGCCATCACCCAGGCCCAGGGCGATCGTTGGGAGCTGGCCCAGCGCTTTCTGGCCGAACTCCGGGCCCTCCACGGGGACGGTGAGCTGGTGGAGACCCCCGCGGAGGCTCGCCTGGCGGCCATCGCCCGCCTCACCGCATGGGTGGAGGAGGAGCGAGCCATCCGGCACACGGAACCCGACACCTCGATGCCCGGCGAACGGGACGTGCTGAGCTGGGCCCCCCAGGAGCTGCCGGTGGAAGGGCTGGCCCCGGCCCTGGAAGACCTGGGGTTTCGCCTGGTGGTGCCCCAGGACCTCCACCGTCCGGACGAGCGGGACACCCTCCGGCCCATCCGGGCCGGGCTTACCGGCGTGGATGCCGCCTTTGCCTCCACCGGCTCCATGCTGCTTGGCTCGGGGCCTGGCCGAAGCCGGGTCGCGAGCCTCACGCCGTATCGGCATCTGGCCCTGGTCCCCCTGAGCCGACTCTACCCCAATGTGGAGACCTGGCTCCGGGAACAGCGGGAGGCCGGCACCCTGGAAGCCGTGCTGCGCCAGGGGAGCCAGACGGTCTTGGTCACCGGCCCCAGCAAGTCCGCGGACATCGAGGGCAACCTGACCCTGGGGGTCCACGGCCCCAAGCTGGTCTACGCCATCCTGTTCGACGACATCCACGCGCTGATCCAGGAAGGGTGAGGGATGGACCGGGAAGCCTGCAAGGTGGCCCCCCTGGGACGTGGAGGCGAGGCGGTCCCCCGGTCTCCGTCCGGCCTTCCCAGGGGGGCGCGGGGTTTCTCCCTGTTGTCGGCCAGTCGTCGGCGCTCCGCCCCATCGTCGGCCCAACTCGGGTCGGTCTGCACCCATCTCCGGAGGTGGCCCCTGCCATGAGCGATCCGTCCTCCCGTATCTGGCGCGTTGCGGTCATCGGCGCCGGTGCCGTGGTCCAGCGAAGCCACATCCCCAATTTTCAGGCCCTGCCCAATGCCAAGGTGGTGGCCGTGTGCGACATCAACCCGGAACGGGCCCGCCAGGTGGCCCAGGCCGCAGGCATCCCCGGGGTCTACACCGATTACCAGACCCTGCTCGCCGAGGTGCGGCCTGAGATCGTGGTGGTCGCTACCCCCAACATCTTCCACAAACCCATGACCCTGGCGGCCCTGGAGGCGGGGGCCCATGTCCTGTGTGAGAAGCCCCTGGCCCTCACCGCGGCGGATGCGGTGGAGATGTTGGAGAGGGCCCGGGAGGTGGGCCGGGTCCTCACCGTGGGCACCCATTACCGCTGGTCTGCTCCCATGCGCGCGGCCAAGGCCCACATCGACGGCGGCTTCTGCGGCGAGATCTACGCGGCCCGGACGGTGTGGCATCGCCGGGCCGGCATTCCGGGTTTCGGGAGCTGGTTCACCCGCCAAGAGCTGGCCGGGGGCGGCGCCCTGCTGGACATCGGCATCCATGCCCTGGACCGGGCCCTGTACCTGATGGGCTATCCCCAGCCGCTCACCGTCACCGGGGCCACCTACGCCAAGCTGGGGCCCCAAGGGCTGGGGATGGGCGGTTGGGGGGCGGATCGGCTGGCGCCCGAGGCAGGCGGCCGGTTCGACGTGGACGACCTGGCCTGGGGCATGGTCCGTCTGGACAGCGGCGCGGTCCTGATCCTCCAGGTCTCCTGGGCCGTACACATGGCCCCCGAGTTCGTCACCGAGATCTTCGGCGATCGGGGCGGGCTTCGGGTGGGGCACCCCAACTCGGTGGAGCTGTTCACCACCCAGCACGGCCAGCTCATCACCGGGGAATCCCAGGTGCCTCGCCAGGAGGAGAGCTCCTACACGGCCATGGTGCGGGATCTGCTCCGATACCTGGAGGGGGACACCTCGGCCCGGATCATCACCCCCGAGGAGGCCCTGAACGCGGTCCGCATCATCGAGGGGATCCAGCGCTCCGCGGAAAGCGGACGGGAGGTGGTGCTGGCCCGCTGAATCCGTGGTGTGGCCGCCTCCCTCACCCTCTCTTCCAGGAGGAGACACCGTTCAAGGGTAAGCATCGTTCAAGGAAAGGTCGCCATGCCCTACACCACCCTGATCACCCCCGAGGAGCTGTCCCGACACCTGGATGACCCGAGCTGGGCCATCGTGGACTGCCGCTTCTCCCTCCAGGACCCGGAGGCCGGTCGCCAGGCCTACCAGGAGGCCCACATCCCCGGCGCGGTCTACGCCCACCTGGACGAGGACCTGTCTGGGCCCGTGGTACCCGGCAGGACCGGCCGCCATCCTCTGCCGCGTGTGGAGGCCTTCACCCAGCGGTTGGGCCAATGGGGCATCCACAACCGCACCCAGGTGGTGGCCTACGATCAGGCCGGAGGCGCCCTCGCGGCACGGCTCTGGTGGATGCTCCGCTGGCTGGGCCACGAGGCGGTGGCTGTGTTGGACGGCGGCTGGTCCGCCTGGACGGCCGAGGGGCTTCCCGTGCGTTCGGGGGAGGAGTCGCGACCCGAGGTTCGTTTCACGCCCCGGATCCGCCCTGAGATGGCCGTGGACACAGCCACGGTGGACCGTTGGCGCCGGGATCCGGCCTACCGAGTCGTGGACTCCCGCAGCCCCGAGCGCTATCGAGGCGAGCAGGAAACCATCGACCCGGTGGCCGGCCACATCCCCGGCGCGGTGAACCTCTACTACGGGGAGAACCTGACGGGCGGACGTTTCCTGGACCCGGCCACCTTGCGAGCCCGCTTCCAGGCCCTGTTGGGGTCCTGCCCGCCCGAACAGGTGGTCTTCTACTGCGGGTCTGGCGTCACCGCGTGCCACAACATCCTGGCCATGGTCCACGCGGGGATGGGGCAGCCCCGCCTCTATCCGGGGTCCTGGAGCGAGTGGATCGCGGATCCCTCCCGCCCTGTGGCCACCGGCCCGGAGTAGGGAGAGGCCGGAGCTGGCCTCCCCCTCCACGGCCCCAGGCCGGGCCTCAGCGGGACGCGATCTCCAGGTCCAACACCTCGCCGCTCTCCGCATCCACCACCACCGTGGCCTCCCGCGAGCGGGTGGTCACGGTGACGACCCAAGTGGGCGGGTCGCGTGGATCCCCCCGTTCCACCGAGACCCCCAGGATCTCCTCTCGGTCGATGCCCGCACCCTCCACCGCGTCCATCGCGATCTGGATGGCCTGGGCCGCGGAGATGCGCCCGGCCTGGGGCTCTCCGGCCTCCTCCCGAGGCCGCTCTCCCAGGGTCACCTGGAGGGTTCGCTCCCGGCCTCTGCGGAGGACCTTCAGGACCACCGGGTCGCCGGGCCGGGTCTCTTCGATCAGATAGCTGATCAGGTCCTCGAAGCTTCGGACCGGTGTCTCGTCGATGGCCACGATGATGTCCCCAGGGCGTACACCGGCTTTGTCCGAGGGGCCGCCGGGCACCACCCGGGCCACGTACACGCCCAGGACGTTCGGCGGGATCTCCTCCTGTTGGGCCACGTCCGCGGTGATGGTGGTCCCCGCGATGCCCAGGAAGGGGTACCGGTAGAACCCCTCCTGGATCAGGGCCGGCACGATCTTGCCCACGATGGACGCAGGAATGGCGAAGCCCACCCCCGAATTGGCCCGGACCGGCGAGTTGATGGCGAAGTTCACGCCCACCACTTGGCCGTCCAGGTTCAGCAGCGGCCCCCCCGAGTTGCCGGGGTTGATGGCCGCGTCGGTCTGGATGATGTCCGGCAGAGCGTATCGGGTACCGGCCGTTCGTCCCACCGCGAAGCTCCGCCCCAGGGCACTGACGATGCCCAGCGTCATGGAACCGTCCAGGCCGAAGGGGCTGCCCAGCGCGACCACATAGTAGCCCACCTTCACCGGGGCCTGAGCCAGCCGCAGAGGCCTCAGCTCCATCCCCTCCGGCGGCTCCACCCGAAGGACCGCCAGATCGGCCTGGGGATCTGTGGCCACCACCTCTGCGGGGGCCCACAGGCCATTGTAGAAGTTGACCAGGACCTCCACGGCGTTCTCCACCACGTGGTTGTTGGTGACGATGTAGCCCTCCTCATCCCAGATCCAGCCGGTTCCCTCTCCCTGGGCCAATCCCGGGGTGCCGAAGGGCCCCGTGGCCTGGCTCTTCACCTGGATGTTGACCACCGAGGGCAGGGCTTCCTCGTAGATCCGGGCCAACAGCTCCTGGGAAGGGGCCTCGGTGATGTCCCCGGCCTGCCGCAGGATCTGCGGGGGGGCCGGGGCCTCGGCCGGGGAGGTGGCTTCGGCGGAAGGGGCCTGGACCGGGGAATTGCGGAACACATCGGGAGCCTGGGTGCAGCCGCCCAGCACCAGCCCAACCACTGTGAGCAAGGCCACCAGGGCATGGGCTGTCCGTCGTGAGAACCTTTGCATGGCCTGTACCTCCGTCATGGGGATGTGGATCGATGAATGCCTATAGAGCCCGGCGGATGTGCCTCCATCCCTCCAGGATACACCGACCTGGGCGAAGAGACCGTTGGCGCTCTGTTAGCGCTCCATAACACAGCCCATCGCCGACGGGCCTCACCCGCCGGACAGAGCCGGCGGCCCGAGGATGGCCCAGCCGGCCTGGGCCAGAAGATGGGCCAGGGTCTCCGTGGATGCGAACGAGAGTGTCCACAGCCGTTCATAGGGGTCTCCCTGGAGCCCCAGGAGCTGGGCAAAGGCCGGCTCGGTGCGGATTCCGGCCTCCTTCAGGGCGCGCACGGCCTGGCGGAGCGGATCGCCCCCCAGGGCCAACAGCCGGGCCTCCACCAGGAAGTGTCGCACTCCATACTGGGCCCACACCGGGAGCGGCTGGCCGAAGACCTCGATGGCAAAACCTCCCCAGGTGAACCGCCCAATGGCCGAGGCCACTCCCCGGACCCTTTTGCGGACCAGCTCGAAGTCCGGATATGGGCCATAGGCCCGGACCAAGACATGGCCCAGGGTGTCCAGGTCGGGGGCGTGACAGGCCACATCCAGATCGCTCTGACAGGTGTCCACGTCCAGGGGCACGGTGCCGATGAGCAGGGGGTCATAGGGGGCCAGGGTGGTGAACAGTGCCAGCTCCTGGAGCACCTGGGCCGCGGCCTGCTGTCGTGGCGTGGTGGGTCGGTAGGTCTGCCAGAAAGTCCGTTCGTCCATCATGGGCCGTTTCGCCAGAGGATCCAGTAGGGCATGAAGCCGTAGTACCAGGCCAGGAGCAGGGAGAGGCGCAGCCCATGGAGGCCGTCCTGCCACCCCGCCAGGGCCACAAAGCGCCGACGAAACTCCCGCCAGGGCTGGAGGACGAAGTTGTGGGGCCGAGGCCGCAGACCTCGCCGGGCCAGGATCCGGGCCTCGTATGCTGCGTAGCGGCGCTGTTTCCTGTGGAACTGGGCCCAGGAGCGGTAGTTCAGGTGGAGAAGGGGTTCCCGGAGGTGGCCAGCCGGGCCGTCCAGGTGCACCACCTCGTGGACCGGTCGGGCCAGATCGTAGGTTGCCCGATCCCGGCGTAGCAGGCGGAGCTGGTAGTCGGGCCAGAAGCCGGCCCCCCGAACCTCCCGGCCCACCACCATGTTGCGCCGGGGTATCCAGTATCCCACCGCTTCTCCCCGGTGGATGGCCGTGCGGATCTCTCGGGCCAGGGCCGGGGTGGCCCGTTCGTCCGCGTCCACGAAGAGGATCCAGGTGGCATCCACCGTGTCCAGGACGGCCTGGCGTTGGCGCGCGTAGTCGTCGAACGGCCGGTGGACCACCCAGGCACCGGCTTGCCGGGCCAGGGTCGGGGTGCCGTCCACGCTGCCCGAGTCCCACACCAGAACGCCATCCACCCAGTCGCGCAGGTTCCGGATGCAGGCCTCGATGTGGAGGGCCTCGTCTCGGGTCAGGATCACGGCGAGCAGCTCGGCCATGGCAGGGCCTCCAGAGGAGCGCGCGGGCAGCGCTGTTTCCCTCAACTCGTGTCGACATCCATGCCCGCGGCCGCTGTCCCCGGACACTGGCTGCCATTATACCAGGGGCTTGGGGATCTCCCGGCGGCCAATGGGCAAAAGATAAAATAAAAAGAGCACCCGACCGGTTCCTCCCGGTGGGTGCTCGGGCCCATCACCACGACACACAGACCAAGGAAAGGAGGACCCACACGCAGGCCGAGCACCGTTTCTCGGCTGGCCTCCCTCCCAGCCCGCTCGGCTTGAAGGAGAGCTTCTCGCTCCGGCTCGCGAGCCACAGCAAGACCGGTGGGGCCCCCGCGGATGGAGCCCTGCCGTCCACGCCGACAAGCCACGCCCCTCGCCCTCCACGGGTGGCCTGGGACGGCCTCTTGGGGCGTCTGGGCAACCCGTTGTGGACGGCCGGGCCTCTCCCGGGCCCAGGTGGCTCCCAGGACAGAACCCGGGCCCGGGATCCCCTCTCCGGCGGGGAGCCCCCCGGCTCCGACGCTCCCAGGAGAGGCTCTCCCCTCAGGCTCCATCTCCATTATGGGCGCAGCTCCCGGGGTCCGTCAAGGGGTTTTTGTAAGAAAAACATTAGATCGTTTCCGGCCCGGGGGCGTCCTGGAGGCCGGGTGCCGGAGGTGTCCGTTCGTCATCTGGGGGCAGGCAGGGCCGGGTTCCCTGGGGAAAGGCGGGGCTGGAGCATCTCAAGGGGCATCGGCCTGGCCGGGAGCGCGGCGTTGCAGCGCCTGGAGAACCTTTTGGTCGGCCGCGGAGAGGGGATAGGCGTCCACCTCCTCCAGGGGCAGCCATCGCCAGTCCTGGCAGCCCAGGGCCTGGGGCTCACCGCTCACCGGAAAGGCGTGGAAGGCGTGGAGGGTGATGCGGAAGTGGCTGTACCCGTGCTTTACCGTGGCCACAGGCTCGCCCACCCGGATGTGGATGCCCAGTTCCTCTCGGATCTCCCGGCGGAGGCAGGCGGGCAGGTCCGGGTCCGTGGTCTCCATCTTGCCGCCGGGAAACTCCCACAACCCGCCCAACATCCCATCCAGGGGCCGTTGGGCCAGGAGCACCGGAGAGCGGTAGGGTTTTCCCTGCCACAGGACGGCCGCGGTCACGTGGAGGTGGGGTATCCGGCGTCGAGGGCGCCGGACCGGACGGTGCTCCTGGGTGCCTCGGGCCGCGGCCAGGCAGTGGTCCTGCACCGGGCAGACGGGGCAGCGGGGGCCACGTGGGAGACAGAGGAGGGCACCCAGCTCCATCAGGGCCTCGTTCAGGGCGCCGGCCTGGCCTTCCGGGGCGGCCTCCACCAGCGTCCGGGCCCGCTGCCACAGCTCTCCCTGGGTGGCCCTCTCCTCCACCGGCCGGTCCACGTCCCAGAGCCGGGCCAGGACCCGGCGTACGTTTCCGTCCACCAGGGGTTCGGCCTTTCCGAAGGCCAGGCTCAGGATCGCGCCGGCCGTGTAGGGCCCGATGCCGGGCAAGGCCAGCAGGGACCGTCGGTCCGCGGGCAGGGAGCCGCGGTGCTCCTCCACCACCCGCTGGGCGGCCCGGTGTAGGTTCCGGGCCCGGGCATAGTAGCCGAGCCCTTCCCACAGTTTCAGCACCTCCTGGGGGTGGGCTCTGGCCAGATGGTACACGGTGGGGAAACGGGCCACCCAGCGTTCGAAGTAGGGACGCACCGTGTCCAGGCGGGTCTGTTGGGCCATGATCTCCGCGACCCATACCCGGTAGGGATCTCGCTGGCCTGGAGGGGCATCCCGCCACGGCAGGTCCCGTCGTTCCCGGGCATGCCACTCGAGCAGTCGGCGGACCAGGTGGGTTGGGTCTGGGGCATGGGCAGGGTCCATGGTGGCTTTTGCACTCTCCCTGGGGCAGGGGTTCTTCCGGATCTGCCCTGCATGATAGCCCATGGTCCATGTTCCTGGCAACAGGGGTTCCACGCGGCGCGAAGGGGGCGAGTCGAGGGGAGGCAAGGAGGCGCAGGGGCAGATGGGCCTCCTCCGGCCGTTGGAGGACGTGGGGGGCGCCCTGGCCCGGCGCGATCACGGGCCTACGGTCACCAGGGGGCGCAGTTGCTCCAGGGTCCGTTCGCCGATCCCGGGCACCCGCAGGAGCTCCTCCACAGAGGCATAGGGGCGATGGGCGATGATGGCCGCGGCCTTGGTGGGGCCGATTCCGGGGAGTCCCATGAGTTCCTCGGGGGTGGCCGTGTTCAGGTCCACCGGTTTGTCCCCGGCATCGGTGGCCGGGGCCCCGGGGGCCGCGGATCCGGATACCCCGGGCGGGGGGACGGCGCCTGCCTGGTTCTCGGTTCCTTGGCGGGGCACGTGGACCTGGGCACCGTCGAACAGGGGCTCGGCCTGGTTGACCAGGGCGGCTGCCGCGTCCTCGGTGAGTCCGCCCGCGGCGGCCAGCGCATCGCCCACCCGGGCGCCCGGTGGCAGGGTGTAGAGGCCTGGGCGGGCCACGGCGCCGCTCACGAACACCACCAGAGGCATGGGCGTGGGGGTGGGCGAAGGGGTGGGCGTGGGCGGGGGCGGTGGAGGAGGCTGTAGGGCGATGGGTGGCGGCGTGGGGCGACGCAGCCACAGGGTCAGCAGGCCCGCGATCAGGAGCCCGGTGAACACCCCCAGGGTGTAGATCCGGGCCATGGCCTCCAGGCTTCCGGTCCAGATATCTTCTTCCTGGGAGGGCCCAGAGGACACCTCTCGCGCCTTCTCGGGCATGGGATCCGGCGGTTGGGCCTTGGGGCTCGTGGCCACCTCTTTGCCGGCAGCCGGGCTCATGGTCCATTCTCGTCCAGGAGGATCAGGTCGGACGGATAGCGCACCAACACCCGATATCCCTCGTTCCAGGGAGGCCTGCGGTCGAACTGGCTCACGACTCCGGTCACCCGCCATCGTTGGCCTCGTTCCACAAAGGGCCTCCGCCAGCTCAGGCTGCTGCGCACGTGGATCTCGACAGACGGTCCCTCGAGGTTCTCGGCAGAGGCCAGGAAGAAGCTCCTCCCCCGCCAGCCCACCACCAGACCCTCCAGGGTGACCAGGCGACCTTCCAGGGATTCGCCCACCTGTTCGGGCTCCACGGGCAGGGGGAGGAGAGGTGTGGCCGGTCCGATCCGCCATATGTCCTCGGGGCGCTCCACCAGGAGCTCCTCTTCGCCGCGGAAACTGTGGATCTGGCCCCGGATCAGCACCCGGTCTCCTTCCTCCAGGGGTGGAAAGAGGCCGCGCCGCAGGTAGACCTGGATGCCGATCCAGGCCATCTGTGGGTGGGGCTCGGGAGCCGGATCGGCCACGTAGATGGCGCTGTTGTAGAGGCCTGGCGGTGCCACCACCCGGGCCCGGATCTCCACCCACTCGCCCTGGGGGCGGAGTTTGGCCGCTGCCACCGAGCCCAAGGGCCCTATGGCCTCGCCGCCGGGAGTTCCCGGGGCGGCTCCGCTTCCCCAGGGAGGGGTGGGGGTGGCCTCAGGGGTGGGGGAGGGGTTCTCCCCAGGGAGTTCAGGGGGCTGGCCGCTGCCGCCAGGGCCTGGATCGGCCCGATTGGGCTCCCCTGGAGAGGGGCGGAGAGGGAACCAGTCGGCAGATCCTGCCAGACGTCCCAGGGCTCGGCCCGGGCCGGGCGCCTCCTGCCAGGCCACCCGGTCCACGACCTGGTCCGCGGGATCGAGGAGCTGGATCTCCTCGTTCCGGTCGTCCAGGCCGAGGCGGCTCTCTCCGCTCCACACCAGGTAATAGCCCTGGCCGGGCACGAACGCGCTGGCCGGGAAACGGTACCGGTTGCCCTGGGCATCCCGCAGGCTCCAGCCCTCCAGGGAGAGGGGGTATTCGGCGGGCTGGTACAGCTCCACGTACTCGTCTCCGGCGTCGATCCGGCCGTCGCCGTTGTGGTCCTGGTCGGGAATGGGCAGGAGTTCGTTGAGCTGCAGGGTGTCCTGGGGGCGGGAGGCGACCGCCAGGACAGCGGTCACGGCCAGGTCGCCATCGGTCTGGGTCGCGGTGGCCACGAAGCGGGAGCCCGGGATGCCCGGCACCTGGACTGTCCATGGGCTTGTCCCAGGAGATGCCTCGTGTTGGGCCACAGGCTGGCCGTTGCGCCACAGGGTCAGTCCTCCGGGCTGCCCCTGTAGATCCCGGTAGTCGACCAGGAGCTGGAGGGCGTTGGCGGGCTCGGCCACGCTTCCCATCCACACGGTTCCATTGGGAGCCTGGGCCCGCAGGGCAAGGACCAGGCCCGGGCGCGTGGTGATCCAGCCTCGGGCGGCCTGGAGCGCGTCCCGGATCCCTGGGTCGTCCGGGATCGAGACCGCCAGCCCCGTGAAGAGGGGCTGGGGGGGCACATGCCAGGGGAGGGCCGGTTGGCCGGCTCCGGCGGGCAGCAGAGGGGCGCGGCGGGTCTCCAAGGCCCTCAGGATGGCGTCCCGGTCCCCGGTATGGAGGACCACACCGCGGACCTGGGCATGGGCCGGCGGCGTGCCCTGGGTCCAGAAAGCCTGGCCCCCATGGAGGGGCAGACCCGCCAAGAGCTCCTCCAGGGAGGTGGCCGGAAAACGAGGCCCCAACACCAGGGCGGCCTGGTTGCCATCGGACCATCGCCACGCGGGCAAGGGCACGACTGGGCCGGGAGCCAGGCCGGTGAAGGCCTCTTCGGCCTCCAGGAGGCCTGCAAAGGCCAGTCCCTGAGCGGCTGCGGCCTGGAGGGCCACCTGGGGAGGCACCATGCCCTCTGGACCGGTCAGGGTGTGGGCCACGCCCAGGCTTCCCCAGACGGCGACGCGGCCCAAGGGCAGGACCATCTGGTAGGGGGCCTGGGCTCTGGGCAGTTCGGGGGCGTGGAACGGAGAGGGCGGAGCCCACAGGAACCCCAGCCGGGGATCTCGACCCTCGGGGTAGGGAAAGCCCGGGACCCGGTGTAGGCTCAGGTCTCGGCGTGGGGGCAGGCCTACATCCAGCCCCAGGGCCTGGGGGTCGCCGTCGCCGTAGGCCACCGCATCCGCGAGCCGACCCTGGGGATCGAGCAGGAGAACTTCGTCCCCCCTGTCGTTCAGGGCCCAGGTGCCTGTGGCCAGTGCGCCCAGCCGGGTCAACACAGGGATGGGGCTGTTGCTTGCCTCGAACTGGGCATCCGGCGGCTGTCCCCAGCGGGTGTGGAACGCGTCCCCGTTGCGGGCCAACACCAGGCGACCCCCGGGCGCGAGGACCCACCCGTCCGGCAGTGCGTAGATCCCCTCCCGGGCACCGGGCACCTGCGCATCTCCGATCCGCCACCCGGTGAGGTCCCTGGGGACGGCTCCAATGTTTGCCAGGACCACGTACTCCTCCAGGCTTCCGCGGAAGTGGATGGCCTCGATGCGCAGGGAAGAGCGGCTTGGGGCCACGGGCCAACGGCTCGGCAGCGGCGAGGAGGTCGGCGTGGCCGATGCGGACGGGGCAGGGACAGGCGTGGAAGGAGGTGTCTGGATGGGGGTGGGGGTGCGGGTCGGTGAAGGCATGGGTGTGGGTGTGGGGGAGGCCGGGGGAGGCGGAGTGGCGGAAGGTGTCGGCGTGGGTACGGGCGTGGTGGTGGGAG
>Ga0256839_1000535_pt1 | contig 48873 bp, 39 predicted proteins | sample 354166metaG_FD_185968 | JGI IMG/M metagenome (GOLD analysis project Ga0256839, IMG submission 185968) | Hydrothermal vent microbial communities from Mid Atlantic Ridge, Atlantic Ocean - 354-166 | ecosystem: Environmental > Aquatic > Marine > Hydrothermal vents | place: Atlantic Ocean: Mid... | reverse complement strand
GCGCCAGGAGATCTTGTGCGCTTGCCGCTCTCCTGCTCCGGCAATGGCAGCAGTGCTCCTTCCTCCTGCCCTGCATCGGCAGCGCCCGGCACTACCAGCCCGGCGGAAATCACCAGCTTGGCGGCATCTTCCACCGAAATGTCGAGGAGCTTCACCTGGTCCCGGTGCACGAAGAACAGGAAACCGGAAGTGGGGTTTGGGGTGGTGGGCATGAAGCAGGCATACATGGGGCTGCCCGGCTCGAGGCCTATCTCGCCGGAATCCAGCTCGCGGGCAATGAAGGCCACCACGCGAATGCCGGGGCGCGGATATTCCACCAGCCCCACCGACTTGAAGTTGCGCGTGCCTTGCGACAGCGCCGTGTGGAAGATCTGCTTGGTGCCACGATAGACAGAGCGCAGCACCGGCATGCGGTCAAGGATGCGCTCCCACCAGGCGAGGATGGAGCGCCCCAGCAGGTTGGCCGTGAGCGCACCGATGAAGGTGATGATCACCACGGTGAACACCAGGCCGACACCCGGCACGGTGAACGGCAGGTAGTTGTCCGGATTGTAGACATCCGGAATCAGCGGCTTCACCCAGCGGTCGAACAGAGAGATGAACCACCACGCCAGCCATATGGTGATGGCAATGGGTGCCACTACCACCAGCCCGGCCAGAAAATACCCCCGTAACCTGCCCATGTCGGCTCCCGGTTTCCGCTGTCGCCCTGCTTGCCGTCTTGCCGGGCACTCTTACACAGCGGGGCGGCACCATGCAATTTCACGAGCTGTCGCAGGAAAACGCGCAGCCCTGCGCCACCTGCTTCACGGAAACAGCGGCAGCTGGCGCAGGGCCGTGGTTTCGTCGAAGCCGAACATCAGGTTGAAGTTCTGCAGCGCCTGCCCGGATGAACCCTTCACCAGGTTGTCGATGGCGGCGATGATGATGGCGCGGCCGGGAATGCGGTCCGCGCACACCGCCAGCAGGCAGTCGTTGGAGCCGCGCACGTGCTGGGTGGCGGGCAGCATGCCTTCCGGCGCGAAGCGGATGAACGGTTCGTCGCGATAGGCCTCGCGCAGCGCCTCTTCGCAGTCGGCCGCGCTCATGCCCTCGGCCAGCCGCACGTGGGCGGTAATCAGCTCGCCGCGGCTCATCGGCACCAGGTGCGGGGTGAAGTTCACCACCACGTCGCGCGGCGGCAGGCCGGCGGCGAAGGCCAGCTCCTGCTCTATCTCCGGCGCATGGCGATGCGCCCCCACCGCATAGGGCGAAAGCCCCTCGCCTGCCTCGCAGAACAGGGTGTTCTGCTTCAGCCCGCGGCCGGCGCCGGAGACGCCGGACTTGGCATCGATGATGACATCTTCGGTGCTGATGACGCCAGCCTTCACCAACGGCAGCAGCGCCAGCAGCGTGGCGGTGGGATAGCAGCCGGGGCAGGCCACCAGCCGGGCGTTGCGTATCTGCTCGCGATAATGCTCGGTGAGGCCATAGACCGCCTGCGCCAGCAGCTCCGGCGCATCGTGGGAGCGGCCATACCACTGTTCGTAGGTGGCGGCATCCTTCAGCCGGAAGTCGGCGGAAATGTCGATGATGCGCACATGCTCCGGCAGTGCCGCGATGACATCCTGCGCCGCGCCGTGCGGCAGGCCGACGAACACCGCATCAACGCTGCCGAAGTCCACCTCCTCGTTGCGCCGCAGGTCGGGCAGATCCAGCCCGGCGAGGTGCGGCCACACCTGCGCCAGCGGCTTGCCGGCGTGGGTGTTGGCGGTGAGCGCCACGATGTCGATGCCCTCGTGCCGCGCCGCCAGGCGGATGGCATCCGCCCCGGTGTAGCCGGAAGCGCCGATGATGGCGACGCGGACCTTGCTGCTGCTCATGCTGCTGCTCCCGTCTGGCCGCAGTCCCGTTTTTCCTGCGTGCCGGAGCACAGCCCCGGCATGCGGACACGCTCAGCTCATGGCCTTCTGCAGGTTCTCGTCGATCTTCTCCAGGAAGCCGGTGGTGGTGAGCCACGGCTGGTCGGGGCCGACGAGGATGGCCAGGTCCTTGGTCATGTGCCCCGATTCGATGGTCTCGATCACCACCCGCTCCAGCGTCTGGGCAAAGTCGATGAGCGGCTGGTTGCCATCGAGCTTGCCGCGATGCGCCAGCCCGCGCGTCCAGGCGAAGATGGAGGCGGTGGAGTTGGTGGAGGTCTCCTTGCCCTGCTGGTGCAGGCGGTAATGCCGCGTTACCGTGCCGTGGGCGGCTTCCGCCTCCATGATCCTGCCGTCCGGCGTCAGCAGTTGCGAGGTCATCAGCCCCAGCGAGCCGAAGCCCTGCGCGACGGTGTCGGACTGCACGTCGCCGTCGTAGTTCTTGCAGGCCCAGACGAAGCCGCCGGACCACTTCAGCGCGCAGGCCACCATGTCGTCGATGAGGCGATGCTCGTAGGTCAGGCCGTGCTCGTCGAAGGCTTCCTTGAACTCGTTCTCGTAAACCTCCTGGAAGATGTCCTTGAAGCGGCCGTCATAGGCCTTCAGGATGGTGTTCTTGGTGGACATGTAGAGCGGCCACTTGCGATCCAGCGCGAAATTGAAGCAGGCACGCGCGAAGTCGTAGATGGACTTGTCGGTATTGAACATGCCCAGCGCCACGCCACCCTTGTCCTGCACCGTGAACTGGTGGATCTCGCGCTCGATGACCTCGCCGTTCTCGCCTTCATAGACGATCTTCAGCCTGCCCGGGCCTTCCGGCACGCGGAAGTCCTGCGCCTTGTATTGGTCGCCATGCGCGTGGCGGCCGATGACGATGGGCTTCGTCCAGCCCGGCACCAGCCGCGGAATGTTGGAACAGACGATGGGCTCGCGGAATACCACGCCGCCAAGGATGTTGCGGATGGTGCCGTTGGGCGAGCGCCACATCTTCTTGAGATTGAATTCCTCCACCCGCGCCTCGTCCGGCGTGATGGTGGCGCACTTGATGCCGACGCCATGCTCGCGGATGGCCAGCGCCGCATCCACGGTTACCTGGTCGTCGGTGGCATCGCGGTTCTCGATGGAGAGGTCGAAATACCGGATGGGCAGATCAAGGTAGGGCAGAATGAGCTTCTCCTTGATCATGTGCCAGATGATGCGCGCCATCTCGTCGCCGTCCAGCTCGACAACGGGATTTTCCACCTTGATCTTGTCGGCCATGTCGATGATCCCCTCGGGTGCCTGTCGGTCTTGTCGTGAGTCAATGCGTTTGCGCTGGTGATAGAGCATCCGGCAAGGGATTGTGAAGGGGCGAGCGGCAACAGCGGCTCTTTGACCACTGCTCGCGCTTGTCCTACACTTGCCCCTGCACACGCAGCTGTGCCCGCGCAACTCATGCCTGCGGCCTGACAGAACGACGAAAGGGGCGCGCCATGAATTTCAGTCATGCCTGTGATCATGACGTGATTGTCGCCGGGGCCGGGCCTGCCGGCCTGGCAGCGGCGGCGCTGTGCGCCGAACAGGGGCTGCGGGTGGGCCTCATCACCGGCCCTGCCGACCCGTTCGAGAAACGGCACGACCCGCGCACCATCGCCCTGATGCGCCCCTCGGTGCGGCTGCTGCAGCACCTGGAGCTGTTCGAGCCGCTGAAGGAAGTTTCCAACCCACTGCGCAAGCTGCGGCTGGTGGATGATACCGGCAGCCTGTTCTCCGCCCCGGCGGTTACCTTCAATGCCGCTGACGCCGGGTGGGACGCCTTCGGCTGGAACGTGCCGCTGCAGGACCTGACGCCGGCACTGGCGCAAAAGGCACAGGCGCTGGGGGTGGAGTTCATCCGCGATTCGGCCAGCGGCGTGGCACACGAGCGGCAGCGCAGCGTGCGGGTGCAGCTGCAATCCGGCGGCGAGGTGAGCGCTCCGGTGGTGCTGGCGGCGGATGGCCGCGCCTCGCGCATTCGCGAGAGTGCCGGCTTCATCATGCTGCGGCACGACTATGAGCAGGTGGCACTGGGCTGCTTCTTCTCCCACTCGGCGGATCATGACGACATGTCCACCGAATATCACAAGCCGCGGCAAGGCGCCTTCACCACGGTGCCGATGCCGGGCAGGCGCTCCTCGCTGGTGTGGATGATGCGGCCGCAGGCGGCGGAGGAGATCATGGCGCTGCCGGAGCGCGAGCTGGCGCGGCGCATGCAGGTGGAAAGCCACGGGGACCTGGGGCGTATTCATGATGTTACGCCGCCGCGTGCCTTTCCCATGACCACCAGCATCGCCCATGACTTTGCGAAGGAGCGCATCGTGCTCATTGGCGAGGCGGCGCACGCGGTGCCGCCCATCGGCGCGCAGGGGCTGAACATGAGCTTGCGCGACGCCGCACTGGCGGCGGAGCTGATTGGCGATGCCTTCGCCTTTGGCGATGACTTCGGCGCGGAGAGCATCATGCACGACTATGACCGCATCCGCCGGCGCGACATCTTCCCGCGCAAGGCGGCGATTCACGTGGTCAACACCGCGCTGCTCACCGATTTCCTGCCCTATCAGGCCATCCGCGCCGGGGCCATCACGCTGGCCGCAAGGGTGCCGATGATCCGCGACATCATCATGCGCCAGGGGCTTGCCCCAGCAGATGAACACCTGCCGCGCATCATGCGCGAGGATGCGGCGCAAGAGGCAGCATGAGGCCAGGATGGCTTTTTTATCCATCGACAGGCGCCGGTATCTGGTGGGGCTGCTGGTGGCAATGCTGCTGCCGGTGCAGGGGAGCATCAGCGCACCCGTGCAGCTCGTTAGCCCGCAGGCACAGTTGACGGCGGCAGATTTCACGCGCCTGCTGGCGCTGGCGCGCGAGGTGGACGAGGCCTACCGCCGGGGCTTGCGCGTTTCCGGCTACCTGATCCGCCAATCACCCGGCGGCAACTCGCCGAATGATCTGCGCCATCTGTATTTCACCGTGCGCGAAGATGCCACGACAGGCCGGCAGATCGTGGCCATTCGCGGCACCATCAACAGCCTTGATGCCCGCATCGACCTGATCAGGCGGGCAACGCCCGACCCGGTGAGCGGTGCCATCGTGCACGAAGGCTTCGCGCGGCTGGCGCAGGTGCTGCACAAGCCGCTGGTGAAGCGGCTGAACATGGATGCACCCATCATCATCACCGGCCATTCGCTGGGCGGCGCGGTGGCAGCACTGCTGGGGCAGCGGCTGCTGATGGAGGGCTATCCGGTGGAGCGTGTCATCACCTTCGGCCAGCCGCGCTTTACCAACCATGCGGGGGCTGCCATTTTCGGCGGCCTGCCGCTGCTGCGGGTGGTGCATCAGCGCGACCCCATTCCCCTTGTGCCGGCGCGCATGAGCGGCAACCTGGCGGCCAGCCGCGGCGAGGATGCAACCTACGCCCATTTCAATGATGCGCTGATGCTGCTGGATGGCCCCTACTACACCGTGCAGCCCGCCGGCTTTGGCGACAATGCCTCGCTGCTGCGCCGCCTGCTGCACGGTATTCCGCAAGATCATTCGCTGGATGCCTACATCGCCAGCCTGCGGGAGAAGGCGCAACAGATCCGCTTCGTGCCGTGGCGGCAGCACCGCCGAAGGCTGAGTGCACCGGTGGAGGAGAGCGCACCGCGTGGTCGCAAGCACGACGTGCGCACCAATTTCAACTCCTCGCACCCGGCTTCCACACCACGAAAATGAACAACGGCAGGCTTCCGTGCTTCTGCTGGCAGGCTGTCTGCCGGGCTTGAAAGATGCCCGCAGCCAATACATATCCTGCCAACGGGTGCCTGCTTGCCGTGAAAGGCACTGCACCCGCCGGAGAGGATCACGAAAGCAAGGCAGGCAGGGCATGTGCCCGAGGCCGCCGGTGTTGCTGTTGTGCCCAGGTTGCACAATGCCGTTGCGGCACAACATCCTCTCCTGATGTGGGCCCGTCCCCGATCATGTCAGCAAGCCATTGATCAGGCGGGAAGGTGGTGCTTCCGCGCTGCACTTCCCCGGATGGATGGAACTGTTGTCATCATTGAGGAGGGTACGCATGAGCAAGAAGATCCGCGTGGCCATTGCCGGTGTCGGGAATTGTGCCAGCTCGCTGGTGCAGGGCGTGGAATACTATCGGCGCAACGGATACGACGGTGCCAGCGGCCTGATGCACCCGGACATGGCCGGCTATCGACCATGGGACATCGAGTGGGTGGCGGCCTTTGACGTGGATCGCCGCAAGGTGGGCCAGCCGCTGGAGAAGGCCATCTTTGCCAAGCCCAACAACACCATGGTGTTTCAGCCCGATATTCCGGAAACCGGCGTTACCGTGCAGATGGGGCCGGTGCTGGATGGCGTGGCACCACACATGGCGGATTACGACGAGGATGTGGCCTTTCGCGTGGCCGATGCGGAGCCGGTGGACGTGGCAGAAGAGCTGCGCAAGGCCAAGGCGGACGTGCTGCTGTGCTACCTGCCGGTGGGCTCCGAGCAGGCGGTGCGCCACTATGCGCAGGCAGCACTGGATGCCGGCGTGGCCTTCGTCAACTGCGTGCCGGTGTTCATCGCCTCCGATGCGGAGTGGGCGGAGAAGTTCCGCAGCGCCGGCGTGCCCATCGTGGGCGATGACATCAAGAGCCAGGTGGGTGCCACCATCGTGCACCGGATGCTGACGCGGCTGTTCGGCGATCGCGGCTATCGGCTGAAGCGCACCTACCAGCTGAACACCGGCGGCAATACCGACTTCCTCAACATGTTGGCGCTGGATCGGCTGAAGTCGAAGAAGAAGTCGAAGACCGGCTCCGTTACCTCGCAGCTTGACGCGCCGCTGGATGCGCGGGATGTGCACATCGGCCCCTCCGACTACGTGCCGTGGCAGAAGGACAACAAGGTGGCCTTCATCCGCATGGAGGGCGAGGGCTTCGGCGGCGCACCCATCGAGCTGGAGCTGAGGCTGTCGGTGCAGGATTCGCCCAACTCCGCCGGCGTGGTGATCGACGCGCTGCGCTGCGCCATGATCGCCAGGGAGCGCGGCATGGGCGGGCCCGTGCTGCCGGCCTGCAGCTACTACATGAAGACACCGCCGGTGCAGGTGCGTGATGACATCGCGCGCGAGGCGGTGGAGGCCTTCCTGCGCGGCGAGGAGACGGAGCACCTGTTCGTGCCGCAGCCGCAGGATGCACGCCTGGCCGAGGCGGCGGAATGACGACACCGGGGGCGCGGGTGGTGGCAGGGCTTCCTGCCCCACCCTGCCCCATCTCCCCTTCCCATCGCGCGATCCGGATGATTGCAGGATCTGACCATGCCTGCCGATACCCGGCCTTTTGACCTGATGGATGATGCCGAGGCCTTGCCGACCCTGCTGGCATTATCCGATGCGGCGCTGCAGGCAGCGTGGCGCAGTGCCCGCTCTCATGCCGGCGGGCGCAATGCCAAGGGCGATGCCGTGCGTGCCTTCGACGTGGCGGCGCACGATGCCATTGCTGCCTTCCTGCGACAGCGGCAGCTGCCGTGGCTGCTGCTTTCGGAAGAAGGCATTGATGACCGGCCTGCGGCTTCCGGCAAGACCGCCTGCCAGGCACGGCTGGTGGTGGATCCGGTGGACGGATCGGACAACTTTGCTGCCGGCGCACCGCTGGATGGCTTGTCCAACTTCTGCGCCGCCCTGCTGCCTGCAGATGGAGCACTGGATTTCCGGCAGGTGCGGCAGGCGATCGTTCGTCCGCTCGGAAACGCAGGGGCTTGTGGCTGCGCTTTCGTGGTGGATGAAGGTGCGGCGTGGCAGGTGCAGGTGGACGATGCCGGGGCTGCTGCCGCACGACGGCAGCGGCTGCGCACCAATGGCACACGGTGCCTGCAGGAGGCGATGATCACCGTGGAGCTGAACCATCATGCGCCCTCCGCAGCACTGGCCGGGGTGATGCAGCAGGCGCGTGGCGTGCGCTGTTTCGGCTGCTGTTCCGCCGCACTGCTGGCCATCGCCCGCGGGCAGACGGATGCGCACATCGACCTGCGTGGGCGGCTGACGGCGGAAAGCTGGCTGGGTGCCGTCGCCCTGCTGCGGGCTGCCGGTGGCGTGGTGATGCTCATCGACGAGCATCTGCAGCCGGCAGCACCACCGCGGGGCCTGCTGCAGCGCCGCGGGCTGGTGGCAGCGGCCAATGAGGCACTGCTGGATGATATCCTGAATCGACTTTCGCGGGCACGCTATTGAAAATGCAGGAGAAAAACGGCGTTTCGCAAGCATTGTCCCAAAATCCTCCGCGCCATGCCGTGCTGTTGGCAGCGGGTGCCGGCTCGCGGCTGCGCGCTGCCGCCGGCAGGCCCAAGCCGCTGACGCCGGTGCTGGGCCTGACGCTGGCGGAACGGGCGGTGCTGTTCTTCCGTTCGCTGGGCGTGGAGCACATCACCGTCGCGGTGGGGTATCGGGCAGCGGAGGTGCAATCGCACTTCCGGCAGATCGCGCAGCGTCATGGCGTGGTGGTGGATTGCGTGGAGGTGCCAGACTGGGAGCGCGGCAATGGCGAAAGCGCGCGAGTGGCCATTCGCCGGCTGCGAGAGCACCTGCCGGATGCCGGTGCGCGCTTCTGGCTGGCGATGACGGATCACCTGTTTCATGGCGCGGTGGCGCAGGCGTTGTTGCAGCGGCCACTGCCGGATGGCGCGGTGCGGCTGGCGGTGGACTATCGGCTGGATCGGCTGTTCGACCCGCAGGATGCCACCCGCGTGCGGCTGCACAAGCGGGATGGCGAACTGCATATCCTCGACATCGGCAAGGACATCTTCGGCTGGCAGGCGGTGGACACGGGGCTGTTCCTGTGCACCTTCGGGCTGCTGGAGGCGCTGGAAGAGGCGGCAGCGGCAGGGCAACACGGCCTGTCGGACGCCATGCGCCTGCTGGCGCAGCGGCACAAGGCGCTGGCCGGGCGCATCGAGGGTGGCTGGTGGCTGGACGTGGACACGCCGGAAGCGTTGCAGGAAGCCGAACGGCGGTTACTGGCACAGGAACGCGGCAAGGCGCATGATGGCCCGATCTCGCGCCATATCAACCGGCCATTGTCGCGCCTGATCTCGCGCTTTCTCTCGCGCTGGCCGATAACGCCGAACCAGATCACGCTGTTCTCCTTCGCGCTGGCGCTGTTTGCCGCCTGGCTGATGGCGCAGCCCGGCTGGCTGTGGCTGGCGCTGGGCGGGCTGCTGGCGCAAGTCTCCTCCATCATTGATGGTTGTGATGGCGAAATAGCCCGCCTGAAATACCAGCGCAGCGAATTCGGCGGCTGGCTGGATGCGGTGCTGGACCGCTACGCCGACGCCGCCCTGCTGTTCGGGCTGGCGTGGCATGCCGCTGCCGCCACCAGTGGCAACGGGCTGGACGGCACGGCCATGCTGTGGGGCTTCCTGGCCATTATCGGCAGCTTCGTGAACAGCTATACGGCCGACAAGTATGACGGGCTGATGCGGCAACGGCTGGGCGCGGCGGCGGTGCAGCGCTTCCGGCTGGGACGCGATGTGCGGGTGTTCCTCATCATGCTCGGTGCCCTGCTGAACATGCCACTGCTGGCACTGGCCATTATCGCGATAATCATGAACGCGGAAGTGCTGCGGCGCATCCTGCTGTTTCGCCGGGCAGCGGCATCCGGCTGAGGGCCGGCGGCGATTCATACCGTGTCATACCGTGCCGCTTGCATCTGCCTGTCGCAGGTGCTCCCGCACGAGGTCGAGCACGGCATCGCCGTAAAGTTCCAGCTTCTTCTCGCCGATGCCGTCAATGGTGGCCAGCGACTGCCGGGTGCGCGGGGTGAGGGCGGCAATGTCCATCAGCACCGAATCATGGAAGATGATGTAGGGTGGTATGCCGCGTTCGCGGGCCTCTGCCAGCCGCCATTCCTTCAGCCGCATGAACAGTGCCTCGTCCACGCCCGCGGGCAACGCCGCTTCGCGCTCTGCCGCACGGCGGCGGCGCGCAGGGCGTGGCAAGCGGCGCATGAGGAACGCTTCCTCGCCGCGCATGATGCGCCAGGCCTTCTCCGTCAGCCGCAATGCGCCGTAGGCCTCGTCATCAACACTCAACGCACCGTGGATCACCAGCTGGCGATAGAGCTGCCGCCAGCCGGCGGCGTTCAGCTCCTCGCCAATGCCGAAAGTGCTTACCCTGTCATGGCCGAAGCGGCGCACCTTCTCCGTGTCATTTCCCAGCAGCACGTCCACCAGGTGCGCCGCGCCGAAGCGCGCGCCGGTGCGATAGACGCAGGACAGCGCCTTCTGTGCCGCCACGGTCATGTCCTCGGCCTCGGGCGGGTGGTTGCAGTTGTCGCAATTGCCGCATGGCTCGGCCAGCTCCTCGCCGAAATAGGCCAGCAACGCCTGGCGGCGGCACTGCGTGGTTTCGGCCAGCGCCACCAGTGCATCGAGCTTGGCGCGCTGAATGCGCTTGTAGTCCTCGTCCGCCTCGCTCTCGTCGATGAAGCGGCGGTGCAGCACCACGTCGCGCATGGAATAGGTCATCCACGCCTTCGCCGGGCCGCCATCGCGCCCGGCCCGCCCCGTCTCCTGGTAATAGCTCTCGATGGAGCGCGGCAGGGAGAGATGCGCCACGAAGCGCACGTCCGGCTTGTCGATGCCAAGGCCAAAGGCAATGGTGGCCACCATCACCACGCCGTCGCCGTGGGTGAAGCGATGCTGGCGCGCCGCCCGTTCATGCGCCGGCAGGCCAGCGTGATAGGCCAGCGCGTCGATGCCCTTGCCGCGCAGCCACTCCGCCGTTTCCTCCACCTGCCGGCGCGACAGGCAATAGACGATGCCCGAGCCCTGCCCCCGCATCTGCTCGATGAAGCGCAAAAGCGCCGTCTTGCCGCCGCCCTCGCCGGCAATGGTGTAATGGATGTTGGGCCGGTCGAAGGAGGCAATGAAGGTTTCGGCTTCCTGCAGATGCAATTGATGCACGATGTCGCGGCGGGTGCGTTCATCGGCGGTGGCAGTGAGCGCAATGCGCGGCACACCGGGAAACTGCTCCGCCAGCATGCCCAGCTGGCGGTATTCGGGCCGAAAGTCATGCCCCCATTGCGACACGCAGTGCGCCTCGTCGATGGCGAACAGGGCAATGTCTGCCGATTGCAGAAGGTCGAGCGTGCGCTCCTGCAGCAGGCGCTCCGGGGCCATGTAGAGCAGGTCGAGCGCGCCACGGCGCAGCGCGTCCTGCACCTCGCGCACCTCCTCCCACGACAGGGTGGAGTTGAGGAAGGCGGCGCGCACCCCGGCCTCGCGCAGGGCCAGCACCTGGTCCTCCATCAGGGCGATGAGCGGCGAGACGACGATGCCGCAGCCCGGCCGCACCATGGCCGGAAGCTGGTAGCACAGCGACTTGCCGCCGCCGGTGGGCATCAGCGCCAGCACGTCGCGCCCGGCCAGCAGCGCCTGCACGATGTCCGCCTGCAGGGGGCGGAAATCGTCATGGCCGAAGACCTCCCGCAACAATGCCCGCGCCTGCTGCAGGCTGCCCTGTTGCAGAGGTTCCCGTTGCTCCTTCTGCCGATTCTCCTCCCGCTCCTGCATGCCCAGAAGAATGCACAAGGCCCGCCGCTGCACAAGAGCGGCGGGCCTGCCATCAAAAACCCGTCATCGGCCCTGCGCCGGATCAGTTCAGCGGCTTGCTGAGGGTGAAGGCACCGCGCAGCTGGCCGAGCGTGAAACCGGTGGCCTGATCATCCGGATAATAGCTGCGGATCTTCTGCAGCAGGGCCGGGTCCACCTTGTCGCCATGGCAGGTCAGGCATGGCTTGCCGGTGGGAATGGCCTTCATGAAACGGAAGACCTTCCTGCCATCCTGCTCGACGATTTCGGCCTTCGCCAGCTTCTTCGGGTCTGCGCCGGCGGCGATCTTCTGCTCGAACTCCTCCAGCACCGCCTTCTCCCACGCATCGGGCGCGTTGTTGGGGTTGCGCAGCTTCAGCGCGGTGCGCCCCACCTCCCAGCCGTCGCGGTTGTGGCGCAGGGTGATCTCGTGCGCCTTCTTCGCACACACGTCCACAGCACCGGCGGGGCCGTCCTTCTTCATCGCTCCCACCAGCGTGCCCTTCAGCTCGGTGAAGAAGCCCTTGACGATCTGCTTCGCCTCGGTGGCGAGCTGCTGCACCTCGGCATCGGCTCCGGCCTTCATCGCCTTGCCACCGCCGTGGCTGCCCGCCTGTGCCGGCAGTGCAACCATCAGCGCCAGCGCCGCGGCCGTGAGCAGCCCCGTGCCCGCAATACGCTTCATCGATCCATCCTCCTCTTTCCGTCCCGGTTGTTCATTTCCGTTCCCGTTGTTCGCCAGCCGCTGACAAGCACGGCCCGTGCAGCGGCTGCCCCTTCCCTATCCGGAGAACGGGGCGATACAAGGTTGCCCGCCAGCATGGCATGGCACCTGCGACAATTTGTCAAGGCAAAAGCCGCAAAAAACATTCGACATTTCTAACATTAGAACTATTCTAATAAACGAGTGATGGACATCCCATCACGCCAACCTGTTTCGATTACCTCAACGACAACCCAAACATCCATTCAGGGAGCACGACTCATGAGCACCGAAAACAACGATGCCAATGTCGAAACCGCCACTGCACCGGCCTTTCCGCGGCTGAACGAGCCGGCACCGGACTTCACCGCCCCCACCACCCACGGCGAGAAGTCCCTTTCCGACTATCGCGGCAAGTGGCTGGTGCTGTTCTCGCACCCGGCGGACTTCACGCCCGTGTGCACCACGGAGTTCATGGCCTTCGCCCGCCGCGCGGAGGACTTCAAGGCCATCAACACCGAGCTGCTGGGCCTGTCCATCGACTCCAACTATTCGCACATCGCCTGGGTGCGCAACATCAAGGAGAAGTTCGGCATCGACATTCCCTTCCCCATCATCGCCGACCTGAAGATGGAGGTGGCGAAGGCCTATGGCATGATCCACCCCGGCGCGGCGGATACCTCGGCGGTGCGTGCCACCTTCGTCATCGACCCGGAGGGCATTCTGCGGGCGATGGTCTACTACCCGATGACCAACGGCCGCTCCATCGACGAGATCCTGCGGCTGGTGAAGGCGCTGCAGACCTCGGACAAGTACAAGGTGGCCACGCCGGAGGGCTGGCAGCCGGGTGATCCGGTCATCGTGCCGCCGCCGGCCACCGTGGATGAGGCGGAGAAGCGCCTGCAGATGAGCGATGCGGAGGTGAAGGACTGGTATTTCGTAACCCGCAAGGCTGCCGTCTGACACCACGCACGAACGTGAACCCACATGCGGGGCCGGCGCCATGCGCTGACAGGGCACCGGCCCCGCAAGCGGCGGGCGGAAAGTCAAGAGGGCAGCATCCTCTGCCGCCCGCCCGCCAGATGCCCCCGGACACGGCTGCCGCGCACCTTCCTCCCCATTCTCCCCATGCGTGGCAGCCGTGTTTTCTCCGCCCCGCCGGTGCCCCTGCTCCGGCGGGGTTTTCTGCATGCAGGCGGAGAGTTGCCAGCAGGTTTCACGGCAATCCAGGGCCTATAGTGCACCGCGCAGATACAGCGCGCTCAGCCGCAGCTGGCGGCGCAGCTGCGATGGCGCTGGCACGGGCGTGGCGGGAAAACCGGACGCCTGCCGCGCCTGTTGCAGCCAGTGCAGGTGCAACGAAACGGGCCACAATGCCGGCAGCAGGCGGCGTGGCCAGCGCCTGCGCCGCGCCTGCCCGTAGGCATCGAGCGCCTTGCCGGCCAGTGGCTGTGCGGCCTGTTCCGGCAGCAGCGGGGCGGGCATGGCAAGGCGCGGATGGGGCAGCCGCCGCAGCAGGAAGGCAATGCCGAAAGCCGTTGCCAGCTGCTGCAAGTCTTCCTCTTTCAGGGCACGCGTGGCGGTGGCATCAAGGCAGCTGCACAGGGCGCGCAGCAACGGGGTGAAGCTTTCGCGGGCAAATGCCTCGGCCTCTTGTGCATCGGCAAGGGCAGTGTCCGCCAGCAGGGCAAGGCGGGCAATGGCTTCCGCCAGCGCCTGTGCATCCACCTGCCCGGCATGGCGCGGGCCATTCCCGGCCATCGGGCCCATCGGGCTTTCCCCTGCCCCACCTGGCCGCGCCGTGCCGGCAAGGGAGCCGGCCAGCAGTTGCAGGGCTGGCGGCAGCGTTTCATGCTTCCCATGCCGCGCTGCCACGGATGCTTCCTGCCGTGTTTGCGCATGCAGGGCCAGCAGGGCCTCGCGCCACCATTCTGCCCGCATGCGGGCCAGCAGCGGCTCGTGCAGGCGCCATGGCAGCCGCGCCACTTCCAGCGCCAGCGCCCATGCGCCCAGCAATGCCGGGCGCGCCAATGCCGGGGCCAGCAGCGTGCTCAGCCATGCATCGAGGCTTTCGGCCCGCACCAGCGCGGCGCTTTCCTTGAAGGCGCTTGCGGGCTGATCATCCCGGAGGTTCTTCGTCAACAGTTTCTGGCTCCGCCGTCATTCCACCGGCAGCAGGAAGGTGGCGGGCAGGCGCAGCTCATCACGGCACAGATTGTAGGTGCGCACCGCCGCGCCGGTGGTCATCACCTCCAACCCCAGCCCGGCCAGCGCCGCCATGCGCAGCAGCCACGGCGGTGGCGGCAGATGTGCCGCCCCGCAGCCGAACAGCACGAAGTCCACGCCCTGCCGCACTTCCGCCTGCGCCAGTGGAGCAAAATCCTCTTCCCGCACCTCTTCCCAGGTGGCCGGCCGCCAATGATGCAGCCCGCCGGGCAGGATGCACAACCCACCCGCATGGCGCTGATCGGCAAAGCGGAACGCACCGCCGCCATAGCCCTTCAGCGGCACCGGTTCGTTCAGCAATTGCTCCAGCAGCGCAGCCATGCCGTGTGATCTGCCTCCTGTTGAAGATGCAGCCGGCCCGTTTCAAGCAATGTTCCCGCGCTGCCGCCAGCACCGTTTCCGAGGAATGGCATCGGCACGCAAGATGGCCGCACGGCTTGTCAGGACTTCACGGCCACCTTGTCGCGCTCCTCGTCCGTGTCCAGCAGCTTCGCGTTCAGCCAGATGAGAATGGGCGCGGCGATGAACACGGAGGAATAGGTGCCGATGATGACACCCCAGATCATGGTGAAAGTAAAGCCGCGCAGCACCTCTCCGCCCAACACATACAGCGCGATGAGCGCCACCAGCGTGGAGACGGAGGTGAGAATGGTGCGCGACAGCATCTGGTTGATGGACATGTCGATGACAGCTGCAAGCGGCGTTTTCTTGAAGCGGCGCATGTTCTCGCGCACGCGGTCGTAGGTAACCACCGTGTCGTTGAGCGAATAGCCGACGATGGTCAAGAGCGCGGCGATGATGGACAGGTTGAACTCCAGCCGGGTGAAGGCGAAGATGCCGATGGTGATGATGACGTCATGCACCAGCGAGGCCACCGCGCCGATGGCGAACTGCCACTCGAAGCGGAACCAGATGTAGATCATCACCCCGGCCAGCGCCATCAGCACGGCGATGATGCCATCGCGCGCCAGCTCGCCGGACACCTTCGGCCCCACCACCTCCACGCGGCGGTATTCCACGCTGTCGCCCAGCGCGGCGCGGATCTTGCGCACCACCTCCTGCTGTGCCTCCTCGCCACCGCGATTCTCGACGCGGATGAGCACATCGCGCGGATCACCAAACTCCTGCAGCTCGAAACTGCCCAGCTTCAACTCGCCGATGGTCTTGCGCAAGGCACCGATATCAGCCGGGCCTTGCGTGCGGATCTCGATGAGCGTGCCGCCCTTGAAGTCGATGCCCAGATTCAGCCCCAGCGTGAAGACGCCGGCCAGCGACACCAGGATGGCCACCGCGGAGGCAATGAAGGCGGCGCGCGCCCAGCGCATGAAGGGGATCTTCGGGTCCACCGGCAGATGTTTGATCAGCGGAAACATGGCACCCTGCTCTCCCTCAACTGCCTGCCGCCGGCGCGGCCACGATGGGCAGCGTCTTCGGCCGCTTCTTCCACACCCACAGCGCCACCAGGAAGCGGGTGAGCGTATAGGCGGTGAACACGGTGGTGATGATGCCCACGCCCAGCGTTACGGCAAAGCCGCGCACCGGCCCGGAGCCGAGGCCATAGAGCACCACGGCCGCGATCAGCGTGGTGATGTTGGCATCCAGGATGGTGGTGAAGGCGCGCGAGAAGCCGGTTTCCAGCGCGTTGATGGCGGAGCGCCCGGCGCGTGCCTCCTCGCGCACGCGTTCGAACACCAGCACGTTGGAGTCCACCGCCATGCCCAGCGTGAGCACGATGCCGGCGATGCCGGGCAGCGTCAGCGTGGCCTGGAACACCGTGAGAATGCCCAGCAGCATGACGAGGTTGGCGGCCAGCGCGATGTTGGCGATGACGCCGAAGAAGCCGTAGAACAGCAGCATGAAGGCCAGCACGCCAACGAGCGCCACCACCGAGGCGGTGATGCCGGCGCGAATGGAGTCGGAGCCGAGCGAGGGGCCGACGCTGCGCTCCTCCACCACCACCAGCTTCGCCGGCAGGGCGCCGGAGCGCAGGATGGCGGACATCACCCGCGTCTCCTCCACCGTGAAGCGGCCGGTGATCTGCCCCGAGCCGCCGAGGATGGGCGTCTGGATGACCGGAGCGGAGATGACCTTGCCATCAAGGATGATGGCGAACGGCTTGCCGACGTTGGCCTGCGTCAGGCGGGCGAAGCGCAGCGCGCCCTGCTGGTTGAAGCGGAAGGTAACCACCGGCTCGCCGGTCTGCCCGTCGAAGGCGGGCTGGGCATCCACCAGGTCCGCCCCTTCCACCGTGGCGCGGCGCGAGGTCTTCACCCAGTAGATGAGGTTCGGGTTGTCTTCCGAGGGCAGCGCCATGCAGCCCGGCGGCGGCCTGTCGCCCGGCGCTTCGGGCTGGCTGTCGCACAGGAGCTGGAAGGTGAGGCGCGCGGTGCGGCCCACCGCCTGCTTCAGCGTTTCCGGATTGCGCACGCCCGGTGCCTGCACGATGATGCGATCCACCCCCTGCTGCTGGATGGAGGCCTCGGTCATGTTCAGCTCGTCCAGCCGCCGGCGGATGACCTCGATGGCCTGTTCCAGCGCGCTCTTGATGCGGTTTTCCATGCCGGCGTCGGAATAGCGCAGGGTCAGCCGGTTGCCGTCGCGCTCGATCTCAATCTCCGGAGCGGTGCCGCCGGCACCGAAGAAGCCCACCTGCACCGGCTGCGCCAGCTCCTTCAGGGCATCGAGCGCCTGTTCCACCTTTGCCGGGTCGTTGATGGTTACGATGAGCGAGCCATCCCTGCCGGTGGCAATGGTGTGGCGTATCTTGCGCTCGTTCCACAACCGCTGACGCACATCGCCCTTCAGCTGCGTGAGCAGGTTCCTGCGCAGGGACTCCCTGTCCACCTCCCACACCAGGTGGGCACCGCCCTGCAGGTCCAGCCCCAGCACGATGGGCTTGTTGGGGATGAAGTCCGGCAGGCTGTCGCGCGCCTGCTGCGGCAGCACGTTGGGCAAGGCAAAGATGATGCCCAGCAACACCGCACCGATGATGATGAGGGTCTTGCCCCAGGTTATGCGAAACATCTGCCCTCTTCCAGGCTGCTGCGGCCAGCCCTGCCGCCCCCTGCCGCCATCGCTGGCACCGTTGCCGGGGGTTGCGGCTGCCTCACTTCTCGTTGGCGGCCACCGGCTGGCCCTTCACCACCACCTCGGCAATGTAGGGGCGGCGCACCTTCACGCGCACGTCCTCGGCCAGCTCCACCGTCAGCTCGTCGTCATGCACCTTCACCACGCGGCCCACCAGCCCGCCGCTGGTTACCACCGTGTCGCCACGGCGAATGTTCTTCAGCATCTCCTGGTGCTGGCGGATCTTCTTCTGCTGCGGACGGATGATGAAGAACCAGAACACGCCCATGATGAGCAGCAACGGCAGGAACAGGCTGAGCAGATCGCCGCCGCCGGGTGCGCCCGCCGCCTGTGCATGGGCCGGTGTGATGAACATGCGTGCAATTCCCTGAATACGTGATGAACCCTGAACATGCGATGAACCGGCAGGCAAAGGCTCCGGTTCCTGCGCCGTGATGGCGAATCCCCGGATCCGCCAGCGCGATTCCGTTGACCGTATATAGCGCCTGCCGCCATGCTTGCAAAAGAAAAGGCGGCTCTCTATGCACAGGTGGCGTGTTTTTCATCTTTCCCGCAGGGAGCCGTGGCATGGCAGACATCGATGATGCCGAAATGGCGCGGCAGTTGCGGCGCATTGCCGATGCGCTGGAGCGCTTCACGCCGCCACCGCGCCCCTTCGACCCGGCCGTGGCCCCGGGCTTCGTCTGGGATGCCGGGGCGGATTCGTTCAATGCCGTGGAGCAGGTGAAGAGCCTGCCGCTCGAGCTGTTGCGCGGCATGGAACGCCACAAGCAGACAATGCTGGAGAACACGCGGCGCTTTGCCCGCGGCCTGCCGGCCAACAACGCGCTGCTGTGGGGGGCGCGCGGCATGGGCAAGAGCGCGCTGGTGAAGGCGGTCTTCGCGGCGGTGGCAGCGGAAGAGAAACGCTTGAAGATCGTCGAGATCGACCGCGACGCGATCAGCTCGCTGCCGCGGCTGATGCGGTGCCTGCGCCCGCATGCGGACTTCCGCTTCATCGTGTTCTGCGACGACCTTTCCTTCGACGAGGAGGATGATACCTACAAGACGCTGAAGGCGGCGCTGGAGGGCGGCATCGAGGGCAGGCCGGAGAACGTGGTGCTCTACGCCACCTCCAACCGCCGCCACCTGATGCCGCGGGAGATGATGGAGAACGAGCGCGAGCGCGCCATTCACCCGACGGAGGCCGAACAGGAGAAGGTGTCGCTGTCAGACCGCTTCGGCCTGTGGCTGGGCTTCTATCCGTGCGACCAGCAGACCTATCTCGACATCGTGCGCGGTTACGTGGCGCATTTTCGCCTGCCGGTGGAAGACATGGCGGCAGTGGAGCACGAGGCGCTTCAATGGGCCACCACCCGCGGCGGGCGCTCGGGCCGGGTGGCGTGGCAGTTCATCACCGAGCTGGCCGGGCGCATGGGCAGGCCGCTGCCCGTGTAACCGCCGGGCACGGAGGATGCAGGGGGCACAGCCCCCGGTAGCGGAAATACCCTGTCCGCCGCCATGCCGCGACGAAGCAACAAGCAATGCAGGCAGCCATTCAGCCACTGCCTGCATTGCGGTTTCATTTTTCGAAAAAGCACCTGTCCATCAGACGGAAGCGCGAAATCCTTCAGCCCGCGCCTCAACCGGCATGATGAGATCGACGCCATCGCGCGCCGCTGCCTCGCGCAGCTTGTCAAGCTCCTGGCGCGCCTCTTCCACGCGGCGCACGGCCACCTCCAGCTGCTTGCGAAGATCATCGATGGAGCGGCGCAGGTTCTCGCGGCGCTTGCGCATCTCGCGCGCCGCCAGCGGATAGCGCACGTCTTCCGGGTCGCTGACGCCGGCCTGCTGTTCCTCGTAGCCGATGGCCGCCTCCAGCTCCTTGCGCTTGCGCTCGAAGTCGGCGATCATCAGCTCGATATCGCCCACGTTGCGGCGCGTTTCCTCCAACTGGAAGGCCTGAAGGCGCAGCCGCGCCTCCCACTCTCTCTGGCGAATGGACACGTCCGTTACTCCCTGAACGCTACTGCACACACACGACAACACGCATCATCGTCAAACCTGCACTCCCCGCGCACCAGCCATGCATGATTTCCTTTTGACGCGCATGGAGCGAATGCCATAGCCTGAAAACAGACGGCTCTGGTGATTCGCCTGCGGGGGCAATGCATGACGCCCTACATCCAACACCAGCAGCCTTAAGGGTGGGTAAATGCGCCCTCCGTGCGCTGCAAGGCCCGTGCAGGGTGCATGTGTTCTCGTGGTTGCATGCAATGCATCTGCGTGGCCCGTGTTCAGGCCATGGCGGTGGTGAAGACACGGGCAGCGCCGAGCACATGCTGCCTGCGCAACGCAACGGCGTGCAGCCATTGCCGGAATGATGGCGGCAGTGTGGCGGTTTAGGGTTCGGTTAACCATTTCCGTTTATCTTGTGCCTTGCGTGAATGAACAAGGGCCTCGCGCCGCAGGGAAGGGATGAAGGTTCGCCACTTCCGGCGGGCATGGCAGGCTTGGCACATATCGCCAGTTCCGCCCGGCGGCGCTGGCGGCCAGCAGGTTGCTCCGCCCGGGGTGCAGCGCGTTCCATCGGGGGAATACTCAGGGGACTTTCAAGATGCGTGTTCTGCTCATTGAAGATGATCCGGCCACCGCCCAGAGCATCGAGCTGATGCTGAAGTCCGAGGGCTTCAACGTCTATACCACCGATCTCGGCGAGGAAGGCATCGACCTGGTCAAGGTCTATGACAACTATTACGACATCATCCTGCTCGACCTGAACCTGCCGGACATGAGCGGCTTTGACGTGCTGAAGGCACTGCGCCTGAGCAAGAAGGACGTGCCGGTGCTCATCCTTTCCGGCCTGTCCGATACCGAGCACAAGGTGCAGGGGCTGGTGGACGGTGCCGACGACTACATGACCAAGCCGTTCCACAAGGACGAGCTGATTGCCCGCATCCGCGCCATCGTGCGCCGCTCGAAGGGACATGCGCAGTCCATCATCCGCACCGGCGACCTGGAGGTGAACCTGGATACCAAGACCGTCGCCGTGGCCGGCGAGCGCGTGCACCTGACCGGCAAGGAATACCAGATGCTGGAGCTGCTCTCCCTGCGCAAGGGCACGACGCTGACCAAGGAAATGTTCCTGAACTACCTCTACAACGGCATCGACGAGCCGGAGCTGAAGATCATCGACGTGTTCATCTGCAAGCTGCGCAAGAAGCTGAAGCAGGCCTCCGGCGGCAAGGACTACATCGAAACCGTGTGGGGGCGCGGCTACATGCTGAAGGACATCGAGCCGGTGGCCAATGACGAGCCGGGCGATGCCGACGAGAAGGAGGAAGAGGAGCCGGTGGTGTAAGCCCCCGCCCTCTCAGGGAACACGACGAAATGCCCCACGGCAGCAATGTTGCCGCGGGGCATTTTCCATTCAGGCCGGCTGCTGCGAACTTGAGTGTGAAGAAGGGTTTTCCGGCCTGTGGGGCAGCACGGCCCGGCGGAAAATGTCGGTCTTTCGTTGCGTGCGCCCTGCCTTGCGTGCCTTGTGCATCAGGCAACAGGCAGACCGCGCCGTTTTCAGCGATTGGCGATGAGTGCAAGGTTGCCGCGCCGGCCCAGCAGGTGCAGCACCTGCTGCTCGATGTGTGCTGCCGTCAGCCCGGCCTCTTCGTATTGCTCATCCATGCCGGCATGGGGCAGGAAGACATCCGGCAACGTCATGGTGCGCACCCTCAGCCCCCTGCTCATGGCATCGGTGGCGGCCAGGTGGGCCAGCACGTGGGCACCAAAGCCGCCCTGCGCGCCCTCCTCGATGGTGATGAGCGCCGCATGCTCGCGCGCCAGCCGGTCTATCAGCGCGGTATCCAGCGGCTTGGCGAAGCGGGCATCGGCCACGGTGATGGATATGCCGTGCTCCTGCTCCAGCTGCCGGGCGGCGCGCAGCACCTCCTGCAGCCGCGCGCCCAACGACAGGATGGCCACCTCCGCACCTTCACGCACGATGCGGCCCCTGCCGATTTCCAGCACCTCTCCCCGCTCGGGCAGCTCCACGCCAACGCCGGGGCCGCGCGGATAACGGAAGGCGATCGGCCCCTCGTCATAAGCGGCGGCGGTGGCCACCATGTGCATCAGCTCGGCTTCATCGGCGGCGGCCATCACCACCATGTTCGGCAGGCAGGCGAGAAAGGCGACATCGAAGCTGCCGGCGTGCGTCGGCCCGTCATTGCCCACCAGCCCGGCGCGGTCTATGGCAAAGCGCACGGGCAGCTTCTGCAGCGCCACGTCGTGCACCACCTGGTCATAGGCGCGCTGCAGGAAGGTGGAATAGATGCAGGGGAAGGGTTTCAGCCCTTCCGCCGCCAGCCCGGCGGCGAAGGTAACGGCATGCTGCTCGGCTATGCCGACATCGAACATGCGCCGGGGAAACCTGCGGGCGAACCTGTCCAGCCCGGTGCCCGACGGCATGGCGGCGGTAATCGCCACGATGCGCTCGTCGTGCTCGGCCTCGGCAATCAGCGCGCGGGAGAACACTTCCGTGTAGGTGGGCACGTTCTGCGCCGGCTTCTTCTGCTCGCCGGTTTCGGGATCGAAGGGAGCAACGGCGTGGTATTTTTCCGGGTCATCCTTGGGGAAGGGATGCCCCCTGCCCTTCTCGGTTACCACATGCACCAGCACCGGCCCCAGCTCCGGCGCATCGCGCACGTTTTCCAGCACCGGCACCAGCGTGCCGAGGTCGTGCCCGTCCAGCGGGCCGACGTAGTAGAACCCCAGCTCCTCGAACAGCGTGCCACCCATGACCATGCCGCGGGCGTATTCATCTGCCCGCGCAGCGGCCTCGCGCAGCAGGCGGGGGAAGCGGTTGGCCACCTGCTTGGCCATCTCGCGCAAGGAAAGGAAAGGACGCGTGGAAACGAGCCATGCCAGATAGTTCGTCAGCGCGCCGACGGCAGGGGCAATGGACATGCCGTTGTCATTGAGCACCACGATCAGGCGCGAATCGGTGGCACCGGCGTGGTTGAGCGCCTCGTAGGCCATGCCGGCGCTCATGGCTCCGTCGCCGATGACGGCAATGACATGATTGTCGCCACCGGAAAGATCCCGCGCCTTGGCCATGCCCAATGCGGCAGAGATGGAGGTGGAGGAATGCCCCGCGCCAAAGGCATCATACGGGCTTTCCTCGCGGTTGGTGAAACCCGCAAGCCCCCCCTTGCGGCGGATGCTGCGCAGCCCGGCGCGGCGGCCGGTGAGCACCTTGTGCGGATAGGCCTGGTGCGACACGTCCCAGATGAGGCGATCCTGCGGCGTGTTGAACACGTAGTGCAGCGCCACCGTCAGCTCCACCACGCCGAGGCCCGCCCCGAAGTGCCCGCCGGTTTGTGCCGCGGCGGCAATGATCTCGCGGCGCAGCTCCTCGGCCAGCGCCGGCAGCTTGCCGCGCGGCAGCTTCCGCAGGTCATGCGGGGTGTGGATGGTGTCCAGCAGCGGTGTGTCGTCATGCATGGCGTGCGTCGTTTTCATCGTTCCCACCAGGCGGCTCGCCGCAGCGCTGGGTGGAAGTCTTAACCCATCCTGCCGCGCGGTGCGACAGGAAAAAGCATCTTCGTCCACCTGCCGAAAACAATACCCCTGCCTGCTGCAGCGGATTTTTGCCGCAGGCGGGGTTGAGTCATGCTTTTTTCAGCTCCATGTGATACATGGCCGGGGGCGGCCAAACCGGCTGACAGACAACAGGTAGTGAAAAGCCGCATTGGACGGCGCAGGAACGGGCCTTGCGGCGGGCGATGGCATTTGGCGAATGACGCAGAAACGAAACGGCGACAAATCCGGCAACGGCTTGCTGCGACGCATCGGGCAACTGCTGTGGGCGGCCGATGCTGCCGTCAGCACCGCGGTGTTCGAGACCGGTGCGTTCATTCGCCGCATGTGGGCGGCCTATGCCGCGTGGCTGGAGCGTTTCCGCATCCGCGGGCTGAAGCGCCTGATCGTGGACATCCTCGACGATGCCGCCACCTTTGGCGTGATCTTCGCCTTCATCATCGTGGCCTATGCGCTGCCGCCCTTCTCCGGCGAGGGAGACGTGTGGAACGCCCGGCGGCAGGTGGCCGTTACCATCACCGACGCCAATGGCGAGCTGCTGGGCTGGCGCGGCATCCGGCAGGATGACAGCATTCCGCTGGAAGAGCTTTCACCACACCTGGTGAAGGCGGTGCTGGCCACCGAGGATGCCCGCTTCTACGAGCATTTCGGCGTCGATGTCATCGGCACGCTGCGCGCCGCCATTGCCAATGCCCGCGCCGCCGGTGTGGTGCAGGGCGGCTCCACGCTCACCCAGCAGCTGGCCAAGAACCTGTTCCTGTCGCCGGAGCGTTCCTTCCGCCGCAAGATCCACGAGGCCTTCCTGGCCCTGTGGATCGAGGCGCACCTGAGCAAGGACGAGATCCTCAAGATGTATCTCGACCGCTCCTACCTGGGCGGCGGCAATCACGGCGTGGAGGCGGCGGCACAATTCTATTTCGGCAAGTCGGCGCGCGACCTCAACCTGAAGGAAGCGGCGATGATTGCCGGGCTGTTCAAGGCACCGTCGAAATACGCGCCGCACAAGAACCCGCAGGCAGCGGAAGCACGCGCCAACGTGGTGCTGCTGCGCATGCTGGACGCCGGCTTCATCTCCTACGGCGAACTGCTGCAGGCGCGCAGCCAGCAGGTGCAGCTGGCACAACATGAGCAGATCGACGCGCCGCAGCACTTCCTTGACCTGGTGTACCGGGAAACGCTGGACATCCTGAAGCGCAAGGGGCTTTCCGGCGAATACGTGGTGGAGGTGAAAAGCACGCTGGATCCGCGCATCCAGAAGCTGGCGGAAAAGAGCTTGCGCGAAGCACTGGAGCAGCACGGCCCGGCTTACGACACGAAGCAGGGCGCGCTGGTGTCGCTGGCGCTCAACGGCGAGGTAAAGGCCATTGTCGGCGGGCTGGATTACGAAAAGAGCCAGTTCAACCGCGCCACCGATGCCTGGCGGCAGCCCGGCTCGGCCTTCAAGCCGTTCGTCTACCTGGCGGCGCTGATGCACGGCATGCGGCCGGAAACCGTCATTACCGACGCGCCCGTTACCATCCGCGGCTGGACGCCGCAGAACTACACCCGCCGCTATCATGGCCGCACCACGTTGATGACGGCACTCACACGCTCCTACAACACCGTGCCGGTGCGCCTGATGCTGCAGGTGGGGGCGAAGAACATCATCGAGACGGCGCGCAGGGCCGGCCTCACCGCACCGTTGCGGCCGGTGCCGTCGCTGCCGCTGGGGTCGAAGGAGGTTACGGTGCTGGACATCACCGGTGCCTATGTAACCTTCGCCAATGGCGGCCTGCGCGTGCCCCCGCACACGGTGCTGCAGATCCGCCGCCCCGACGGCACGCTGCTGTATGACCGCGCCAGCGACCCGGAAGCACGCCCGGTGCGCGCCTTCCCGCGCGAGAAGATCGCCCAGCTCAACCGCATGCTGGCCAACGTGGTGCTGGCCGGCACGGCACGCCGCGCCCAGCTCGGCTTCACCCCGCAGGCAGGCAAGACGGGCACCACCTCGAGCTATCGCGATGCATGGTTCATCGGCTTCACCGGGCACCTGGTAACCGGCGTGTGGTTCGGCAACGACGACTACCGCCCCACCAGGCGCATGACCGGCGGCTCGCTGCCGGCAATGACCTGGCAGAAGTTCATGCTGGCGGCATTGCAGGGAGAAGAGCCGAAGGCCCTGCCCGGCGTGCCGCTCACGCGCCTGCAGCAGGAGATTGCCCGGGCGCGCCGCAACAATGCACAAAAGAAGCTGGCCGCCCGCAAGCCGCAGGAGGATGCGCTGCGCGAAGGCGAAGCGCGCAGCCTGTCCCTGGCATCGCTGCCGGCACTGAGCGAGCTGGATGACCGGGACATCCTGCTGGTGGCTCCGGCAGCGGCTGCTGCCACCGCAGCCGTTGCCGCCACTGCCCGGCAGGCAAAACACAAGGCACGCCAGGAGGCCGCCACCAGGAACATCGCACGCAACACCGCCAGCCAAGCACGCCGCGCGGGCAGGCGGAAAGACAACGAGGTTTCCCGCACCCTGCGCAACGTGCTGACCATCTTCAAGCCGGCACGCAGGGAGCGCATCTTCCGCACCCGCCGGGCTGCCGCGCCGACCCGCCGCGCGCGCACCAATTTCAACCGACGCCGCGCCACTGCCCCGGCAAGGCGTGCGCAGCCAAAGCGGCGCATCCGCTTCCTCAACGTCTTCCGCTGAGCGTCCTGCCCTGTGCGGAAGCATGTCGCAGGTGCGCACCGGAAGCGTGCAAACACAAGCCTGGCAGGCCTGATCGTGATGCATGGAGCGCAACACCTGCATTACTGTTCATGACGGCCGGTGCTCTTCCCTGCCCTTGCCCCTGTCTCCGCCCCCGCCTCTGCCTTTGTCCGCAGCATGACCTCATGGCGTGGCAGCGGTGCGCGCCGCCACGGCAATGCCCTGCCCTCGCCCGACACGGTGCGCACCTGCCATCTGCCATCAGGCTGCAGATACAGGGCATGCGCACCATGCCGCCAGACATCGAAGCGGCCAATGACGACCTTCGGCTGCCTTCCTCCTCCTCCCGTGGCACGGCACAGGCCCCGCAGCGGAAAGGCGGCGATGACCACGTCGGCCTGCATGCAGGCAGCCTGCATGGCCTCAAGCGCCTGCTCCCTGTCCGCCCCCTCGGTACCCTGCTTGCCGCGTGAACGGCGAAACACGTCGCGCAGGTAGAGAATGCGCGCGCCCGAGCGCAGCCGTGCCCGGCACATCAGTTCATCACATTGCCAGCCGCCGCGCCGGCGCGCCTGCCCAGGTGGTGCCGCATCACCATCCCGCCGCAGCCAGATGCGCAGGGCAAAGCTGCCGGCACGGCCCGGCGTGGCGGCCAGCCGCCCATCCGCCATGCGCACCGCCACCAGCCGGGCGCGCTCCTCCACCAGCACATCGGGCCGTGGCGCAAAGGCAGGCCACATGCCGCCCAGCACCAGCGCCATGGGCAACAGACCCAGCAGCCGCAGGCGATCATTGCGCAGTGCCAGCCACAACAGCCCGGCCGACAGCAGCAGCGTGGCGCTGGCCGTCAGCGCCGGCACATGCCACCAGCCGCCGGGCAGCGAGGCGATCTCCCCTGCAGCCGCGGCCATGTGCGTCAGCCCCCACTGCATCAGCGCCAGCGGCCAGCCCGGCAGGGCATCGGCCATTGCCTCCAGGCCCAGAAGCCGCAGCAGCGCCACCACTGGCAGCAACGCCAGCGTCAGCAGCCCCGCCGGCATCACCACGAAGGACAGGAGCGGCAACGCTGCCATGTTGCCCCACAGCCCGTGCACCGGCAGGCGGTTGAAGTGCCATGCCGCCGGCAGGGCCGTATAGACAGAGGCGATGATGGTGGTGAAGGCCAGCCCGCCCACGGCAGCCAGCAGCCAGCGCCCGGCCTCGCGCCACGGGCCTGCACTCCGGTGCTCCGCCTCTTGCGCTCGCACAAGATGCAGCCGCCGCCGCTGATGCCGCCACCAGTTGAAAGCCTCATACCCTGCCACCAGCCCCATGACGGCGAGAAACGACATCTGGAACCCGGCGGATAGCGCCTTGTGCGGCCAGATGAGCAGGATGCACAAGGCGGCGATGGCGAGGTTGCGCATGGAGATGGCAGGCCTGTCCACCATCACCGCCAGCAACGCCACGGAGAGCATGATGAAGGCACGTTGCGTGGCCACGGAATTGCCCGACAGCAGCAGGTAAGCCAGCGCCACCAGCCAGGCGATGAACGCCGCCACCTTCTTCAGGGGCCAGTGCACCGCCAGCCGCGCAGACAGTGCCAGCCCCGCCCGCGCCAGCCAGAACACCGCACCGGCCAGCAGCGCCAGGTGCAGCCCCGATATGGCCAGGATGTGCGCCAGCCCGGCGGCGCGCAACTGTTCATGCAACCGTGGCGGCAGTGCGCCACGTGCGCCAATGGTCAGCGCCTTGGCCAGCGCTGCCGCAATTGGGTCGTCCATGTAGCTGTCAAATGCACGGGAGATGACGCGGCGCATGTGCTCCAGCCCGCGTTCCAGCCACAGCCACGCACTGCACCCCTCTTCCCCTCTGCCCTGCGCATCCTTCCCGCAGCCTTCGCCCAGCACCTCGATGCCGCGCACGGAGGCAAACCCCACCGCGCCGATGCCGGCCATGTAAAGTTCGCGTGCCGGGTCGTATGCGCCCGGCTCCACCGGCTGCGGCAGGCGCAGCAGGCGCGCCCTCAGCCGCACCACGTCGCCGGGCAGCGGCAATGCCGCGAAGCTCCTGTCCCCGCCGTTCTCTCCTTGCCCCGCCTTCAGTCCGGTAATGGTGATGCGCACGCGCCGCGGCCAGAAGGCGCGCTGCAAGCGGCCAACGTGGCGCACCCGCAGCACCATGCGGGCCTGATCAGGCCGGTGCGGGCGCACCTGTTCCACCACGCCGGCGAGCACCGTACCGCCGATGTTGGCGGGCAGCAGTGGTGTTTGCTGCACATGGATGCGCCAGCCGGCAAGGGCAAGGCCCAGCAACACCAGCGCCATGGGCAACAGCCACACCACCGGCGGCAGCAGCGCTGCCAGCGGCGGCGATGCCAGCTGCGTATCCGTTCGCCAACGCCACAGCCGCAGTGCCAGCAGCGCAGTGCCCGCCACGGCACCGAACCATGGAGCAGGAGGCTGTGGCAAGGCGAACCACAGGAACACGCCCGCCGTCAGCCACACCGCCGCCCAGGCCAGGGCATCGCCTTCAGGTGGCGGCTGCCCCAGCGGCTGGCGCAGCCAGCGCAACACCGCGCGAGGCCATGTCGTTGTCCGGTTCTCCCCCATCGGCAGCAGGAAACACCAGCTTCCACCTCCGGCGCAAATCCGTGGGCGGCGTTGTCAACAGGCCGTTGTCAACGGCGGCAAAAGCTGGCATTGCCTGCGCAACATTTCCGATGCGCATGGCATTCAACGCATCGCACATGCAGCACCAGACAACGCGAGGACATGCATCATGGCCAGCAAGGTCATCACCCGTTTTGCCCCCTCTCCCACCGGTTTCCTGCACATCGGCGGGGCACGCACGGCGCTGTTCAACTGGCTGTTCGCCAAACATCACGGCGGCGAGATGCTGCTGCGCATCGAGGATACGGACCGGCAGCGCTCCACCGAGGAGGCGGTGAACGCCATCATCGACGGGCTGCAATGGCTGGAGCTGGAATGGGCCGGGGAGCCGATCTCGCAGTTTTCACGGCAGGAACGGCACGTGGAGGTCATCCGTCAGCTGCTGGAATCAGGCCATGCCTACTACTGTCAGTGCACGCCGGAGGAGCTGGCCGCGATGCGCGAGAAAGCCAAGGCAGAGGGCCGGCCCATGACCTATGACCGGCGCTGCCGCGAGCTGGGCCTGTGCCCGCCGCATGACAGGCCGCTGGTGGTACGCTTCAAGGCGCCGCGCGAAGGCGAGATCGTCATCAACGACCTGGTGCAGGGCGAGGTGCGCTGGCAGGCACAGGCGCTGGACGACCTGGTGCTGATGCGCGCCGATGGCACGCCCACCTACAATCTCGCGGTGGTGGTGGATGATCACGACATGGGCATCACCCACGTCATCCGCGGGGTCGACCACCTGACCAACGCGGCGCGGCAGAAGATGATCTACGAGGCGCTGGGCTGGGATGTGCCCGAGATGGCGCACATTCCGCTGATCCACGGCCCCGATGGCGCGAAGCTGTCGAAGCGCCACGGGGCGCTGGGCGTGGAGGCCTACCGCGAGATGGGCTACCTGCCGGAGGCCATGCGCAACTACCTCGCCCGCCTTGGCTGGAGCCACGGCGATGACGAGATCTTCTCCACCGAGCAGCTCATCGAGTGGTTCGACCTCGATGCCGTGGGCAAGTCGCCGGCGCGCTTCGACTTCGCCAAGCTGGAAAGCGTCAATGGCTGGTGGATGCGCAACATCGAGCGGGAGAAGCTGCTTGCGCGCTTCGGGGAATGGCTGCCACATGCACCGGAAGAGCTGCGCGAGAAGGCGGAACAGGCACGGCAACGGCTGGCCGATGCAAGCGTGCGGCAGGTATTCGAGACGCTGCTGGATGACCTGAGAGAGCGCGCGAAGACCCTGAACGAGCTGCTTGAACTGTCGTGGTTCATCTTTGCCGAGCGCCCGCTTCAGCCGAACGCGAAGGCGCGCAAGATCCTGAAGGACGACGCCCGCGCCATGCTGGCAGCGCTGCTGCCACGGCTGCAAGCGCTGGATGCGTGGGACAAGGATGCCATCGAGGCGCTCATCCGCGCCTTTGCCGAGGAGCAGGAGCTGAAGCTGGGCAAGGTGGCACAGCCCTTGCGCGCCGCCGTTACCGGCTCCAACGTCAGCCCCGGCATCTTCGAGGTGATGGCGGCCATGCCCAGGGACGAGGTGCTGGCGCGCATTGCCGATCAGGCAACGGGCGCGGCCTGACCCCCGTTCACGGCCCGCCGGGGCTGCCCGGACCGCTGCCCTTGGCCAGCCCCTCGATGTTGGTCAGCCACGGCATCTGCTCCTGGATCCAGAACCCTATCTCGTTCATCATGCCGGTCATGATGAGCAGGCCGGCGATGATGAGGAAGATGCCGATGATCTTCTCCATCAGCCCCATGTGCCTGCGGAACTTCATCATGAAGCCCTGGAAATGGTCGAGGAAGGCGGCGGCGATGATGAACGGCACGCCAATGCCCAGCGCATAGGCCAGCAGCAGCATGGCCCCTTCGCCCACCGTGTCCTGCCCGCCGGCAATGATGAGGATGGAGGCCAGCACCGGGCCGACGCAGGGTGTCCACCCAAAGGCAAAGGCCAGCCCCGCCACGTATGCGCCCCACAGGCCCAGCGGCCGCCCGCGCGGTTGCACCCGTGCCTCGCGATACAGCAGCGCGATGCGGAAGACACCCATGAAATGCAGGCCCAGCGCGATGATGAGGGCACCGGCCACCAGCGCCACCTCATCACGATAATCGCGCAGGAACTGCCCCACCGCCGAAGACGCCATGCCCAGGAGCACGAAGATGGTGGCAAAGCCCAGGACGAAGAAGATGGCGGCGCGCAGCACCTTGGCGGATGCCTGCCTGTCCTGCGCCTCTATCTGCTGAAACGATACGCCGGCAATGAAGGCCAGCGACGGCGGCACGATGGGCAGCACGCAAGGCGACAGGAACGACAGGATGCCGGCGATGAAGGCACCGAACAGGCCGATGTCGAAGTCCATGCTTCTTCCTCCCTCGTGCATGACATGACCATGCCCGCCACACGCCTGCCCCCTTCTGCGAGGTGGTGCAGGTGCGTGTGTTTTTCCGACATGGTGCCGTGCGGCATTCCCTCCCTCGAGCGCCCGCATGATGCACGAGCATCCGCATGGTGGCAAGCATCTGCCAACTTGTCGCATTGGCAAAATATGCACCTGCTGCATACTTATGAAAAAGTGAATGCCTGATTCTCCGCACGCCCTGCCGGTTCGGCATTGGCATGGCAGGAAGTGGCCCGCATGTGTTCAGGCATGCAGGCCGGGTGTCATGCCCGTGCAATGTTCGTGGAGAACAGCACTGGTCAGGAACATGAATGAAGGCACGCCGCAAGGCGGCAGGATCAACATCTGTTGCAAATGCAAGCTGGAAGCATGAACGGAATAGCAAACATCACCGCAGATGCCCTGCCGGGGCAGCAGGAGCAAGCCAACGACCGCCCTGCTGCCGTCAGCGTCCGGGAACTGTTCGGCGACGTGAAGCGCACCAGCGCCATTCTCAAGGCGCTGGGGCACGAGAGCCGTCTCATCATCCTGTGCACCCTGCTGGAAGGGGCAAAGTCCGTTTCCGAGCTGGAATCCATCCTCGAGCTGCGCCAGCCCGCCGTTTCGCAGCAGCTGGCGCGCCTGCGCGGCGACAGGCTGGTGCGCACCTACCGCCAGGGAAAGATGATCTATTATTCGCTGGTGGAAGATGAGGATGTGCGCGCCATTGTTGCCTTTCTGTGCAATCTGTTGAAAAATGCCCCTCGCCCGGGGGACGAGAAACGCACCTGAAAGGCGGCGGCAGCCTGGTGATGCGGCCTGCATCCCCACCCGCCGCAGGGAGGCGCGGGCGTGGGGGAAGACTCGCTGCAGCTTTACATTACCCTGCTGGGATTTGCCGGTGGCGTCGTGCTGGGGTTCGCGGCGCGCAGTGTGCATTTCTGCACGCTGGGTGCCATCGAGGAAGCCCGCTATGGCGCCGAGCGCATGCGCCTGCGCACGTGGCTGCTGGCCATCGGCACTGCCATTGCGCTCACCCAGTTCCTCGACCTTGCCGGCTACATCGAGCTGCAACGCTCGTGGCGGCTGAGCGGGCACATTGCCTTTGGCGGTGCCATCATCGGCGGGCTGCTGTTCGGCCTCGGCATGGCATTGGTGGGCACCTGCGCCTTCGGCATGCTGGTGCGGCTCGGAAGCGGCGACATGCGGGCGCTGCTTTCCACCCTGGTGCTGGGCATCGTCGGCTTCATGACCATGAGCGGCATCCTGGCCCCCTTGCGCCTGATCACCGTTGAGCAGATGGCAGTGGAGCTGCCACCGTTGTCATCGCAGATGCTGCCGCGGCTGCTGTTTGGTGATGATGCCGCCATGCAGGCACTCATTGCCGCTGTTGCCGTGGCAGCCAGCGCTGGCTGGGCGCTGTCAAGGGAGCGCTATCGGCAGAAGGTGGCGCAGGTGGCCGCCGGCATTGTCATCGGCATGGTGATTGCCTTCGGATGGTTCATCACCTCCACCCTGGGGCAGGAAACGCTCTATCCCCAGCAACCCGATTCCTATGCTTTCGTCCGCCCCATCGGCCAGAGCATCCTGTGGCTGATGATCGCTTCCGGCGCTTCCGCCAAGTTCCTGGTGGGGGGTGTCTTCGGCGTGGTGGCCGGGGCGTTCCTTGCCGCCTGGCGGCAACGCCAGATTGTCTGGGAGGCCTTCGATGATGCCGCCGAGATGCGCCGGCACCTGCTGGGCGCTTCGCTCATGGGCATTGGTGGCGTGCTGGCCGGCGGTTGCACCGTGGGCCAGGGCATGACCGGGCTGGCGGCCCTTTCCCTTACCGCCCTGCTGGCCACTGCCAGCATTGTCATCGGCGCGCTCATCGGCCTGCACCTGCTGATGGATGGCAGGCTGCCTGATGCATGGCGGCGGGCATGCACGTGGCTGCGCCTCAACCAGCGCAACAATGCCGGGCACGATTAAGCGTTTGGCAAGCCGGGCATGCAATTCTCCATCCCAACCGATTGCATGGCCCGACAACATTCATGAGCTTGCTGGCATGAAGAAAAACGTGCTGCGTTCCGTCCCGGCACTGCTGACCACCGAGCTGCCACCGCCTTCACAGCTTCTGGCAAAGGTGCTGCCGGCCTGCCCCTCCTGTTCAGCGCAAGACAGGCCGCTGCTGTTTCCCGACTGGCGGCTGTGGCTGGCGCTGCCGGTGCTGATGCTGGCAATTGTCAGCCTCATGTTCATCACCGGCATGGGCGTGGATGCCGGTGGACAGGCCTGGCAGCACCTGCAGGCCGTCCTGCTGCTGCTGGGCATGGGGCTGGGGGCTGCATACCTTGGCTACATGCGCCTTTCCCTGTTCTTTCAGGTGCTGGCCTTCTTCATCATCTTCAACAAGCTGGGCCTCATGCTGAACTATCTGCTCATGGGGCTGCAAACACCCTTTGCAGACGCGCAGCTGGCGCAGCTGGATGCCTTGCTGGGATTTGACTGGACAGCCCATGTGGCCTGGGTCAACGACCATCCGCTGGTAATACGCATCCTGGAAGAAGCCTACGGCAGCTATCCGTGGTTTTTCCTGCTGGTGTTTTCCTGGCTGGTGATCACCTGTCATTTCAGGCGGCTGCAGGGGTTCATCCTGCTTTATGCCAGCACCGGCCTCATCGCCATGCTGATTGGTGCCTGGCTGCTCCCGGCGCTGGGAGGCTATGGCCATCATGCTCCGGCTGCCGACATCATCAGCAACCTGCCTGCTTCTGCCGGACGCTATGCCCTGGAACACGCACGCCTGCTGAACGCCGGGCTGATGCCGAACGTTCCCCTGGATGTCAGCGTGGGCCTGGTAACCTTTCCCAGCTTTCACACGGTGATGGCGTTGCTGTTCATCTGGGCCTTGCGCGGCACCATCTGGTTCTGGCCGTCGCTTGTCATCAACACGCTCACCATCATTTCCACCCCTTCCATGGGCGGGCACTACCTGGTGGACGTGATTGCAGGCGGCGTGCTGTTCCTCATCGTGTGGGCGGTGCTGCGCCACTTCCGCCTGCTGGGGGATGACGAGCGCCCTCAGCCGTTCCCCTGGGCCGAAGAACTGGCGCGGCGCTGGCGCAGGGCCTGAAAGTCGGCCCCGGCATTGTGCGAAGAGCGCACCAGCGGGCCGCAGGCGGCCATCAGGAAGCCCTTGGCCAGTGCCGCCCGCTTCAGCCCGTCGAACTCCTCCGGCGTCCAGAAGCGCGCCACCGGGGCATGCTTGCGGGTGGGCTGCAGATACTGGCCAATGGTGATGAACTCCACCCCGGCGCAGCGCATGTCGTCCATCACCTGCAGCACTTCCTCGCGGCTCTCCCCCAGTCCGACCATGATGCCGGACTTGGTGAACACCTCAGGCGCGATCTCCTTCGCCCGCTGCAGCAGCCGCAGCGAATGAAAGTAGCGGGCACCGGGGCGGATGCGCGGATACAAGCCCGGCACCGTCTCCAGGTTGTGGTTGAAGACATCCGGCGCGGCCTCCAATACCACTTCCAGCGCGCCTTCCTTGCCGCGGAAATCGGGCGTGAGCACCTCTATGCTGGTATCCGGCGAGGCGGCGCGGATGGCGCGGATGGTGGCTGCGAAATGCGCGGCGCCGCCGTCGTCCAGGTCATCGCGGTCCACGGAGGTGATGACGGCGTGCTTCAGCTCCATCTTCGCCACCGCCTCGGCCACGCGCCGCGGCTCGTCGGCATCCAGCGGCCCCGGCTTGCCGGTGGCGACATTGCAGAAGGCGCAGGCGCGGGTGCAGATCTCGCCCATGATCATGAAGGTGGCGTGGCGCTCCGCCCAGCATTCGCCGATGTTGGGACAGGCCGCTTCCTCGCACACGGTGGCAAGGCCATGCTCCTGCACGATGCGGCGGGTACGGGCATATTCCTTCGATACCGGCGCCTTCACGCGGATCCATGACGGCTTGCGCGCCACCGGGTTGTCCGGCCGGTGGGCCTTCTCCGGATGCCGTGGGCGCGCCGCGCCCTTCGTCGTGTCGATCACCGTGGCCATGTGTTCCTGCTATCCCCTGTTGCGCCGGTTGGCAAGCCGGCATTTCCCTTCCTTCACCAGGCGGATGACCCTACCCCATCGGGTGCATGATCAGCACCATGGTGGCGTGCGCCGGCTCATGCCCGACATTGACGATGCGATGAGCAAGATCGCCGCGATAACGCAGCGATTCTCCGGCCCGCAGCAGTTGCGTCGCACCGCCGCTGGTTACCTCCAGCACCCCGCGCAGCACGTGCAGATGCTCAACGCAGCCCGGCTGGTGCGGGTCTGAATCCAGCACGCCGCCCGGCTCGGCATGAAAGTCATACCACTGCACATGCTCCACCAGCTCCAGCGCACCGATGATGAACAGGCGGCACTTGCCGTCTTCGCTGAACAGCACCGGGATGTCGCGCGGGCGCTGATGCTGCAGGATGGGCGGGCGCTGCGCGGCCTCCGCCAGCAGCCGCTCCGGCGGCGTGTGCAGGGCATCGGCCAGCTTCAGCACGGTGGCGATGGTGGGGTTGGTCTCGTTGCGCTCGATGCGCGAGATGATGGACTTGGCAACGCCGGAGCGCTGCGACAGGTCATCCAGCGACAGCGCCTGCGCCTTGCGCAGGCGCTGCACCACGCGCCCCAGCGCTGCTGTTTCCGCCTGTTCCGTCATGGTGCGTGTCCTGCCTGTCTTCGTGCATTGCATCCCGGCCGGCCGGGCATTGCCCGGCAGCACCGCATCAGGCAATGCCGGCAGCGGCGAGGCCGCGTTTCAGGTCATCCTGCAGGTCTGCCACATCTTCCAGCCCGATGGAAATGCGCAACAGGCCCTCGCCAATGCCCTGCCGCGCCCGCTCCTCCTCCGACAGGGCGGAGTGCGTGGTGCTGGCCGGATGGGTGATGAGGCTCTTCGCATCGCCGAGGTTGTTGGAGATGTCGATCAGCTCCAGCGCCTGCAGGAAGCGGAAGGCCGCCTCGCGCCCGCCGGGCAGCTCGAAGGCGATGAGGCTGCCGCCTGCCGCCATCTGGCGCATGGCCAGCGCATGGCGCGGGTGGCTCTTCAGCCCCGGATAACGCACGGCTTCCGTGCCCAGCCGCTGTTGCAGCCATTCGGCAATGCGCTGCGCCGCATCGCTCATGGCGCGCACCCTGAGGGGCAGCGTCTCCAGCCCCTTCAGCAGCACCCAGGCGTTGAACGGCGACAGCGAGGCACCGGTGTGGCGCATGAACGGCTGGATGACCTCGTCGATGAAATCGCGCCGCCCCAGCACCGCGCCGCCCAGCACCCGGCCCTGGCCATCGATGTGCTTGGTGGCCGAATAGACCACCACGTCGGCGCCCAGCTTCAGCGGCTTCTGCAGCACCGGGGTGGCGAACACGTTGTCCACCACCAGCAACGCACCGTGCTGATGGGCAATGTCGGCCACGGCGGCGATGTCGAAGACATCCAGCGTGGGGTTGGCCGGGGTTTCGAGGAACAGCAGCTTCGTCTCCTCGCGCATGGCGGTGCGCCAGGCATCCATGTCGGCGGCATCGACGAAGGTGTGGCTGATGCCGAAACGTGCCAGGTGATCGGTGATGACCTTGGTGATGGAGCCGAAGATGCTGTGCGAGGCGATGATGTGATCACCCGCCGAGAGAGTGGCGGCAAAGGTGGCGAAGATGGCGCTCATGCCGGAAGCAGTGGCGAAGCAGGCCTCCGCCCCCTCCAGCGCCGCCAGCCGCTGCTGGAACATGTCCACCGTGGGGTTGGCGTAGCGCGAGTAGATGTAGCCGTCATCATCGCCGGTGAAGCGATCCGCCGCCTGCTGTGGCGAATCATAGGCATAGCCGGAAGTCAGGAACAGCCCCTCGGAAGTTTCCTGGAAGCCGGAGCGCCGCAGCCCGGCGCGCACCGCCCGCGTGGCCGGACGCCAGCCGGGATCAGGCTGCCGGTCATCACCCTTCATGCCGTTGTCCATTCCCCGCTCCTTTCCGTTCATGCCGCCCATCCCTCGTCGTTCATCCTCAGCACTGCAACCACGGCAGGCCGGCGGCCACCCAGCCATTCACGCTGCGCCGGTGGCCGTAGTCATTGTGCGTTCCCTCGAAGCCATCAACGACGTTATAGACAGCGGAAAAGCCGTTCTCAAGAAGGAACATGCCGGCCTCGCGCGAGCGCTGGCCCGACCGGCACAACAGCACGAGGGGCGTTTGCGGCGTCAGCCCCGCTGCCGCCACTTCCGCCAGGAAGTCCGGGTTTACCGCCATGTCCGGATACATGCGCCATTCCACCTGCACGTAGTTGTCCACCAGTGGCACACCGACGAAGTCCCATTCCGCGCAGCTTCGCACGTCCACCAGCACCGCTTGCGCATCATCCTGCAGCAGGCGAAAGGCCTGCGGTGCCTTGAGCGTGCGCAGGCCTTCCTCGGCCTGCCGGTCATCAGCCGATGGTGGCTGCCTCCAGTGGCTGTTCGGCATGAGCGTTCCTCCTTCTGGTGCCTGCACCACTGCAGGCACAGCCGTTGTTCTTTTTACGGAACAACAGTGAAGGAAAACGAACGGCATGGCAAGGGGGCGGTATTTGCGCCGTGCGCCATGCAGCAACCAGCAACCAAACAGGAAGACATCGCGGAAAAGCAGAGGCGGGATGCGCGGTGCCTGCCCCTGGCACCGTTGTGCCGGAACCGATGGTCAGCGCCGGTGCTCGCGCAGCAATACATCACGCGCCAGGTTGATCTGCCGCGCCAGCCACTCGGAGCCGCCGACATCCGGGTGCGCCACCTTCATCAGGCGGCGGTGTGCCGCCTTTATCTCTTCCGGCGTGGCGTCAGGCCCAAGCCCCAGGATCTGCCGTGCCCGCTCCGGCGTCATCGTGGCATCTCCGGCGGCATCATCGGCGGCATCGTGCGCCGCGCCATGCCCGCCTTCGCCACCAGCCCCGGCGGTGCCCGTTGCCCCTGCCGCGCCGCTGGCAGAAAATCGCTGCCAGAGCTGCGGGCGTTCGCGCTGAAGCCAGGCCTGCAGCAGCTTCAGGGACTGATCCCCCGCACCGGCGCATTCCTGCCACAGCACCTCCAGCTCGGCATCGGCCAGGTCAGACAGCCAGCGCCCGGCAAAGCGCCCCTGCAGCACCTCGCCATCCATGCGGCCAGATGCGTGCTCCAGCTCCATGCGCAGCATGCGGGTGCGCACCTCGGAGCGCTGCGCACCTCCCTGTCCTGCACCGCCACCGGGCATGCCCATGCCGCCACCACCACCGCCAGCGGGCCACCAGCGCGCGCGCAGCATGGACAGCCCCAGCAGCGCCATCGGCACGCCGATGACCCCCAGCCCGCGCAGCGACAGCAGCACGCCGCCGGCCAGCAGCAGCCAGGCAGAGAGCCGGCGCACCACGCCCGCCACCCGCTGCGGCGAGGTCTTCAGGAACCAGCGCAGCAGCAGTGCCAGCCCCACCAGCAATCCGGCAATGACGAGAAACTGCAGCATGCCCTGCCTATAGCAGGCAGCCGGCAGGGATGAAACGCCCCTGCCTTGAAACCTGCCGCATGCATCAACACATCCGGACTGAAGGGCAGGCTTCACCCCGGATGGGGCACTGGATGCAAGAGCAGGGAGAAACGGACATGCAGGATCATGGCAACGCACCGGCAGGTGCCACGGCAGGTGCAGATGCGCAGCAGGCGCAGCCCGGCGTCGAGGACAAGGCCGGCTTCGACCGGCTGGTGGAGGCGGAAATGGCCAACCTGCTGCAGTCGGCAAGGCACGAGATCGCCTACTACGAGAGCGTGGGCGACTTTCCACCCGGCTTCATGACGCCGGAGGAGCTGGTGGCCGAAGCCATGATCCACGCCTGGGACAAGTGGGCAGAAAAGCCCGCCGGCATGGAACCGCGCGCGTGGCTGCACGCCATGCTGTTCCAGGTGGCCGATGCGCTGGCGGCACGGCAGCGGGAGATCCGGCAGCACGAGGCCGTCTCGCTGGAACAGGAGATCCCGCAGGCTCCGCTGGTCATCGACCCGGTGTATGACGATGACGAGCAGTTCTACGAATGGTACCAGCCAGACGAGGCGCTGAAGTGGGAAGATGTCATCGGCAGCATCGAGCTTGAGCCGGACCTGCTGGCCGAGGTCATCGAGCAGCAGCCGCGCCGGCTGGAGCTGAAGGAGCGCCGCTGCGCCATGCTGCATTTCCGCTTCGGCTTCAGCGTGGAGCAGATCTGCCGCATCGTGCAGGAAAAGCCGGAGAAGGTGGCTGCAATGCTGCAACACGCGCGCGAGCAGGTGAAGGCAGCCTGAAGCGGATGGCTCCGCCGCAGGTGGCCCGTGGCCTGCGCGCCGCCTTTCTGCCGCTCCCTGTTCCGCTGCCCCATTTTCGCCGTCTGCCTGAAGCATGCAGGCATTGAAGACATCAGGGTTTCGGAGCACCAGGGGGCGGCGGGATGAAACGGCCAGGGCAACGGCATCAGTGCGGCGGCGTTCTGCTGGCCGGCATTGCGGCATGCCTGCTTGCCGTGGCAGCGCAGCCGGTGCATGCCGGCGACACCATGGCCGACCTGATCAGCCGCAAGCTGAAGGAGCTGGATCTGCTGCAGGCCAGTGGCGGCAACAGCGCCGCAGGCAATGGCGGTGCCGATGCCGGTGCCCGGCAGCAGCAATCCGGCCCCACCGTTCTCATCAACAACCGCCCGCCGGCACAGGTGCTGGACAGCAGGACAGGGCGCACCCGGCCGCCAGCGCCTGCGAGGGCGGCAATCGCTCCCCTGCCGCGCCCCCGCCCCGCCATGCTGGCGCGGCAGGCGAACGGAGTGAAACGGGCTGCCGGAGCCGGGACCGGAGCAGGAACTGTTTTCCCTGCTCCGGGCAATTCCCCGGCCCCCATGCGCACGGCCGTGCTCACCGATGCTGCGGGGCGGGTGGTGGTGGATCCGAAGCTGCTGCTGCAGGAGCGCGACCATACCCGCGCCGTCTATCTGAAACCAAGGGAGATCGGGCAGTGGGATGCCGCCACGGCAAGGCGCGTGCGCAGGAATTGCGACATCGTGCTGGCGGCGCTGAACGTGGATGCCCGCCCCCTGCCCTCCATCGGCGGGCCTGAAGGCTGTGGCATCGCCGCCCCGGTGGAGGTGCGCGCGCTGGGGGCGGCGCGCGTGAAACCGGCGGCCAGGCTCAATTGCCGCATGACTGCCGCGCTATACGAATGGATGCGCAACGTGGTGCAACCCGCCGCGCGCAGGCGCTTCGGCCAGCCGGTGGTGGCCATTCGCCAGCTCTCGGACTATTCCTGCCGCCGCCGCGGCGGTATCCGCAAGGGGCCGGTGCGCATCTCCGAGCACAGCTTCGGCAACGCCATCGACATCGGGTACTTCGAGCTGGCCGATGGCAGGCGCATTCACCTGCTGAAGGACTGGGGAGAGTTTTCCGCCCTGTTCAACAGGAAGGCGGCTTTTCTTGCAGAGGTGCGGGAGGGGGCTTGCAAGTATTTCTCCACCGTGCTCAGCCCCAAATACAACAAGGCCCATGCCAATCATTTTCATTTCGACCTGGGGCGCGGCGGGCGCTACAAGATCTGCAAGTGAGCGGTTCACGCTTCCCTTGTCCGAACCCTTTTCGAATCTCGTGCAAGCTCCGGCCCGGAAATTCGCGTGATGGCAGAAAGGCTGCTGACAGCACTGTTGGCGCTCGTCATCGAGCGCTTCGTTGGCTATCCGGCATGGCTGCAACGCACCATCCGCCACCCGGTGCAATGGATGGGCGCGCTCATCGCACAGGCCGACTCACGGTGGAACGACCATCAGCGCTTCTCGCCACGCCAGCGCGTTGTGCTGGGCGGGCTGCTGATGCTGCTGCTGGCGGTGCTGTTCGGCGGGCTGGCATGGGTGCTGGCGCGCCTGCTGCCGTTCTGGGCCGAGGCGCTGCTGGCCAGCGCGCTGCTGGCGCAGAAATCGCTGAAGGAGCACGTGGAAGCGATCATCCACGCCCTGCCGGCCACACCGGATGGCGACCTCGCCCCGGCGCGGCGGGCATTGTCGATGATCGTGGGACGCGACACCGCGGATTTCGACGAAGGGCGCATCGCCCATGCCGCCATCGAATCGCTGGCGGAGAATGCATCCGACGGCATCATCGCACCACTGTTCTGGCTGCTCGTGGCCGGGCTGCCGGGCATCGTGCTCTACAAGCTGGTGAATACGGCCGACAGCATGATCGGGCATCTCGACGACCGTTACCGCCATTTCGGCAAGGCGGCGGCACGGCTGGATGACGTGCTGAACTTCATCCCTGCCCGCCTCACCGCCCTGCTCTACGCGCTCACCGCTGCACTGGCGCGCTCATGGCAGGCAGGCCAACGCTGCCTGATGACGGCGCTGCGTGATGCGCGCAAGCATGTCTCGCCCAACGCCGGATGGCCGGAAGCGGCAATGGCCGGAGCGCTCGACATCCGTCTTGGCGGCCCGCGCAGCTATGCGGGCCGGCTGGTGGACTTTCCGTGGCTGGGGACCGGGCGCACACGGCTCTCGCGCCATGACCTTGCCGCCGCGCTCACCCTGCATGAACGCATGCTGTGGGTGTTGACCGCCTTGCTGGCGCTGATCACGGGCGTGCTGACTGCAGGCGTGGTGATACGGTGGTCTGCCGTTGCCGATTGAGCGCACGGGATGCGCCCGCTCGCACCAGGTGGGCAGCCACCCGGCTCCTGATCAGAACTCCACGCCCTTCTGTGCCTTCACGCCGGAGCGGAAGGGGTGCTTCACCAGCGTCATTTCCGTTACCAGGTCGGCGTGCTCCACGAGCGCTTCCGGCGCATTGCGCCCGGTGATGATGACGTGCTGCATGGCCGGGCGGGCCAGCAGCGCGGGCATTACCTCATCAAGGTCGAGGTAGCCGTATTTCAGCACCACGTTCAGCTCGTCCAGCATCACCATGTCAAAGCCGGAATCGGGCAGCAGCGCCTTTTCCGCCTCGGCCCACGTCTTCGCCGCCAGCGCCCTGTCCTTCTCGATGTTCTGCGTCTCCCAGGTGAAGCCCTCGCCACAGGCGAAGAAGTGCACCTGATCGCCAAACGCCTGCAGCGCCTTCTTCTCGCCGATGTCGCGGCTGCCCTTGATGAACTGGATGACGGCCACCTTCATGCCGTGCCCCAGCGCCCGCAGCACCATGCCGAAACCGGCCGTGGACTTGCCCTTGCCCTTGCCGGTGTTGACGATGATCAGGCCCTTCTCGATCTGCTTGGTGGCCATGATCTTCTCCCGCGCGCGGGCCTTCTTGGCCATCTTCTCCGCATGGCGCTCAGGGTCGCGCTGCTTCGGGGTGTCGCTCATGTCGTCTCCTCCTCCAGCAGGATTGCCACGTCGTTGGCGCGGGGTTGCCACAGGCCGCGGGCCAGTGCCTCGCGAAAGCGCTGGCGCATGTCTTCCAGCGCCTGTGCATTGTGCTCCGCAAGCCACTGGCGCACTTCATCGTCGCGGATGAAGGCATCGAACGCCAGCTCGAAGTGATGATCGCGCACCGCGCCGGTGGTGGCGGCGAAGGCGAACATGTAATCCACCGTCGCCGCCATTTCAAAGCCGCCCTTGTAGCCGTGCCGCATGATGGCGGAAATCCACTTCGGGTTCACCACCCGCGCGCGCACCACCCGCGCGATTTCCTCTTCCAGCGAGCGGGTAACGGGCTGTTCGGGCCGTGAGTGATCATTGTGCCACACCGGCACGGCCTTGCCCTTCACGTGCTCCACCGCCGCGGCGAAGCCGCCCTCGAACTGGTAGTAGTCATCCGAGTCCAGCAGGTCGTGCTCGCGGTTGTCCTGGTTGTGGGCAATGGCATCCAGCTTGCGCAGGCGCTGGCGCAGGGCCTGTTCGGCGCGGGTGCCCTGGTCGGTGGCACCGTAGGCATAGGCACCCCAGTTGATCCAGCTCTCGGCCAGGTCTGCCTTCTGCTCCCATGCGCCGGAGTCGACAAGAGCCTGCAGGCCGGCACCATAGGCTCCCGGCTCGGCACCGAAGATGCGCCAGCCGGCCATGTGTGCCGCCTGCTTCTCGTCCAGCCCCTGCGCCAGCAGCCGTTGGCGCTCTTCCGCCATGTGTGCGGCAATGGGGTTGTCCTCTTCCGGTTCTTCAAGTGCACCGATGGCACGCACCGCGCGGTCGAACAGCTCCATCTGCTGCGGGAAGGCATCGCGGAAGAAACCGGAGACGCGCAAGGTTACGTCCACCCGCGGGCGGCCCAGCTCGGCCAGCGTGATGATCTCGAAGCCGGTAACGCGGCCGGAGGCATGATCCCACGCGGGCCGGGCGCCGATCAGCGCCAGCGCCTGGGCGATGTCATCACCGCCGGTGCGCATGTTGGCCGTGCCCCAGCAGGAAAGGCCGATGGCCCGCGGGTATTCGCCATGCTCCATGAAGTGGCGTTGCAGCATGTTCTCCGCCGAGCGGCGGCCCAGGTCCCACGCCGCCGGGGTGGGCAGGCTGCGCGAGTCGAGGGAGAAGAAGTTGCGCCCCGTTGGCAGCACGTCCGGCCGGCCGCGCGATGGCGCGCCGGAAGGGCCGGGTGGCACGGCGTTTCCGGCCAGCCCGGCCAGCAGGTGGGCGATCTCGTCATGCGCCGATTGCAGCAGCTTCGGCAGCAGCTCCTCCGCCATCTGCCCCAACACCAAGGCCGAGGCCGGGCCGGGGGCTGCCCTGGTGATGTCGTCTTCCTTTTCGTCATGCCCGGGCTTGATGCGGGCATCCTGAAAGCCGCGGAGGCTTAAGTCCGAAACCCCGGATTGCCGGGTCAAGCCCTGCAATGACGGGAAAGAGAAGCCTTCGGAGAAATGCTGTTCCACCACCTGCCGCGCCAGCTTGAGCGCCAGCAGCTCCAGCCGCTCGCGGGCATCGGCGGCGGTGCGCCACGGGGCAGTGCTCAGCGTCTCGAGCAGTGGCGGGCGCGGGCCGTTCCACGGTGCCGTCATGTCGGCATCGAAGGGGGCAAAGCCGGGAAGCAGGTCATCGGCCAGCGCGCCGATGAGCGAGGCATTCGGACCCTTGCCATCACCACGCGGCAGGCGCACCAGCGCCACCAGGGTCTCGGCCAGCGTGTCCGTTGCGGTGGCATTGTCCAGCGTCTGCCCCGGCAGGTGGCCCAGCACGTGCAGGCCGTGGCGGATCTGCGCCTCCTTCAGGTCGCACAGCCAGGCATCGAGTGCTGCCAGCGCGCCTTCCGGATCGGCCCGCAGCTCCTGCTTCAGGCCGGCATCCGCGGCGATGCCGCTGATCTCCGCCTGCTCGATGATGCGCTCCTTCAGGTATTCGGCGCGCGGTGCATCGGTGGCGCTGGCCTGCCAGTATTCATCCACCAGCCGCTCCAGCCCGGCCAGCGGGCCATAGGTTTCGGCGCGGGCCAGCGGTGGCATCAGGTGGTCGATGATCACCGCATGGGTGCGGCGCTTGGCCTGCGCGCCCTCGCCGGGGTCGTTGACAATGAAGGGATAGAAATGCGGCAGCGGGCCGAAGACGGCGGCAGGGAAGCAGGCATCGGACAACGCCAGCGCCTTGCCCGGCAGCCACTCCAGGTTGCCGTGCTTGCCCACGTGCACCACGGCATGCGCGCCGAACACCTGTCGCAGCCAGATGTAGAAGGCCAGATACCCGTGCGGCGGTGGCAGGGCGGGGTCGTGATAGGTGGATTTCGGGTCGATGTTGTATCCGCGCGCCGGCTGAATGGCGCAGATGACGCCTTCGCCCAGCCGCTTCACCGGCAGGTGGAAGCTGCCGTCGCGGAAGAAGGGATCATCCTGCGGCTGGCCCCAGCGTTGTTCCACCTGCTTGCGAATCTGCTCCGGCAAGGCATTGAAATGCTGCTCGTAAGCAGCGAGTGGCAGGAGGGCGTCCGACTGCCGATTCGCCGTGCCGCTGGCGTTGGTGGGGGCGGTTTGCAGCAGGCGGATGAGGGCATCGCCATTTTCCGGCAGGTAGTCGAGCCGGTAGCCCGCGTCTTGCAGGGCGCGCAGGATGGCGACGGTGGAGGCCGGCGTGTCCAGCCCCACGCCGTTGGCCAGCCGGCCATCGCTGGCGGGATAGTTGGCCAGCACCAGGGCAATGCGCTTTTCGGCATTGGGGATGAGGCGCAGCCGTGCGTGGCGCGCCGCCAGTGCGGCGATGTGGGCAATGCCCGGCGCATGCGGTGCATATGTCAGCAGGCGGCATTGCGTGGCTTCGTCAAGGCGCGTGTCTTCCTTGAAGGCGGCAGCGCGGGTGATGATGCGCCCGTCAAGCTCCGGCAGCGCCACCAGCATGGCGAGATCACGCGGGCCCAGCCCTTGCGGATTGTCGCGCCAGGCCTGCTCGGCGGCGTTGACCAGAAACCCTTGCAGCACCGGGCAACCGGGCTGTTGCAGCGGGTCGTCATCAGCGGCGGAAAAGGCGGTGAGGTCGATGATGACGGCCGGTGGCTGCTGCGCGAACAGCTCGTTCAGGAAGGCCCGCGCACGGGGGTTCTTCAGCGACGGGACGAACAGCGGCAGCGGCGTCAGTCCTTCATTTCGCAGCGCCTGTGCCAGCGCCGCCACCGGTGCGGTGAAGCCGCCCTGAAGCCATGCGCGATAGAAGATGACAGGGGCAAGGCGAGAAGCGCGTTTCAGGGCCTCTTCCACGCCGGCAACCACCTCACCCTCCAGCCAGGCACCGCATTGCGGCAGGGGCACGGGGGCGGGGATGGCGGCGGCATGCGGGGTGTGCGTGCCCAGCAGCGCCGCGCAGGCCTGCAGGATGCGCCGGGCATTCTCCGCGCCACCGGCGGCGAACAGCGCGCGCAGGGCCTCGCACACCTCCGGCGGCAGGGTGGAGCGGCGCACGAGATCCTCGTCAACCACCTCGCCACCGGGCAGCAGCGCCAGCTTGATGCCGTGTTCATCGGCAATGCGCTGCAGCTCCTCCACGCCGTAGGCCCAGTAGGCATGCCCGCCCAGCACCCGCGCGATGATGAGCCGCGCATGCCGCGCGGTGTTTTCCACCCACATGTCCACGGACATGGGGTGGCGCAGCATGTTGATGGAGGCGAGCCGCAGCGAGAAGGGCTTCTCCGGCAGGGCGGCAAACGCGCCGGAAAGGGCCGCCAGCTCGGAATCGGCGGCAGAGAGGATGAGCACGTCTGCCGGTGCCTGGCCGAGGTCGATGGCCTCGTCGCCTTCGCCGATGTTTGCCGATGTGGCGGCCAGCAGGTGCATGGGTGGCTCAGCCTTCTGCCGCGGTGGTATGGGCGGCATCCAGCGCGGCGCGCAGTTGTGCGCGCACTGCCTGTTCGTCCATGCCCTTCAGGCCGATGACCACCAGCTGCGTGTGCGGTTCTTCATCCGCCCGCCAGGGACGGTCGAACCACATTTCCAGCCGCGGCCCCACCGCCTGCACCGCCAGCCGCGCCGGCTTGCCGCGCAATGCCGCAAACCCCTTCAGCCGCAGCACCGGGTGGCTGCGCAGCGTTTCCTCCACCGCTGCCTGCAATGCCTCGCGCGAGGGCAACGCTGGCAGATCTGCAGCGAAACTGACGAATTCGTCATGGTCATGGTCGGCTTCGCCGGCCAGCTCGTGATGGGTGGGGCGGTTGTCGATGTCATCTTCCGCTGCCGCGCCCAGCCCCAGCAGCACCTGCGGCGCAATTTCGCCGCGGCTTGCGGGGATGATCCGCACCCCGTCCCGCACCTCGCGCTGCAGGCGGGTTGTCAGCTCCTCCACCTGCGCCACAGACAGCAGGTCGGCCTTGTGCAGAATGACGAGATCGGCGGCGCGCAGCTGGTCCTCGAACAGCTCGTGCAGCGGGCTTTCGTGGTCGAGGTTCACGTCGGCCTTGCGCAATATCTCCACCTTGCGCGGGTCGGCAGCGAACTGACCAGCCAGCACCGCCGGGCCATCCACCACCGCCACCACGCCGTCAACGGTTACGCCCGCCTTCACCTGCGGCCAGTTGAAAGCGCGGATGAGCGGCTGCGGCAGCGCCAGCCCGGAGGTTTCGATGATGATGTGATCAGGCCGCTCGGGGCGTTCCAGCAGCGCCGTCATGGTGGGGATGAAGTCATCGGCCACGGTGCAGCAGATGCAGCCGTTGGCCAGCTCGACGATGTCGCCGGGGCGGCAGGCCTCGTCGTTGCAGCCCTTCAGCAACGCGCCGTCGATGCCGACATCGCCGAACTCGTTGACGATCAGCGCTATGCGCCGGCCTTGTGCCTGCTGCAGCAGGTGGCGGATGATGGTGGTCTTGCCGGCACCGAGAAAGCCGGTGATGACCGTGGCCGGAATGCGTGGCTGCATGTTTTGCTCTCCTGAAGGATTGCGAGGGTGTTCCACTGCCGTTGCGCGACGTGCCAGACGGGTGGCATGTAGCCACGATGCAAGGTGGCAGGCAAGCGGGGGGTGAAGGCTGTTTCGCCATGCGTGGAATGCGCACAGGGGGCATGTAGTTGCTGCCTGCTGCTTGCAGCCGGATTCGCCAAGGCCTTGAAATGGCGGCGGGCATCATGCACAAACCGGTGTGGCAGGATGACGCTGGCTGGCTGCCGTGCCGGGGCGAGGCGGCAACAACGGGATGAAAACGGGGTGAAGCGGCATGCGCTGTCCGTTCTGTGCATCGGAGAACACGCAGGTGAAGGATTCGCGCCCGGCGGAAGGTGGCGCGACCATTCGCCGGCGGCGGGAATGCGCGGACTGTGGCGGGCGCTTCACCACCTATGAGCGGGTGCAGCTACGGGAGCTTACGGTGGTGAAACGCTCCGGCCGCAAGGTGCCGTTTGACCGCGACAAGCTGGCGCGCTCCATTCACATTGCCCTGCGCAAGCGCGAGGTGGAGGAAGAGCGCGTGGAGCGCATGATCAACGGCATTGTCCGCCAGCTGGAAAGCGGCGGAGAGCCGGAAGTCTCCTCGCAGCAGATTGGCGAGCTGGTGATGGAAGGCCTGCGCAAGCTCGATGACGTGGCCTTCGTGCGCTATGCCTCCGTCTATCGCAACTTTCGCGAGGCCGAGGATTTCTGCCAGTTTCTCAGCGAATTGAAGAACCGCGATTGAGGCTGTGGCGTCAGCAGCCTCGAGCTTCGGGTGGAGCAAGTGCGGGCTATTGGGCCGGCTGCGGCTGCAGTTGCGGTTGCGCCAGCGCGGTGGTGGTGGGGCAGTTGCGGGTGCTCATGCCGGCGAGCTTGCGCCAGCGGGCGCTGCACTGGCCGTTGGCGCAGACGAAGCGGGCAAGGGCGGTGAGCGGAATGGCATGGGCGAGGTTGAGCGAGCGGCCGCCGCGGGAGAGGGTGGAGACGATCATGCCCACCAGCTCGCCCTTCTGGTTGAACAGCGGACCGCCGGATTCGCCGCGCCTGGTGCTCATGCGCACCACCATGGCCTCGTCGTAGCCGAAGTTTCCGTAGCGCACCGGGGTGGTGAAGCGCAGGGACTGCAGCGTGCCGATGCGTGCGGTGTCGCGCCCCTTGCGGGGGCGGCCCAGAGAGAATACCGGCGTGCCGGGGCTGAGGCAGGGGCTGGCGGCGGGCGTTACCGGCGTGGTGCGCACATCGCGCAGTTGCAGCATGCCGATGTCCGGCACGGAGGAAACGGCGATGACCCTGCCCTCGTGAATGCGGCCATCGGCGGCGCGGGCAGAGACCTTGAGCCCCGGCTCCACGGCCACGTGGCCGGCGGTGAGCGCCTTGCCGCGGGTGTCGATGAAGAAGCCGCTGCCGGTGGCCACGCCCCTTGCCCGGCCAAAGGAGCCGGGCGCATTGTCCTTGCGCGGCCTTTTCACCAGCAGGGTGATGAAGGATGTGGAGGTACGCGCCACGGTGCCGGAAAGTGCTTCGGCCGGCGGGGCGGCGGCGGCATCCACCACCACGGCGATGTCCCGCGCATCGCCCTGCAGCATCAGGTCCCGCTCACCGGTTGCACAGCCTGCCAGCAGCAATGAAGAACCCAGCAGGGCCACGATGCGCGGCAGCCGGAAGCGCCGCTGCGCCGAGAGGCTGAAAGCGAGTTGTGCAGTGGTGAACGTCATGACCTGCCACATGCCCTTCCCGAATCTCCTGCATGCAGGGATAGCAGATTCCGGCAGCCGAAACAGCCCCGGTTGCAATCCACCACAGCAATACAATGCGGCATTTTTTCGGTGATGCCCCCCT
>Ga0256839_1000534_pt1 | contig 48936 bp, 33 predicted proteins | sample 354166metaG_FD_185968 | JGI IMG/M metagenome (GOLD analysis project Ga0256839, IMG submission 185968) | Hydrothermal vent microbial communities from Mid Atlantic Ridge, Atlantic Ocean - 354-166 | ecosystem: Environmental > Aquatic > Marine > Hydrothermal vents | place: Atlantic Ocean: Mid... | reverse complement strand
TTGGTCAACACCGAATAACCAAAATATCCGGTAAATCAACCAGTGTGTGGGTTATCAAAAAAAGCCTCAGCGAAAATCATCGTTGAGGCTTTTTTATGAAGGTATTTTGGCTATTCGGCTAAGTGTTTTGTGAGGCGTATTATTATTAAGCTGTTTTCACATGAAGATGTCCTCCAACTGCCCTAAGTACTTTTAATATCGTTTCAAATTGAGGTTTTGCACCATCCGATAATGCTTTGTACAAACTAGGTCGGCTTAAACCTGTTTCTTCTGCTATTTTTGTCATTCCTTGTGCTTTTGCAACATGTCCTAATGCAGAAATTATATCAGTTGAATCGCCTTCTTCTAGTACAGTATTCAAATATTCTGTTATGATTTCATCATCATCCAAGTATTCAGCTATGTCGAATTTTGTTGCCGTTTTCATGCTAATTTCCTTCAAGTTCAATTTTATACTCATTCCAAATCTGCTTTGCTTTTATAATGTCCTTTTGTTGAGTTGATTTATCTCCTCCATTCAACAATAACACTATCAGACCGTTCTGTTCTTTTAAAAACGGCAACCTTTTGCATAGTGAATCCGCAATTCACTAATTCCTTGTCCTACTGGCTCGCAATCTCCAAAATTTCCATGTTCTTCTATTCGCTGAATTCTAAAAAGGATTTTTGCCTTGGATCTTCTGTCTTTTAACTTTCGAAACCATTTTTCGAATTCGTCCGTCTTTTCAATAGAATACATACACAAATGTATTCACTTGGATACAGTTTTGCAAGAAAAATTTATAAAACGAAAGGATAATTGAAATGTTAGACTTATGCCTCACAACTACTCAATAAATATACCTTGCACTTTAACTTACCATTAATACGACCAATCAATTAGTGCTGAGGCCCATGTATAGCCACTGCCAAAAGCGGCCAAACAAAGCAGGTCTCCTTTTTTAAGCTTTCCTTGTTCCCAGGCTTCGCTTATGGCAATAGGAATAGAAGCTGCTGTGGTATTGCCATAATGCATAATATTATTAAATACTTTTTCATCTGGTAATTTAAGCTTGCGCTGCACAAACTGGCTTATGCGTAAATTTGCTTGGTGAGGAATGAATAAGTCGAGGTCATCAGTAGTTTTTCCGGTGGCTTCCAATGCCTCGTTAATTACTTCTTCAAAACGAACCACAGCGTGTTTAAATACCTGATTTCCATTCATATACACCTTAAAACTAGGTCCTTCAATTAGTTCTTTACTAAGCCTTACTTTACGGCTGCTTCCAGGATCTTTTACATATAATTCTTCTGCATAATTACCATCTGAGTGCAGATGGCTGGTTAATACGCCTGTATTTTCTTCGGTGGCTTGTAGAATGGCAGCTCCGGCACCATCCGCAAATATTACATTGGTGCTTCTTCCTGCGGTTGATTGATCGAGGGCAGATGATTGAATTTCAGCGCCAACCACCAAAATAGTTTTGTACATACCCGATTTAATAAAAGCATCAGCAGTGGAAAGCCCATAAATAAAACCAGAGCATGCATTTCTTATGTCCATAGCGGCTATTTCACCACCAAGGCCAAGCTCACGTTGAAGCAATACGCCAGAGCCAGGGAAAAAGTAATCGGGGGTAATGGTGGCAAAAATAATAAAATCTATCTCTTTGGCTTCGAGCCCAGCACGTTCAAGTGCTAGCTTACTCGCTTTGGTGGCCATATTGGCTACGGTGTCCTTTTCGGGGTTAAACCACCTCCGTTCTTTAATGCCCGTTCGCTCTTGAATCCACGCATCGGTGGTATCAACAAACTTGGTTAAATCATCGTTTGTAACAATATTTTCAGGTACATAATGGCCAACTCCAACAATTTTAGAATTCATATTTTCTGTAATTAGGTGGCAAATTAAATGATTTTGCTATAATTAGCAATCAATTATACACAGAACTAATCAAATAATGAATAGTTTCCAAATTGATCGGCTGGAGGGGCAGGGGTTAGCAAGTTTGCCCCATCGTTCGCTAAATTATTAACGAATGGAGATACAGCATACGAAGTAAAATTGGGGGGCGAAGACTTATTTAATAGGGCAAGGCATTCTTCTATACCCAACGTAGATTGCAACCAAGTTTGTTCGTTACTTGAATCTAAAATAACAGGGATATCTGCGGTAATTTTTTGAATGCTGACAGGTGCAGGTTGCGTAATTAAAGCAAAGGTGCCTAATCTGGCACCCTCCATATTTTCATAGGTTTCCCACAAGCCAGCCATTGCAAACAACGATTTTGATTCTAACGCTACTCGATAGGGTACTTGGCCTTTTTTGCTGATGGATTTCCACACATAAAACCCATCTGCTAATACGAGGCAACGCCTGCTTTTAAGCGCATTTTTGTAAAAATGCTTTTCGGTAAGTTGATTAACGGGTGCGTTAATTAATTTGGAAGCGATGCGCTTGTTTTTAGATAAGTGAGGCTCCGTACCCCAATAAAACTGCTTTATAATAGCATTGCCCAAAGTAATAATGGGTAATGCTTGCGTAGGTGCTGCATTAAACCTTGGTTGAAAGGAATCAGGAAAACTAACACCAAATCGTTCTTCAATTTGTTGTTGTGAGCTTGCTATGGTATATCGTTCTATCACCAATTTTTGAGACCTTCGGCTAAATTATAAAAATTTTGAGCATTCGAATGCTGCCCTAATTGCATTATCGCATGAGCACTTCTAATCCCTCCCGAGCAATAAAATATCACCTTACCATCATTAGCTATTTCATCAGTTTGTGCAATAATTGCGTGCAAAGGGATGTGGATGCCCCCAATATGCCCTATCGCTCGCTCATAGGTTTCTCGTACATCCACTAATTGTATGCTTTCAGGACTTTTATTGAGCCATTTTTTAAGCTCGGCAGCAGTTACTTCATTTATAGTTTGTTTTGTGCCAGTTAGCGAGCAAAAGGCTTCGTAGTCGATAAGTTTAGTCACCTTATTGGCCAGTTTGGCTTCACCTAAATTAATTTTTTGGTTGTAATAATGAAGACTATCAAATAGGTATAATTTACCAGCCAAGCCCGGTTCAAGCCCGGCTACTATTTTAATGGCCTCCACGGCCATCATAGAACCGATTATGCCGGCAAGTGCGCCTAGCACACCACCTTCGGCACAGTTAGGCACGGCACTTGGGTCTGGTGGGGTTGGGTGAATGTCTCTATAATTAGGGCCACCCTTATAATTAAATACACAACATTGTCCTTCAAATCCGTGAATAGAGCCATATACCAGTGGTTTATTTAGTATTACGCAGGCATCGTTTACTAAATAACGGGTAGGGAAATTATCAGTTCCATCAATAATTACATCGTAATCTTTTAGTGTTTGTAATGCATTTGCACTCGTTAATTTATCGGTATAAATCTTAAATTCAATGTGGGGATTCAACGCTTCTAGATACTTTGAAGCTTCTTGAGCCTTATTTTTTTTAATAGATTCGGTTGTAAATAACACCTGCCGTTGCAGGTTAGAAAGGCTTACTTCATCAAAATCGGCTATGCCAATTTTACCCACACCGGCAGCAGTTAAGTATTGCAGCACTGGTGAACCAAGGCCTCCCGCACCTACCACCAACACACTGCTTTTTTTTAAGTTTTCCTGTCCTTGCAGCCCAAAATTGGGCAAAACAAAATGGCGGCTGTATCGTTCGAGTTCTTCTTTGGTAAACATATTTGTTTTCAGCAATTTCAAAAGTATCGAAAACTATGGTAAGTTGTTCACTCCATTCTTACAATCCTCGTATTTGATTGGATAGAATAAGTTTAGCTATGATATAATAAGTTGTGGGTTTTATCTAGTGCCTGTCCATAAAGTCAATGTTTTCAGAAATAACAAATGACAATATTTAAATAATGAGTCCACTCCGAAAACACCAAACACTTACATGGTTTGATGTTTTCGTTTTTAAAATTTCAGATGGTCGGCAGACAGGTATTTGATTTTTGTTTATTGGAGTTTATAGACGAGCAATCATGTCTAAAAAAATATTCCCAGCCTCAGTCCGCCATCGAGCAATATGCCAGAATAGTCCAGGTCGGTCCAACTTGCGTAGGAAGTTTTAATAATTGCACCGCCTTCTCCGATAGAGTATTTAAACGCCACACCAAGGTATAAGTCGAGCAAAAAACGGTCAAAGGCTAACTGCCAGCCAACATCTACTATTGCGCCAAAACGATTAATAGGTTTTTTAACGTCTTGCACATCAAATTGATAATAAGTAATGCCATTATCAATAAAGGGTACGGCTACTTCTTCGCTATTGGTAAGTGTAAAGTTTTGGTAGTTTGGCCCTGCTGCCAGGTATAAAGAGTGCCGAGGAAGCCCACTTTTCCAATTTGTTTTGTTTGATTTATAGACAATAGATTTGTAATAAAGATTAACTCCAACACCAACCATGGTTTCGTAACTTGCATAATTAGTACTGTTATAATAAGAATATTGATTGGCTGCATCCAAAAAAAACAAGGGGGCAATAACAACCCAGTTATTGCCGTTTTTAAGCCTTCGCTCATAATCTATTCTAATGCCTTTAAATATGGCATATTGCGGTACAAAAGAAATAGCATTTTGTGGTTCTATTATTGTTTTTGCAACTTCGGTTTCTTGCTGAGCAAAGCTTGAGGTTGCCAATAATATACCTATAATAACAAAAAATAAAGGGTTGGTTAGTTTTGAAGTTTTCATTTAGTTAAAATATAAATTGACCTAGTTGTTTTACTGTAATTATATCGGATACATCAAATTGATATAATCCGTTACTGGCTATTACTAAAATTTAGTTACAGTGTGTAAAAGTAAACTAATTAACGATTAAGTGCAATTTGTGTTGTTTAATATAAGTTATTATTTTTTGTATAATTGAATGTTATGTACTGTTATAAAATGAGTGTAAATTGCTATACCTTTAAGGGCATCAATGAAGTTAATTAAAAAAATAGCTTTTACGCTTATGCTCCTAATTATAGGCATTATGGCAGTTTTTGCTATTACTTATAATCTTATGCAAAGCAAAGTCCAGTCCAAAATTGTGGCCTTGGTAAATAATACAATTGAGGGAAGCATTGAGTTGGATAATCTTCACTATTCTTTTTTCTCCACTTATCCCAAGCTAATTATTGACATTGATACCTTAAGTTTAAATGAAAGTGGTATTGATAAAGATAAAGAAGAGCAAGTACTCAAAATATATAACCTGCATATTCAATTGGATGCCAATAAGGCTATTGATGGGCTTTACCAAATTGATAAATTTAAACTAAGTGGTGGTAAGCTTACTATTATAACCCATAATGATAGTTCTATTAATTTATTGAATGCCATTGCGAGGATTGACACCGATATTATTGAGGAAGAACAGGCTGAGGAAGTAGCATTAAAAATATTATTGGATGAGTTGGTTATTAATAATGTAGCAATTAATTACAGAAATGAGCTTAATAACCAATCTGTTTATTCTAAGCTAAAAAAAATATCTTCACAAATAAAGGTTGAAGGAGATTCACTTAGTGCTGGTTTAGATATTGCCTATACGCTGGATTCGCTGTTTATCGAAAATAAGCGAATTATTAAAAACCAACAACTTTTGTTCGCATCTAATGTTTTTATAAATAGAACTACCACGCTTGTACAAGTTACGGATGGGGTAATTAAACTAAATTTATTAGAGGCCAATATTGATGGAAGCTATCATGGGGCTGATAGCGGATTTGTAGATGTTAAGATTTGGGCAAAGCATACCGATTTAGCGGAGTTGGCTAAAATGGAAATTTTTAAAAAAGAAAATTTACCGAAAATTGAACATGGGGAATTTGAAATTGATGCCAAAATTATTGGTTACACGGTTGGGCAAGTTCCATTGGTTGAAGCCACAGCCAACCTTAAAAACTTAGAAGTTTATAACCGCTTTGGTAAGGTAATAGATAAGGCTGGGTTTGATTTATCATTTAAATCGTTAAGCACTAAAGATTTTTCAGACTCGCACTTGGAAGTGGACAGCATATCTATTGAATTAACTTCTGGAGGATATGTTAGAGCAAATGCAGCCGTTGACCATATTAATAAACCAACCTTTAATATTACCTGGGAAGCTGCTGAACAATTAGAAAACATTGATAAATTAGTTAACATACCTCAAGTAGAAACGATTAGTGGGGGGATGGTAACAAGAGGAAATTATGAAGGTGTTTATCATATAAAATCACAAATAATAAGCAATTATAGTGGCAATTTTAGCATTAGGTTTGATGATGTAAACCTTGTTTTAAGCAAAGAAAAGTACCCAATCAATAATATTAATGGTACTGCATATATGAGTAATGGCGACATTGGTTTTGAAAATATGCGCCTTACAGCCAACACAAATAAAATGTTGCTAAACGGAAAAATTGAAAATGCTTTGCCATTTATTTTTGGTGAACCAACACAACTTACAACCTCGTTTTCAATCAAATCAGATACTATTAATACAAAGTATTTGCTCGCATTTAACAAAACCCTGTCGGATAGCAATAAATACATAATTAGGGAAGTGGATGTAAACTTACGGGCTGAGTTGGCATCAAACGCACTTGATAATTATACCCTTATACCTACTGGTAAACTTACTGTTTATAATTTTACTGCTTTGCTTGAGGGCGCACCACCCATTACAGAGTTTAAGGGCGTTGTAGAAGCCAATCAAAAGTTGGTTACACTCAAAAACTTTAAGGGAGTTATTGGCAAAAGTCATGTAGATTTTAGCATTAGTGTATCAAATTATACCGATTTTCTACAGTCTGAAAAAGAAGAGCCAATGGTTATTGATGTCTCTTTACAATCGGAGCAGATTAATGTAAAAGACTTTTTTACGATTAATAATAAATTTGTTTTGCCTAAAAATTATGAGCAGGAAGTGCTTAAAGAAGTAGCCGTAAATACTAAAATTATTACCACCAATTTTGAATTGCAAAAAACAGATTTATTGCCCGAATTTGAGTTGCAAGTAACAGGTCTTCAGTTTAAAACGCTTTACACTCCACTAATCTTTAAAGATATTTTTCTGTTTGGCTTAATTAAAGATAATAATGTGTACATAAACAGTATGTTTGGCAAATTTGGCAGGAGCGATGTATTTATGAATGCAGAATTTGATAATGTGGTAGCCACCAAAGATACCATAAGCAGACCTTTAATCTCAAGGGTTACTTTTAATTCAAATGTGCTCGATTTAAATGAATTAATTAAATTGGATGATAATTCTTCTGCCAGTAGCGATGAAGAAGCAACAGCTTCTAACCCTTTTGCTGATAAATTTCCAATTACTGAATTTCAAATTAACATTGGTGAACTAACCTATTACGATGCCACTATAAGGCAGTTATCGGGTTTGCTTAAAATAGAAGAAAATAATTTTATTCATTTACATGAGATTAAGTTGCAATCTGGCGAATATGGCACGTTTGAATTTGAAGGAGAGTTGGATGCCTCGAGCCGGAAAGAAGCCATTTTAAATGCTACCATCAAAATATCAGATGTGGACCTTTCTAAACTAAATGTAACCTATATTCAGGCCGATAAAGAGGTAAAAATAAGCGATCATTTTGAGGGCATGGTAAATGGTAATATTGTTGCTAAAGTACCCATTTTGCAAGATTTTAGTATTGATTTAGCAAGGTTAACCGGTAAAGTAAAAGTTAAAATGAATAACGGAGCTTTAATTAGCTATGCCCCTTTAGAAGAAATGGGGAGCTATTTTAAGAACAAAGATTTAACAAAGGTGAGATTTGATACCCTGCAAAATATAGTGATTTTTAATGCTGGTAAAATTTTGCTCCCTTTTATGACGATTAATACCACCTTGGGAACTATTAATTTAATGGGTTTTCAAGATTTAGATAATAATATGGAATATGACATACAAGTACCTATTAAATTGGTGGCAGGTTCTGCATTAAACTCTTTATTCGCTTCTAAAAAAGGTGATGACAAAAAAGATGACAAAATAAAAAAATCCGGAAAAGGCAAATATGTTACTGTACACATATCAGGGCGCAACGACCAATATAAATTTAAACTTGGCAAAAAACATGTGCTAACAGCACCGCCCGGGTTTAAGGTAGATTGAGCGCTTGTTTAGTATTCGTCTATAAAGTAAATGTTTTTAAAAATAACAAATGACAAAAATCAAATAATAAATAAATTTCAAACTTTAATCACCTAAACACCAAAAAATTACATGTTTTGTTGTTTTCGTTTTTGAGATTTATTTGTTATTTGTTATTTGATTTTTGTGTATTGGACTTTATAGACAAACACTATTTAATCACCACTTCATAATTAATGCTTTTTAGCTCTGCGTATCTGGTCGGGCTTCCTTTTCTAATAATAAGCTTGCCACAATTAGTATTAATATTATACTCTACAATATGGTATAAAAAAGTATGAAGATTATCTCCAAGGTATTCTATCTCCTCTCTAGTCATTTCAAATTTTGCGTTAGAACCTCCTGTAGTTGCTTTGTATAAAATGGTTTTAGGCTTACCATCTGTTTCAAATGATTTTATAAGGTGCAAATCTCCTTCTTTACTAATTTGAATAGACTCTGCTATTGAGCCTTTACCTGCATGTGCCAGCAAAAATTGTTCATAGCTAACTATCAAATTTGCAATGTCTTTCTCTATGATGTTATCCAACGTAGGATTTTTTTGGGAGGCATATTTGTTAGTTACTTTTAATAACAGGTCTGAAAATTTAGCAGTATCGGCTTTGTTATGCCATATTAAGTTGATGGCTTGCTCATACTTTTCTTTGTTAAAATCAATAAACCGATTGGTAATAAATGTGAGCGTATCGAGGCCAAGTAATTTAATTTTTTCTAAGTCGTACGTTATTTCTAACTCATCATTTTGTGTAAAATAATCAAAATCTCTAATCTCAAAATTGCTTAGTCTGTGAGTACCAGACCTTAGCCCGTCTAATTTTATTACTAACTTTTTATGTTGTACATCAACTCCAACGCTAAAAAATATTTTTTGATCCTTAAAATCTTTCTTGTAAATTTTTGCCCACGTAAAAGATTTAAATCTACCGGCAACCTGCCAATACCTTTCCGGTTCTATTACATATCCATCGGGTAAGTTAAGCGATTCTACCCAAACATTGGTTTTTTCTACAATTTCCTCTGCATAGGTGTTTCCTAAATCTTTTAAAAAAGCATCAGATGCGTTGTACCGAGTGCCTGCATAACTACTTAGTTTTTCAATGGCATCTTCATTAAAAAAGGACGAAATTGATTCAGGTGGTTTAGGTCTTACGTAGTAAGTAATGTTTGTTTCGTTGCCATTATCCCATTCAATGGAATGCTCCTCATAAAAGCTTTTAAGGCGTTGGTCAAGGTCTTTATTTACTTCGGGCTCTCCAAAAACATGGTATAAATCAAGTAAGGTTGTGTAGCGGTCGTTGTTTTTACAGAGTAACGATATGGGTACAAACTCTTGTTTGCCTAAAATAGTAGCAGTTATAAAACTTTTAGGGGTGGTAAAAGAGGATTTATAAATTTCGGAGTCGTGGGCTCTTAACTGGATAGATTGTTTAACTTTTGCTAAAAGTTCGCTCGCTGTAGTAGGCATATTCGATGGTCTGTTTCAATAAAAACGCAAGATACATATAACAGGTCTTATTGAGATAGATTTTTTTCTACTTTTTCTTTTGAAAAGCACTTGGCAGGGCACTTTCAGGAATAATTTTCATTAATAATGGGAGCGTTAAAAAGCTACCTGGTAAAGCAATAATTACAAATGTTGGCAAAATCTTCAGAATATCAATCAGTTGCGTTCTTACAATTTTTTGCTCATCTTCGGTTAAATCCTGCTTGGCCGATTTCGCAAGCAAATTCATCAGCTCCTTACTTTCTTTGATTTCGGTCGAAATCATTTTCTTGTTTTCATTAACAACTTTAGTAATTCGTTTTATAAACTGGTTGCTTACTACACTAAAATTATTTTTTTCTTGCAAAAAAGATACATTACCCCAATTGGTAACCACAAAACTTTCAATGGCTGCCATACTTCTTTCAATTTCTCCTTCAGAAAAATCGAGCTTAAGCCCTAATTTGTTTATAAAGGCTTGCTCTTCTTCGGTTACAATTTCATCTGCCCAAACAAAGAGTATGGCAAGTTCCAAAATGTATTTGCGCAAAATCCACATATTCATATCCCCAAGGTCAACATCTTCTATCGAATGCCCTTTAGTTAATAATTTTTGTAAATGCTCCTTTCTTGGTTCAGTTAAGTGAACAGATTCTAGCAGGTCGTCAAAAAGTTCCTTCTCTTCTAGGTCTAACTTGCCATCGGCATAAGAGGCTGCAATCATAACTTCGAGTAATTTCTGATGGATTAAATCTCTTTGCTCTATAAGCGACCCTCTTTTTTCTTCGGGATGCTTTAGCCATTCACCAAAAAATAATACATCTAAAAACAGCAAACTATTATTAAAAAAACCTCCCCAGAAAGTGGTTTGTTTGGTGGTGTTTAACCTATCATTTATAATATTCTCAACAATTTCTTCATTCGATAATTTTTTACCCCAAAACGATTTTGATTTTACCTGATTTTCAGGATAAGCGTTTTCGTAAAACTCAACAATCACCTTCGACATAAAATTTACATACTCATCGGGGTTGGTTGGCACTACCGAATCAGAAGGAAAAATGGCGGTTTTAACAAAGCCATCAAGCAATACGATTTTTAATTTTTCAGAACTTTCCAAGCCTAAAAAATCTTCGCTCACGTATTCTTTAGGTAAAATAGGATGCCCGTACATAAGTCCAGAAGGTTGAATAGACTTATAAATATATTCGTTCTTATCCTCTACTTTCTTCTCTGTTGCAGGTTGCTTGTTTTTAAGCAGTTCCGAAAACCATCCTTTTTCTGATAAATCCATTTAGTCCTGTTCTACCCTTTACAATAATATCTTTGCTTAGCGGATAATTATACACTAATTTCACTAAATAAACCGTAATTACAAACATAATGAGCATTAGGTATTTAATTATTGCATTGTTTTTAGTTGGATTTGCAACCACGTATGAGATTAATGAAAAGGAAGTAGAACGAATTATAAAAACTTTATCCTCCGATGAAATGGGTGGTCGGTCGCTCCATTCGGAAGGTATAAAAAAAGCAGCTGATTTTATAGCTAATGAATTTAAAACCATTGGCTTATCACCTTTTGAAAAGAACACTTCTTTCTTGCAAAATTTTACAATGAGTTCCACGAAGGTGATTGTTAAAGAAGTAGTAGTTAATGGCAAAAAGGTAGGACAGAAAAATTACTTTTTTAAACTGAGCAATGAAATTAACTGGACTAAAGAAAATAAACCTCAACTTTTTTTTATTGCTGCCTCTGATGATTTTAGAGAAAAAGCAGGGGAGGCCTTAGGAGGCTCAAGTGATTATTTAGTAATAGTGGATGAGGTGCATAAGTCTATGTTTAGGAGATATCAATCTCACTTTTCTAGCCCGGTTATGGGTTTTCAATCGCAGGATGATGCAGGGGTAAATCTCGGGTTTATGCTTATAAACGCCACCGAAATTGAGTCGCTCACTGTTAAGGCGAACCCAAAGGGTGATAAACAAACATTAACCAATGTGGTTGGTGTTATACCTGGAAAAAGAAGTAATGAAATAGTGCTTTTTTCTGCCCATTACGACCATTTAGGTGTAAAAAATAATGCAGAAGGCGATTCTATTTATAATGGAGCCAACGATGACGCCTCGGGGGTTACAGCCGTTATAGAGTTGGCTCGCTATTTTAAAAGCAAAGGTAAACCAGAGCGCACACTCGTATTTACGGCTTTTACAGCCGAAGAGGTAGGAGGTTATGGTTCCAAATATTTTTCAAAACAAATGAACCCAGATGAAATAATGGCTATGTTCAACATCGAAATGATTGGTAAAGAATCGAAAGAAGGATTGAACTCTGCTTGGATGACGGGCTGGGATAAATCCAATTTAGGAAATATTTTGCAAGAAAATTTGGGTAAAGTAAATTTTAAATTCTTTGCAGACCCTTATCCCAAACAACAACTTTTTTACCGATCAGATAATGCAACTTTGGCAAGGCTTGGTGTGCCAGCTCATTCTATCAGCACCACGCAGATTGATATTGATAAAGATTATCACCAATTAAGCGATGAAGTTGAGACCTTAGACATTACTAATATTACCAACACCATTAAAGCCATTGCCATAGGCTCGCAAGGCATTATTAATGGCGTGCAAACCCCCACAAGAGTTGACCCAACACAAGTGCGCAATTAAGCCTCTATGAATAAATCAAAAAAAATATTTGTGATAGTAGTTATTATTTTTCTGCTAATTATGGCTTGGTTTGCTTATGATGTAAGTATCAAAACTACGGCTCCGTGGAATAAAGATAAGGTAGATAAACAAATGCAAACGAACTAGAGTCTGTCCATAAAGTAAATGTTTATTGGAGTTTATAAACATAGGGGCTAACTAAAAACACCGTCATTTTATTGGCTCGCTAAACAACCCAAATAGTTCTACATCAATTTTGCTCACTATTTCAGAAAAATCATCCACATTGGCTACAAAATCCATATCGTTTACATCAATAATCAGTAGCTTTCCTAAATCGTAATTCCCGAGCCAGTCTTCGTAATGGGTATTAAGGTTTTTAAGGTACTCTAACTGAATGGCATCCTCATAGTCGCGCCCACGTTTTTGTATTTGTTGCACCAATTTAGGCATATCTGCTCTCAAATAAATCAACAAATCGGGTGGTTTTACAAAGCCAATCATCGAGTTAAAAATATTTAAGTAACTCTCATAATCTCGGTCGTTTATATTGCCCGATGTGTGTAGGTTTTTGGCAAAAATATAAGCATCCTCATAAATAGTTCTGTCTTGGATTATCGTAGTCTTAGCCGCTTTTATAGTGTTTACCTGGTTAAACCGACTGTTTAAAAAATAGATTTGCAAATGAAAAGCCCAGCGGCTCATATCTTTATAAAAATCGGCTAAGTAAGGGTTGTTGTCAACCGATTCAAACTCGGTTTGCCAGCCATAATGCTTACCCAACATTTCACATAATGTGGTCTTTCCACTTCCAATATTTCCTGCTACTGCTATATGCATATTCTTGTAAAAAATTTCTCAAAATTAGTAAAGCGAATTGAATGCGCGAGGTTCTATTGTAATTAATCCGCTAGTTTTGTAAAAATATTTTCGAATTACTAATTACCACTATTTATATGGCAGATTTTGGAAAAATAAACACACTAACTGTGAACAGGTTTGCTACTCCGGGAGCCTATTTGCAGTTTAATGAAGAAGAGGTGTTAATGCCTAATAAATATATGCGCGAAGGCCTTGCTGTTGATGATGAGGTAGAGGTATTTGTCTATAAAGATTCGGAAGATCGATTGGTGGCCACCACCTTAAAACCATTAGCGCAGGTGGGCGAATTTGCTGCTATGGAGGTGGTAGATACCACCTCTTTTGGTGCATTTTTAGAATGGGGTTTGGAGAAACATTTATTAGTACCCAAACGAGAAATGCAAGAAGAAATGCGTGTAGGGCAAAAATATGTTGTTAAAGTGGTGCTCGATCATTTAACAGAACGGATTCTTGGGGTAGCCAAACTCAATGCATTTATTTTTGATAATGCAGATTACGAGCGAGGAGCAGAGGTGGAAGGATTGGTGGTTAGCCAAACCGATTTGGGATATAAAGTTTTGGTAGATTCTAAGTATTGGGGTTTGTTATATGGCAACGAAGTGTTTAAAAATATAGAACAAGGAGATGCCATTACCTGCTTTGTACGCAAAGTGCGTGACGATGGCAAACTAGATTTATCCGTACGAAACCCCGGAGAAGAAACACAGCGGAGTGATGCTGATAAAATATTAGAATTGCTAAAAATGAATGGGGGAGCAATGAATGTGTCAGACAAATCTGACCCTGAACTCATTAAAGAAACATTTGGGCTTAGCAAAAAGGCTTTTAAAAAGGCCTTGGGCACCTTGTATAAACAAAAACTGATAAAGATTGAGTCTCAACATATAAAGCTTACCTAGCCCTTAAATGAGGCAATGTTTTCATCGGAATATTAGAAGTAATACCCAACTTTAAAATATCACTAGGGTTAGTACAAAGAATTGCTTTGTTTTTGCGAATAGCGATAGGCCCTTTTAACACTTCAGGGCTATTAAGCAACACGTTAAGCCAGCCGTGCATTGTGTATGTATGGTTTTCATCATTTTTTATAACCGGATGATCCTTATCTATATATTCTTCAGGGTTATTGCCAAGCATTGTAACAATTTCCTTCCATACGGTAGTCGTAAGCCGGGTGGTGGTATAGTCAATCTCATTAATATTATTACAAATGGAGTGTGCATACGCCCTAAGTTTTCTTCCTGTGGTCGATTTTGGATCTAATAGTAAGGTGAGTTCGTTAGGGTGAAATTTCATAATGGCAGGTGTTCTAAAGTTAGAATACGGAATATACATAGAATAATCCAATATTCCTAATAATCAGCATTTCTATTTTGCTGATTAACTGGTATTTATGAACAAAGTGTTTTTATTAGTTAGTATAGTGCAATTCAACAAATCATAAAGAAGCTCTCCAAGTTTTCTCGTTTTCCACCTTTGTTAATTTCTTTGCCCGTACCCATATAGCGAGCCGCTGAGATAGCAGTAGTTTAGGTTACCCGTACCCAAGCTCCATTGCTAGTGTAGTTATGCTTGGGGTAGTTTTTGTTTTTACAAATAATACGAACCAGTTAACAAACTATGCTGCTTAGAGTATGAATTATCCTTTGCTCTAACAATTAACTCTTCGATAATTACTTTTTCAACAGGGTGTTGGATTTTAGTTAGCTCCATTAATACCCTATTAATTGGCTTGTTACTTTTGGGTTTTGCATTAAGTTGCCTTGTTATTTGCAAACCATTTGTTATTGCTAACCCAATAATCTTTTCGAAATTCTCAAATGGAATGATGAGGTAAAACCGACCTCTTTCTTTTAAGTTTTTGGCAGCTCCTCCTAACAAGTTTGAAAAATTTAGCTTATTAGAAGCATTTCTTGCAATACTCCTACCTTTATGCTCGGGTGCAAGGCCTTCAAAAAATGGTGGGTTACTAATAATTACATCGTATAAATCATCCGACTCAAACAAATTAAAATCTTGTTGGATAAGCTTTAAACTATTAGGCCAAGGGCTATTTTTAAAATTAAGGCAAGCATCTTTCATGGCTTCTGCATCAATTTCAATCGCATCTATTTGGCAATTCCCATTCACTTTTTGAGCCAGCATTAAAGAAAGAATGCCCGTACCAGTGCCAATATCTAGTATATGCTCTTTGGGTTTAATCTTTACCCACGCTCCAAGTAAAACACTATCCGTTCCAACTTTCATGGCCGCATTATTTTGAACAATGGAGAATTGCTTAAACTGAAATGGTTTATAATGTTTCATTTTTCTTAAAAATAGCTCACAATTCCCTAAAATTGCATCCGACAATTAACAGTATTTAATTAACCACCCTATATGAGTGTAAAGTCTGATTTAAAAATTGCCCAAGAGGCAAAATTACAGCATATTAATAAAATTGCTGATATACTAAATGTGCGGGTAGATGACCTTGAGCATTACGGAAAACACAAAGCGAAACTCCCTCTTTCATTAATAGATGAGCAAAAGGTAAAAGAATCGAATATGATTCTGGTAACAGCCATTACGCCAACCCCCTCAGGCGAGGGTAAAACCACCACTTCGATTGGCTTGGTTGAAGGACTTAATAAAATTGGTAAAAAAGCTACGGCTGTTTTGCGTGAGCCTTCTTTGGGCCCTGTTTTTGGTATGAAAGGAGGAGCTGCTGGTGGGGGGTACTCACAAGTAGTACCAATGGAGGATATAAACCTGCATTTTACAGGAGATTTTGCAGCCATCGAAAAGGCCAACAACCTTTTAGCTGCTTTAATTGATAATAATATTCAAAACTCAAAGCACAGCTTAGGCATCGACCCTCGAACCGTTTCTTGGAAACGTGTGATGGATATGAACGACCGTGCCCTACGCCAAATCGTATCTGGTTTGGGAGGTAAAACTGGTGGTTTTTTGAGAGAAGCCGGATTTAATATTACAGCTGCTTCTGAAATTATGGCCATTCTTTGCTTGGCAGATGATTTGGATGATTTAAAAGAAAAAATGGGTAATATTTACATAGGAAGTACTTTTGGGGGTAAGCCTGTATATGCCCGAGATATAAAAGCAAATGGTGCCATGGCAGCGCTACTAAAAGATGCCATTAAGCCCAATTTAGTGCAAACCTTAGAAGGAAACCCTGCCATTATTCATGGGGGGCCATTTGCCAATATTGCACAAGGCACCAACTCGGTAATTGCCACAAAAATGGGCATGTCGTTAAGTGAGTATGTGGTAACCGAAGCTGGTTTTGGTGCTGATTTGGGTGCGGAGAAATTTTTAGATATTAAATGTGGTTATGCAGGAATCTCTCCTAAAGCAGTGGTATTAGTAGCAACAGTGCGTGCCCTTAAATACCATGGAGGACAAGAGCTTAAGAAACTGACTACACCTAATGTTGAAGCACTAAAAAAAGGCTTAAGCAACCTCGAAAAGCACGTTGAAAATATCAAACAGTTTGGCTTGCCTCCAGTAGTGGCCATTAATAAATTTATAACCGATAGCCAAGAAGAGCTTGATGCTATTGCAGATTTGTGCCGAAAAAATGATATTCAGGTGGCCTTATGCGAGGGCTGGGAGTTTGGCGGAGAAGGTACCAAAGATTTAGCCGCAGAAGTAGTTAAAGCAGTAGAAGCCAGTACTGGCACTTATACACCTATCTACGACTGGAACGACTCTATTGAAGAGAAAGTGGAAAAAGTGGCCAAGAAAATTTATGGTGCTGGTTCGATTGTTTTTAATCCAAAAGCAAAAGCTGATTTAAAAATTATTAATGAACTTGGGCTTGATAAGCTTCCTATTTGCATTGCAAAAACACAAAATTCGTTATCAGATAACACCAAATTATTAGGTCGCCCCGAAGGGTTTAAACTAACAGTTCGTGAGTTTGAAATAGCCGCTGGTGCTGGGTTTATAATCCCGATTACAGGTAATATGCTACGTATGCCCGGCTTACCGGCTGTACCCGCAGCGGAAGGAATTGATATTGATAAGGACGGAAATATTACAGGTTTATCTTAGCAGATGATTGTGGGTTTGCTTATTGAGTTAAGGATAAACCAATAACCAATAACCAATAACCAATAACCAATAACCAATAACCAATAACCAATAACCAATAACCATTAACCAATAACCAATAACCAATACCTAATAACCAATAACCAATAACCAATACCTAATAACCAATACCTAATAACCTAAAGTTATGACATCAAGTGTATCTTCTGCAAAAATTATAAAAATTGGCAAGCTAGGCCAGGAGAATGTTCCTGACCTAGTGGCTATTGAAGAACCACTCGAAATACATTTGGGTATTGGCCCTCGAAATAAGCGAGAGCAGTTTAGTTTATCAGTAACAATGCGTACGCCCGGCCACGATAAGGAATTAGCCATCGGTTTTTTGTTTACCGAAGGTATTATCTCATCCATTAAAGAGGTAAATAGCATTGAATATTGCGAAACTGTAAAGCTAGAAGAAAAAGAGAACGTTATTCGAGTTGAGTTGTCACCAACCGTAAAAGTGGAGGAAGATAAACTCTCTCGTTATTTTTACACAAGCTCAAGTTGTGGCGTTTGTGGCAAATCCTCCATAGAGTCTATTAAAGTAGCTATTCCGGCTAATAAGCATAGCTTTAATGTGGTACCAACCGCTTTGGTGTGCGAGCTTCCTGTGCTTTTAAAAAAGGCACAAAAACTGTTTGAGCATACGGGTGGGCTTCATGCATGTGGTTTGTTTGATGCAGATGGAAACCTTATCAGACTTCGAGAAGATGTAGGCAGGCATAATGCCGTTGATAAACTAATTGGCTCACTATTGATTGAAAAGAGAATACCTGTTTCTGCTAATATTTTAGTACTTAGTGGTAGAATTAGCTTTGAATTGGTGCAAAAAGCAGCTAGGGCTGGCATACAATTTATAGCGGCCATTGGGGCTCCATCAAGCTTGGCCATTGCAATGGCAAAAAAGCACGGAATTACGATGGTGGGCTTCTTAAAAAATAGTAGTTTTAATATCTATTCAGGAGAAGAAAGAATAGATGTTGAGGATGGAGTTTGTTAACAGAAAAGCTTAGCGTACTTTGTGGCTACTCCGTGCACTTTGTGGTTAATTTTAGATAATATGAAACTTAGAATTAAAGGAAACACCATCAGGTTAAGACTAACCCAAACAGAGGTTGACAGCTTAGCCAATGGAAGTGTAGAAGATAAAACGCAGTTTCCTGGTGGAAGTGCATTGATCTACAAAATTCAGTCTGCCAATAAATTTGGGGCTAGTCTTACCAAAGGTATAGTGTCTATAAACCTTCCTTCAACCGAAATTAATACGTGGGCTACTACCGATAAAATCGAAATTGCCTTTGCTACTGAATTAGAAAATAAAGAGCAGTTAGTAATCTCCATCGAAAAGGATTTTAAATGTTTAACCGAACGACCCAAAGAAGATGAATCGGATATGTACCCGAATCCTTTAGAGAAACATTCAAACTGTTAAAGGAAGCTTCTATTAATTCATTCGCATCAAAATTTTCATAGTGTTTTGCAGGCAATGTTAATTTTCGAAATACTACCCGCCTTCCGAAGTCTTGTACGGAGGGCAGGTCGGGATAATATAAGAAAATTGGAAGCAGTCCCGATAAAATCGGGAAAAACCCACAGGGAACAAAGATAAACAATGATTTGACTGCGTTATATATTTTTTTCAATAGCTTTGGCTATTCAAAAAAAATATGCCTTGCAAATCATTTTTCTATTTGTTTTTTGAAAGAAATGAATTAGCAGAGGCTTCCTTAATATCATGTCTGAAAATTTAAGAAAATTATCAGGAAGAAAAGGCTTGGACAATAATTTGTTTGAGCAATTGGTAAATTCCTCCAAAGCAGAAGGTACACCCACCGATGAGAAGCTGAAAGATTTGGCTTGGGAGTATCTAATGGGCAATGCCAATACCTATGGAGCTGGTTCTTTTTACGATTTTTTAAAGAAAGAAAATAAGGGTAAAAAAGCTTATGTCTGCAATGGTTCTGCTTGTTTGGTAGCAGATACCCAAGAAAAAGTGACTGAAACGCTAGCTAAAAACTTTTCTAAAGATGAAATTGGAGAAATGTGCTGTATGGGTCGTTGCCACGAAAACAGTGCCTTTAATGTAAGAGGACGTAATTATTCGGGAATGGCCATCAATAATTTAAAGAAAATTCTTTCCTCCGAAGTAAGCGGTTTAGAAAAATACAACGTGGCGGCCAATGTGAGCAATCCTGTGCTAACAGGAACACCTTTAAATGCCGAAAGCTTTAAAGCACTTTTTGTGAAGGCCGATGCAATGGGTGTCAAAAACATATTAAATGAAATTGATAATGCAAATGTTCGCGGTAGAGGTGGGGCAGGATTTTCAATGGGCTTTAAATGGGAATCGTGTAGAATTACAGAGAGTGATCAAAAATTTATTGTATGCAATGCCGATGAAGGCGACCCCGGAGCGTACTCCGATCGGTATTTATTAGAAGTACAACCATACTCCGTTCTTTTTGGAATAATGATGGCGGGCTTGGTGGTTGGTGCAGACAGAGGCGTGGTTTATTTAAGAGCCGAGTATTCCGAAGCCATCAATATTACGCAACTAGCCATTGATGAGTTAACCAGAATTGGTATGAACGGAACCAATATCGGGGGTACAGGATTTGATTTTACCTTTAAAATAATTGAAGGAGCAGGGGCTTATGTGTGTGGTGAAGAAACGGCTTTGCTTTCATCCATCGAAGGCCAACGACCCGAGGTGCGAGTACGCCCTCCTTACCCAACCCAAGAGGGCTTATTTGGCAAGCCCACCATTGTAAATAATGTGGAAACATTAGCCACAGTGCCTTGGATTCTCGAAAATGGGGGAGAAGCTTATGCTAACTTTGGTACACAAAAATCAACAGGTACAAAACTGGTGTGTCTCGATTCGTTCTTTAACAAACCGGGGATGTATGAAATCGAAATGGGTACGCCCTTAAGTACTATTGTTGAAGAGTTTGGCGGAGGCTTTAAATCGGAAGTGAAAGCCTTACACATCGGTGGCCCTTTGGGCGGCATTATACCAACGCATAAAATTTCAGACTTAGAACTTGATTTTGAGAGCTTTCAAAAGCAAGGCTTTTTATTAGGGCACGCCAGTGTGGTTTCTATCCCAAAGGAGTTTTCAATGGTAAAATACATCGAGCATCTATTCGAATTTACGGCTGTTGAGTCTTGCGGAAAATGTTTCCCTTGCAGTATTGGTTCGGTTAGAGGCAAAGAAATGTTTGCCAATGCACAGCAGGGAGAGCCCATCAATCAGGAATTATTGGATGACCTGTTGGAGACTATGGAAATAGGCTCTTTATGTGCTTTGGGTGGAGGATTGCCACTTGGCGTAAAAAATGCACTGCAATATTTTAAAGAAGAAATAATAAAATAGGTCGCTCCGCTGGAGCTGGTTTTATGATTGAAATAAAACTATAGATAGAACGCCCCGCTGGGGCTTTAACCCAACTTGAAAATAGAACATTGTAAGTTGCTCATTATTAAGGGGTTATGTTTTTTTTGCAAATAGGTCACTATTTTTGTTTTTCTAACATAAGGTCTAGCTTTAAATTGACCACCTAAAAGGTGTCTATTTAGCAAATATACAAAACAAATATTTGATAAAACAATTTTTGGGTCACTACAAATGAAATTCAAAAATAGCAACGTGCTAACTATCAGCCAATTACTTTTTAAAGAAATTTACAAAAGTTTTCAATATTATTGCAACATGCTGATTATCAGCAATTTAATTTTAAATAAAATTTTGACTGATTTTGAGAATTTTCAAGTTGGGTTAAGATAAAAAATTAATAAGAGTTGATGGAAAATTTGATTTAGTTTTATTTAAATAACATAATTATAGTTGAGCGGATGTCATTTAAAACTTTAAGAAACTTATTTGCTATCTCAATTAGTGTATTGCTATTTGTAGAGTTTTCTCCTTATCTATTTCCTGAATTTTTGCCTAACACTGCTTATAAAATAAATGTAATTGTTGTAAGACTGTGTTATGCATATATTGGTTCTTTTATATTTTATTATCTAGTTGTTTATCTTAAGCACAAAAGAGATGAAAATAATATTTCGGAGTTTGTATCAAATTACATTAAGTTTTTGTATTACAACTACAACCAATTAATGGATGAAATTTATCTAAAGAATGATAAAAATAATAGAAAATTTCTAAATGAAGAAAAACTAAAAGAATTACTAAAGAAGATAGACCCCAATAGCGAAGCTCCATTAGTTATGGGGGTTAATTATAAAAGAGCTGATTGGTTTGAATACTTAGACTGGATATATGATAGACATCATAATTACCTTACCAAGTTGGAAACATTGATGTCTCACCTTCCAACTGAATTAATAAAAATTTTGGTGAAGCTGGATTTTAAAACAAATAGAAGCATGAATTTTGTAAGGCATAGAAGTTGGCAAAATGCAAACAGTAAACGTTACAATAATCTTGAGTTTGTTTCTGGATCATTACTTGGATATGTCCAATCAATAAAATTATTGAAAGAGTATCACGAAAGAGTTTATGGCAAAATAGAATATACTAAATAATTTAGAATTGTAGAAGAAAGCCCCAGAGGGGCGATATATTTATAGAATAAAATAAAAAAACGGTTAGCTCCAGAGGAGCGACCTAATTAAATTAATAAATGGCAAATACATATACCCAAATTTATATTCAAGTAGTTTTTGCGGTAAAAGGGCGCCAAAATTTGATTAAAGAAAAGTTTCGAAGTGAATTACAGAAATACATTACTGGGATTATTACAAATCGAGGACAAAAGTTGATTTCAATTTATTGTATGCCAAATCATACACATTTGCTTGTTGGGTTAAAACCTAACATTGCGTTGTCTGATTTAATGCGAGATGTAAAAGCAGGCTCTTCAGTATTTATTAATCAAAAACAGTGGATGCCAGTTAAGTTCAATTGGCAAGAGGGGTTTGGTGCATTCTCCTATGCACAATCGCAGTTAAGTGCAGTTATAAATTATATTGAAAGTCAAAAAGAACACCATAAAAAAGCCTCTTTTAAAGAGGAATATAAATTGCTATTAAATAAATTTAAGGTTGATTATAAGGATGCCTACTTATTTGATGAAGAGGAAAATTAGATGCTTATGAACAACGAACAATCGAAAATAGCCTATATAAACAACGAACCATTTAAGGTGCAAGGTGATGAAACCATTCTTCACTTTTTAAAGCGTTATATGGGCGATAACCCCGTACCCACCTTATGCGATGCCCCTAATTTAAAACCTTTTGGTTCATGTAGAGTATGCAGTGTGGAGGTGGCTTTGGAACAAGATGGGCTAACCAAAGTGCAAGCTTCTTGCCATACGCCCGTAATGGCAGATAGCTTTATTTATACGCACACCCACAAAATAGAAAAGCTTCGTAAAAACATTGTGGAGTTGGTACTCACAGATTACCCTGCTGATAAATTTGAAACTGATAATCCCAATACCAACGAACTAAAAAAAGTAGCACTCGACTTAAATATTACACCCGATGATGTGCGATATGCACCTGGTGCCAATCACTTAAATAGGAGCGTAGATGAAGATCACTCGTATATGCGCTCGGATTTAGCCGCCTGTATTAATTGCTACCGATGCATTAGAGCCTGCGATGAAGTGCAAGGCGAAATGGTGCTTACAATGGCAGGGCGTGGGTTTGAAAATACGGTTATAATGGGTATGAACGAAGGCTTTAAAAACTCCGATTGTGTAAGCTGTGGAGCGTGTAGCCAGGCTTGCCCCACAGGAGCCATTACCGATGTGTTTAATTCTAAAACCAATGAGGTGGTTGAAACCACTCGAACTATCTGTACTTATTGTGGCGTGGGTTGCAACCTAGATGTGGCCGTAAAAGACAATGAAGTTATAAGCATTACCGCCCCTTATGATGCCGAAGTAAATCAAGGGCATACCTGCCTTAAAGGAAGGTATGCCTTTAAATTCTATAATCACCCCGAACGATTGCGCTCTCCACTTATTAAACGAAATGGCAAATTTAAAGAAGTAAGTTGGGAGGAAGTGTATGATTTTATTGTTGATAAATTAACTACTATTAAATCTGAGAATGGCCCAGATGCTATTGCAGGAATTTCTTCTGCTCGTTGTACCAACGAGGAAAACTATTTAATGCAGAAGTTTATTCGTGCCGTTGTAGGTACGAATAATATTGATGGCTGCGCACGTGTTTGCCATTCGCCAACGGCCTTGGGCATGCAGCGTGCATTTGGCACAGGTGCAGCCACTAATTCCATTATCGATTTAAATTATACCAACTGTATGTTGGTAATTGGAGCAAACCCAACGGCTGCCCACCCAGTAACCGGAGCCAAGCTTAAGCAAGCGGCTATGAAAGGCACCACGCTAATAGTGGTGGATCCACGCGAAACGGTATTGGCACGTTATGCTGATTACCATTTGCAGTTACGCCCCGGCACTAATGTGGCATTACTAAATATGATGTTGTATTACATCATCAAGGAAAATGTGCAAGATGATGATTTTATTGATAACCGCACCGAAGGATTTGAGGACTTTAAATCGCAGATACTGGCCTTGGATATGGATAAGATGGCAGAGATAACGGGTGTTGATAAAGACTTAGTACGTAATGCAGCGGTGGCTTATGCCAAAGCAAAAAATGCCATGTCATTTCATGGGTTGGGTGTTACTGAACACTCGCAAGGTACGTTTACGGTGCAACTAATTGCAGATTTAGCACTTATTACAGGCAATATTGGCCGAAGAGGCGTTGGCGTTAACCCATTAAGAGGCCAAAACAACGTGCAGGGTTCTGCAGATATGGGGGTTCAACCGCATCAGGGTGCAGGTTATTTAGACATTACTCAAGAAGAAGTACAGAATATATATACAGATTTTTATAAGGTAGAAATGCCGAAGGAAGTAGGCTACAAAATTCCAGAAATGTTTGATGCGGCCTTAGAAGGCAAGCTTAAAGCACTTTGGATTATTGGGGAAGATGTGGTGCAAACCGACCCTAATACCACTAAGGTAAAAAAGGCCTTAAATTCCCTTGATTTATTTATTGTGCAAGAGTTATTTATGACCGAAACGGCAATGTTGGCAGATGTGGTACTTCCAGGAGCATCCTTTCTGGAGAAATCGGGTACATTTACCAACGGTGAACGCAGGGTGCAACGTGTAAATGCCACAGTTTTGCCTATTGAAGGCACTAAAGTAGATGGCCAAATTATTATTGATGTAATGAATAGAATGGGCTATGCCCAGCCTGCCTATAATGCCAAAGAAATGCTGGAGGAAATCTCTCAAATCGTCCCTTTCTTTAAAGGCATTACGTGGGAGAGATTAGGTACTAACGGGTTGCAATGGCCGGTAGCCGAAGATGGATCTGATACAGAAATAATTCACCTGGAGGAGTTTAAGAGAGGGAAAGGCAAGTTTTCTTATTTTGATTGGAAAGAGACGGAAGAAATTATTGAAAATGGGGAGAAATACCCGTACATCATTACCACCAACAGAGAACTGGAACATTATAATTGTGGTGCTATGACGCGAAGAACAGGTAATGTGGACATTATTACCGAGGATGTTTTGTTAATAAATGCACAAGATGCGGCTGATAAAAACATAAAAGAAGGGGAGATGGTTTGTGTAACTTCTGCCCGTGGCAAGGTAGATATTAAAGCTAAAATCTCGAAGGAAGTGAAACCAGGAGTAATGAGCACTACGTTTCATTTTCCTGAAATAATGGTGAACTTAATTACCAGCGATGTGCACGATTCGGAAGCTAAATGCCCCGAGTACAAAGTAGTGGCTGTGAATATTCGTAAATCTAAAGGTAAATTTGCTAATGCATAACCGCAAAGCGCGCAAAGTGATGGCGCAAAGTTCGCAAGGATTCTTTGCGAACTTTTTGTTTTTGCGCTCTTTGCGGTAAAATTTAATAGTTTTTTGTCAACTAGCTCCACATATAAAATAAAGATTCATTATCAATTATTGGTGCAATTGGTAATCTGGATTTTTAAGAAAGTATTTAAAATTACGGCCAATATTCCTGAGGAAGTAACCCATATCAATGAATCCTATTTGCTTTTAGCCAACCATTATGGCAGGTACGACCCCTTTATTATTAGCGATTTTATTAAAAAGAAGCCCAACTTTGTATCGTCTGATGCTATTTTAAGAGACCCAATTATCGGGCGCATATTTAAAGGGCTGGGTGCCATACCCAAGAAAAAAGGCGTGCGCGATACGCAAGTAATCCGTGAAATAAAAAAGGTGATTGATAGGGGAGGTGCCATTGCGCTTTTTCCGGAAGCCACTCGAACGTGGTCGGGCGTTACCCACTACATCGACCCCTCCATTGCCAAGCTGGCTAAATTGCTCAATGTGCCTGTGGTTACTGCTAAAATAAAAGGGGCTTATGCGTTTGACCCTCGTTGGGCTCGCCCTTTGCGTAGGGCAGAGGTTGAAATTGAGTATGATATTGCTTTGAGCAAAGCTGACCTTAAAACACTAAGTTCAGAGCAAGTGATGGCTATTATTAAAGAAAAATTGACCCACGATGATATTGCCTATGCCAAAGAAGCAAACCTAGTTATTCGTTCAAATTACAGAGCAGAATATATAGAACGGATGCTATTTCAATGCCCTAACTGTCAATCGTTTGATGGATTTACTTCTAACAAAAATAAGTTTAGTTGCAATGCCTGTAATTACACTGTGCATATTAATGAGAAAGGCTGTTTTACAACCAAAGAAGGACAGATTCCTTATGATAACCCCCGTGATTGGTTTAATTGGCAAAATGTGAATTTTATACGGCATATACAAGAAAATAGTAGCCAGCCAAAGGAAGAACCTTTGTTTTTAGCCCCAAAAATGGAAATCCACGAAGCCATAGGTGATGGAAAAATGAGTAAGCAAGGGGTTGGTGATGTATCTTTTTATACAGATAGGATTGAGATTGACTGTATGGGTTATACTTGTTTATACCATAAAGATATTAGCTCGCTTAGCCCTCAATTTAAAGAGCGAATCGAACTGTTTTGCCAAGATAAGGCCTATCGGTTTGCAAGCACCCAACATCAAGAACCCGGAGTAAAATGGGAGCTGGCCATTAATGCGGTTTGGCATGCTACCAGGCAAGGGTTTAAGCTATCGCCCTATTTTAAGGAGTTGTTTGAGGAGTGATTTTTTATGTGCTAAACCTCATTTAAACAACATTTTTTGTATTTTTTCCCACTGCCACAAGGGCAAGGGGAGTTTCTGCCAATATCGGGGTTGTTTTTTATTAAAGGAGATATGCTAGGTGCTACAAGTGGGTTTTTCTTTTTAATTAGTTTTAGTTCACGTGATATCCTATCGTTAACAGGTATTGCTGAAACATACTCTTTTACTTTATTTTCAGCTTCGTATTCATCAATATCAAAAGTTGATTTAAAAATACCTGGTTCAATCTCGTTCTTTACACCATTTTCAATTTCTGGCCAATCAAAAACAAACATCATTTTCCATAAATTACTGCCCATAATCCGTGTCATCTCTCTTTTAAAATAGAGGTTATTTTCTAACATTAGTTGGCATTGATCGGGTGTAATAAGTTGCGCATAATTAAAGAAGGAAATGATGTAATCAAACCCCCACACTTTGCCAAAAATTTGTATCACATTACTTCCCAAAAAAGTATCATAGTTTTCTATAATGTGTTTTTCCATCGTTTCTGCATCTATATAAAACCAATTCTGTTTCCCATGCTTTCCAAATATTTCAAGAGTAGCAATAAACCGCCATATTTGTTCGGAAAAAATAAAGGGGAAATTAAATTGTTGATGCATGTATTTTAAAAACTGGACATTAAGATGAAGTATATGCTTGTCATTCTTTTCTTTTATCGAGGTTTTAATTAACTCCATATCCAAATCCAACTTAATTTCCTCTATTACCTCATTAAACCACTCTTTATCGGCACTAAAACCCATTTTTACCGCCTTGTTAAAAATAGCATCGGTATTAACAGGTGTGTCGTTTAAAACCGCTTCGTAATATTTTTGGAGGTCATTTATATATATTGTATTTACAAAGTTGTAAGCAGCATATCCCATTAACTCTGTTGATTCATCAATGGGTTGCCAAACTTGTTCTGAAAACTTAACAGCTTGCTGGTATTGGCCTTGGTATATGAGTTGGAACAATAAAAGTTCTGTTACCGTGTCAATTCCTGGTACAGGATTTTTTTGTATAAAATCAATTCGCGTCTCAAGTAGTTTGTACTCTTTTTTAAACAGGTAATAACTGCATAAATCACATTCGATAAACTCATATCTACAGCTATAATCTTCAGGATTTTTTTGCTGTACCAGTTGATAAAAAAAAGTATATCATCAATTTTCTCCTCCCAGAGCAGATCGTTTTTCATATCCTCAAAAGCCTCGAGCCAGTCTATATCCAATTCAGGAAATTCAGCAATTAGGTGTTTAAAGAACTCAAAGGAGTTATCATTTTCTTCAATTTTATTGTAAAGAGCATCTAAGACCTCATCTATGTCTTTTTTGTACCAGTTAATTTTTGTATCCATTTTGTAATTTGTTCTACACAAATGTATTGCAGGAATGCGAAATGAGTATATGCAAAGTAAAAAAAGCAGGTTATATACTCATAGATGCCAGAAAGGGGTTGAAAAGCTTAGAAGCAAGAATAAGTCTTTGTTACTTTTATAGCCTTCCGTATTTATAAAGGGCATGTTTTGGTTTTGCTCATTTGTAAAAGGTGTTTGTGAAACATCTATAAAAGTGGGAAAGGCAGAGGTCTCCTCTGGCTTAAATGTTTAGTACACGATTTTTATTTTTTAATCCACATTCCAAGACCTCTTAAAAAAAGCAGCAAAAAGCAGCTAATTTTAGAGCAGAATATTCACCCTCGTAGTGCGAATATAGCCCACATATAAAAATCGCACTACGAGTTTTGGCAAGAAAATATTCGTAGCACGAGTTTTTCTAGATGATTACTACTCGTACTACGAGTAGTATAGCCCTCTCATCAGGCGCAAGCATCCGCTTGTGCCCTTGGCTATTTCTCTCATCCTTGGTGCGTGTCCTCACGCCCCAACTAAAAGGGCTACTTTATCAGCTTTGCTGTGGTGTATCAACTTGTTCATACGAAATGCAGAATAAGAAAATAGAATTGATATTTGATTACACAAAATAGTTTATAAACCAGCAGAAAAAAACCTTTCCGCCATAGGATTCAAATAAGAAAAGAAATAACTTACATCTTAAGCTGGTGTCTCTGAGCGAGATAAAATGGATAAAGAAACAATAAAAGCACAAGTTGCAAACTTGCGCTAGTCGGAATAAAAGCGTAAGTATTTACTCAATCAAATTAAACAGCCTACTCCATCTAATTTTATCCGTAAATCCACCATTGGGGTCAATACTCATCCAAATGAATAGTGCCTTACCCACAATATGGTCGGCAGGCACAAAGCCCCAAAACCTTGAGTCTAATGAATTGTGGCGGTTATCGCCCATCATAAAGTAATAATCTTGCTTAAAAGTATAAGAGGTTATAGGCTCGCCATCAATTTTTAAGGTGCCATTGGCAATGTCAACTACGTCATTTCCTTCGTAAAACTGTATTACGTAACTATATTTGGTGAGCGTTTCATCATTAATATCAATCGTCATGCCTTCGGCAGGAATTACCATAGGTCCCCAAAAATCGGTGTTCCATGGGTATTTGCTGGCATCAGGATAAATGCGGCTTTCGGCTTGCCCTTTTTGAGCTTCGGCTACAGTTACGCTGGTTATAAAAGAAAGTGTTTCTAATGCTTTGGCTGTTTTAGGCTCTGTAAATACCAAATACCCACCTCCCATTTGATACGCTTCTGTAATATCATATTTATCAAATATGCGTTGGCTTAAGTTTTCTGTTGTATTAATAAAGTATTTATACTGCATTTCTGGAGGGTTTTCTGCTGGTTCATCATTAATATACACCTGCATATCGCGTACCTCAATTTTATCGCCCCCAACACCAACACATCGTTTAATATAATTGGTTTTTAAATCAACAGGATACTCCAATTCGGTAGGATGATTAAACACTACCACATCGTTGCGCTTAACACTCGAAAAACCAGGTAATCTATATTGGGGCAATTGAATCCAATCTAAATACGAGGGTATTTTAGTGCCCCATATATATTGATGGGTGAGCGGTATTTGCAGAGGAGTTGCTGCCGTTCTTGCCCCATAGTGCATTTTGCTAACAAATAAAAAGTCGCCTACTAATAAAGATTTTTCCATCGAAGGAGTAGGAATGGTAAAGGCCTCCATAATTAACCATCGGATAATGGTAGCTGCTATTACGGCAAAAACAATGGCATCCGTCCATTCTTTAATTTTTGATTTAGGCTTTTCGTCTTTCTTCTTTTTAAAATTAAGGAAGCTTAAGAAGCTTTTTTTCTCTTTACTATCTGTTTCCATCTTTACTATTTAATACTGAGTTTTTTTGACCGTTAAACCCGAATTATGCAATAGAAATTCTCATTACGAATCCTATCGCATAATCTAGGTTAAAATTTTAAGCTCACAAAGAATGACTTTATTATTCTATTTTCCAATGAATTAACTCCACTTATATCGTTAAGTAATCATTCATATTTAACATACCCTTGGCTTTTGTATTTACAATCCACTCTGCCACCGCCAAAGCACCTTTGGCAAAGCCTCTTCGGCTATGGGCGATATGGGTCATACTTATTTCGTCTATTTTAGAGGTATAAGCTACCGTATGAGTTCCAGGTACTTTTGCTTCTCTTTTCGAAATAATGCCAAGTGCATTATGCGCTGCCTTATTATTTACCCATTTATCCATCCCTCTAGCTGCTAAAATAGGTTCTGCTATGGTAATGGCGGTTCCACTGGGGCTGTCTTTTTTTTCGGTATGATGAATTTCCTCAATTTCTACTTGGTAGGCCTGTTTAGCCATTAGCTTGGCTGCATATTCGTTAATCTTAAAAAAAAGATTAACCCCAATACTATAATTGGAGGCATAGAAAAAAGTTCCGTTGGTAGTGTTGCAAGCGTTTTTAACTTCATCCCAACTACTTAACCAACCTGTAGTGCCACAAACCACTGGTATGTTTTGGGTTAAGCAGAAAAGAATATTTTGTGCAGCTATGTCAGGGTTGCTAAACTCAATAATAATATCGGTATTTGTCGTATTAAGTTGAGTTAGCTCTGCGTGGTTGTCTTTATCTATTTTGTAAGATATAGTATGCCCTGCTTCTTTGGCTAGTTCTTCAATAGCAATGCCCATTTTTCCGTATCCTACTAAGGCTATTTTCATCTTAAAATTTAATTGAGAGGGTTAATCCGGTTGAAACTGAATTATTAGGCATATACTCAAGGCTGGGGTTTACTTGAACCGAAAGGTCTTGGTTCACATCAAATTCAATCAAATGCGCATCTATATGTGCATCTACAATGTTAAGCATATAAAAAAGTACACTAAAAATAATCATCATATCCCTTGATCTGCGGTATTGATCTCTGCCATTTTTTAGGGTGGCAGCATCTAGTCGTGTTTCATTTTCAAAACCGGGTTGGTTGCCATTTCTTTCATAGAGTAGGTTTTTGCTAAAAAACTGATATTGGTCGTTATTCCAATCAATTAAATAGGCAAAACCTACAACCCCTGCCCACACAAGCGGTATTTTCCAATATTTTTTATTGTACACCTGCCCTAACCCGGGAATAGCCGCTGAGTACCAAGCTGCTTTGTTTGGGTCGTGGCCTTCCGAAATCATATCAAAATTTTCAACTGCTTTTGGCTCATTTAATGCGCTAAACCCTATAATGCTATCTTGTTGAAAAGTTGGCTCAGGCGGAATGGTATCAGCAGCCTGCTCTTGTGCCAGGAGCGATAGGTTTACGCCTAAAATTAGTAGCACAAGAAATAATCGTATCATAGACTGATGTCTAGTATTTCTAATATTCTGTTTAAATCCTGCGTGGAAACAAATGGAATTTTTATTTCACCTTTAGTTGCGTCATCTGCTTTAATCATAATCTTAGACCCAAAGTAGGATGATAACTCAGATTGCAATTTTTGAATTTCGGGGCTTTTGTCATTTGGTTTGCTACTCGCTTTTTCAGGGTCAGAAGAAGTCAATAACCGTACCAATTCTTCGGTTTTACGAACCGATAAGCCTTGTTGAATAATTTTTTTGAACATATCCAACTGTACATCCACATTTTCAAGCCCAATTAATGCCCTGGCATGCCCCATTGATATGTCACCTTCTTTAATGCCGGTTTGCACATCGGGGGGCAGTTTAAGTAAGCGCAAATAATTGGTAACGGTACTTCTTTTTTTGCCCACACGGTCGCCTAGCTCTTCTTGCTTTAAGCCACATTCTGTAATTAGTTGCTGGTAGCTTAAGGCCACTTCAATCGAGTTTAAATTTTCGCGTTGAATATTCTCAATCAGCGCCATTTCCAGCATTTGCTGGTCGTTTGCTTCTCTAACGTAGGCAGGAATATTTTTTAAACCAGCCAATTTAGAGGCCTGGAGTCGCCTTTCTCCAGAAATAAGTTGGTACGAGTTAGTGGCTAATTTGCGAACCGTAATAGGTTGAATAATGCCTTGGGTTTTAATGGAATCTTTAAGCTCATTCAGTGCTTCCTCATTAAAATGTGTTCGTGGTTGGTAGGGATTAACTTCAATTTGCTCCAACAAAATTTCGTTGGTACTACTGCTAACAGAAGGGACTGAAGCCTTTCTAGGCATTTTTGGGGTGTTGATGGGGGAGTCGTTTAGCAATGCCCCTAATCCACGCCCTAGCGCATTTTTTCTTTTAGCACTCATCCTTCGTTATTTTCTATTATTTCTTTGGCTAGGTTTAAGTAGCTAATGGCTCCTTTACTATCCGCATCGTGTTCTAAAGCAGGCACTCCAAAGCTTGGCGATTCCGATAATTTAATGTTTCGAGGGATGATGGTATCAAATACGATGTCTTGAAAATGTGTTCGAACTTCTTCTACCACTTGGTTAGATAGGCGTAAACGAGTATCGTACATCGTTAGTAAAATACCCTCTATCTCGAGTTCAGGGTTTAAGCGAGATTGAATGATTTTAATAGTATTTAATAACTTGCCCAATCCTTCCAGCGCAAAATACTCGCATTGTACGGGTATTAATAAGGTATCAGCAGCCGTCATGGCATTAATGGTAATTAATCCCAGCGATGGGGAGCAATCGATAATGATATAATCATAATTATCTATAATAGGAGCAAGGGCAACTTTCATTTTCTCTTCCCTGTTTTCCAAGTCAATCATTTCAATTTCAGCACCTACTAAGTCTATATTAGAAGGTATTAAATGAAGAAAATCGGTATTGGTTTCTAAAATAGCTTCTTCTATAGGTACGCCATCAACCATGCACTCGTAAATACTGGACTCAATCGATTTTGGGTCGATGCCAACGCCCGAAGCACTATTGGCCTGTGGGTCGGCATCTACAATGAGTGTTTTATATTCGAGGGCAGCTAAACTTGCCGCCAAGTTAATGGCTGTGGTCGTTTTACCTACTCCTCCTTTTTGATTTGCTATTGCAATTACTTTTCCCATAAAAAAACTGTTGCCTAATCTGATTACTATAAAAAATCAAGTCTATTCAATTGGATTCTTACATTCAAAAAAATAGAATTGAAGCATTAGCAAAGATATGAGAATAATTGGTAGTTGAAATAACAATGTTCAATTATCAATTAACCAATATCCAGTTCTACTTCTTTTTCTTCCCTTTCTTAGCTTCTTCACTTGCTTTCATCGCATCTTCTAGCTTAGCCATAAATTTAGATTTCTTTTTGCCGCCTTTCTTACGGTTTTCGTCTAAAACAGCCAAGATTTTGTCTTCATCAATGTATTTTTTTATGAGTGCTTGCTGGCCAAATGTAATTAAGGTTGATAAGAAATAATAATAGCTTAATGCGGCCGGGAAGTTGTTGAGTACAAACATAAAAACAATTGGCATCATATAGCTCATGGTCTTCATTGGGCCTTGCACCGTACTCATTTGGTTATTACTCCAAGTATAAAGTATGGTTGAAATCGTCATTAATATCACAAACAAACTCACATGATTTCCATAAAACGGAATCTCAAAGGGCAAGGTCATAATCGAATCATAAGTTGATAAATCCTCGGCCCATAAAAAGGGTTGCTGGCGCAATTCGATGGAGCTGGGGAAAAAGCTAAACATTGCGTATAAGATAGGCATTTGAAGCAGCATTGGCATACATCCACTCAATGGGTTTACACCCACTTGCTGGTAAAGCTTCATCTGTTCTTGCTGAAATTTTTGCTGATCTCCGCCTAATTTTTCTTTAATTTCATCCAATTCGGGCTTTAACACCTTCATCTTAGCCATTGATAAATACGATTTATACGAAAGAGGCGATAAGGCTAATTTGATGATAAGCACCAAAATGAATATAATAAGCCCGTAACTGGCAATGTAATTATCTAACCAGTTAAATATGGGTACCACTACCCATTTGTTTATAAGGTTGATGCCAGCAATACCGAGGTACACATTTTCATTAAATCCAGGCGCTACTTTTTTCATTACCTGGTAATTATTGGGGCCGTAATAATAAGCGAGTTCTAAATTACCGTTTGCTAATGCCGTATTGGGGATGCTTAAGGTTGCCGAAGCCGTTTTGTCAATATCAAGCCTGCTCTCGTCCGTTTCTACCATTAAATTAGCATTGGCAAACCCATTGGGTGCAATTACGGCAGCCGAAAAAAATTGTTGTTTAAAGGTAACCCAACTTAAGTTACTTACTGTTTCAGTTTCGGTGTCCGTGCTACGTTCGCTCAACTCATCAAAATTACCATCTTGCTGATAATAGGTGATGGTAGATTTTACACGAGAAGTAGCCACATCTTTTTCAGTAGTAATTAAATTACTCTTCCAGTTTAAGGTTAACCCATTAGAAAGCATGCCGTCCATACCGCTGGTTTCCACCTTATAATCGATTTTGTAGCCTTTAGTTTTAGGTATAAAGTAATGTTGTTTTATAGTGCCTCCTTGCTCGTTGGTAAGTGTAAATGTTATTTGAAGTGTGTCGTTTGCTTCTGTTTGTTCAACGGAGTAAAATAAATCGTATAAATTTACCTCTCGACCGTTTTGCCTCGCAATTAATTTTTGTACCCGGGTGTTAGCATTTACCAAAATTAAAGGCTCTTTGGTGTAGGTTTTATAATTTTTTAATTCTACTTCTTCAATTACGCCTCCTTTGGTATTAAAAACCAGTCGTAGGTCTTTATTTTCAACGGTAATAAGTTGAGAAGTGCCTTTTGCCGCTGCGGCTAAGTTACCATACTGCTGTTGATGAAGAATCTGTTGTACAGAATCTGGTAGGGCAGGTGCTGCATTTAATTGATTAGGTTGCTGCTCGGTTACAATTTGTTCAGTGGTGGTTTGTACAGGTTGTTCAACCAATTCGGGTGGTCCACCAAAAAAATAAAAGTAACCCATTACCATAAGGCTTATCAGTAATAAGCCGGTTGCTTGATTTTTATCCATTATTAATTTTACTTACGGTGTGTTAGATTTTTTATAGGCGATAGTTGCTTTTACAAATTGCACAAATAAAGGATGTGGGTTTTGAACCGTGCTTTTAAGCTCGGGGTGGTATTGCGTACCTACAAACCACGGATGCCCTTCTAATTCTACTATTTCAACCAATTTAGTATCAGGGTTTATGCCACTGGCTATTAGCCCCCCTTTTTCCATTTCTTTTAAATAGGCATTATTAAACTCATAACGATGCCTGTGGCGTTCGTTAATTTGTGGCTTCCCATAAGCGGTAAAAGCCTTGCTTCCTTTTTTAAGGTTGCAAGGATACGCACCTAGTCGCATTGTTCCACCCATTTTGGTAATCTTTTTCTGTTCTTCCATTAGGTCGATTACCGGATAAGGGGTATTGCTGTCTATTTCGGTAGAGGCTGCTTTTTTATGTTCCAATACGTTTCGTGCAAACTCGGTAACGGCACATTGCATTCCTAAACAAATACCAAAAAAGGGTATATTATTTTCGCGTACAAAACGAATGGCTTCAATTTTACCTTCAATCCCTCGTTCGCCAAAGCCGGGGGCTACTAATACACCCTCTAGCTCACCCAATATTTCCGATGAATTTTTTGAGGTGATAACTTCCGATGAAATCCACTTTAAATGCACTTTGCACTCATTTTCTGCCCCTGAGTGTACAAACGACTCTACAATAGATTTATAGGCATCTTGCAGTTCTACATATTTGCCCACTAACCCGATGGTAACATCTTCGGTTGGGTTTTTTAATCTGCCTAAAAAGCTTTTCCACTCTTCCAAATCAGGCTCCGACTTGGGTAGTTTAAGTTTTGTTAACACCCGCTCGGCCAGTTTTTCTTTGCGCATTAAAATGGGTACATCATAAATAGTTTCTGCATCCATTGCCTCAATTACATCGTTAAGTTGCACATTGCAGAAAAGGGCAATTTTTTTGCGTATATCGGCAGGTAAGTGTTGCTCTGTTCTGCCCACTAAAATATCGGTTTGGATACCCGCCTCTTGCAACTGTTTTACCGAGTGTTGCGTAGGTTTTGTTTTAAGCTCTTTGGCGGCTGCCAAATAGGGGATGAGGGTTAAGTGCACCGACACAAAATCGTTAGGGCCAAGTTCTAGTTTAGCTTGTCGCACAGCTTCAATAAAAGGCAGAGATTCAATATCACCAACGCACCCTCCAATTTCTGTTATTACAATATCATAATTGCCCGTTTCGCCTAATTTAAAAAAGTTAGCTTTTAGTTCATCCGTAATATGCGGAATTACTTGTACCGTTTTACCAAGGTAATCGCCTCGCCTTTCTTTGGTAATTACATTATTATAAATACGGCCTGTAGTTACATTATTAGCCTGCGAAGTGGGGATATTTAAAAATCGCTCATAATGCCCCAAATCTAAATCTGTTTCGGCTCCATCATCGGTAACATAGCACTCGCCATGCTCATACGGGTTTAACGTGCCAGGGTCGATATTAATGTATGGGTCAAATTTTTGGATGGTTACTGAAAATCCCCTCGTTTGTAATAGCTTGGCCAAGGAGGCAGCAATAATGCCTTTGCCTAGTGAAGACGTAACACCACCGGTTACAAATATGTATTTAACAGACTTTTTGGAGGCCATAAGAGGAATATTCTGATATTGTTTGGATTTAACCAACTTATGGGGTGCAAAGCTATCTATTTAGTTGGAATTTACCGTAGGAATGTTAATTTTTACCAGCTAGAAAAAACCATTCCTTTATAAAAATAAAAAAGTCAGGTTACATCGGTATGTAAAATTGTATATATCCGAGTAACGGCTTGATAAACTTTTATAAACTAACTTAACCAACATAGTCAATGCACCTAATGTTCTCATCCAAACTTAAGGCGTTATTTCTTCTTCCGGTTTTATTAATTTTATTTTCCTTTGGCGAAGGCAATAAGGAAATCCCGAAGTTTCCATTGGCAGAAAACAATTTCACCTATTCCGATATCGACTTAGGGAGTAATTTGGGAAATGCGGTTATAGATGATTCTGAGAACACGTTTTATATTGATGGGAAAGTGATAGACCCAACAGTGGAGGAGCGGTGTGAGGAGGATGAGTTTGCCGCCATTTATACTTGTACTGATGTAACTAGCAAGTTGAATGATTTTGTTCCAGGACCAAAGTGTACACCTACAACTGTAAATTGGAAGATTAAATTTAGATTTCCGGCTGAAGATGTGGCTGCTCCTGTAGGAACTTATAGAGTAGTTTTTTTCTGGGATTATGATAATAGTGCAGCGTTTACACAAAAAAATGCTGTTTGGGTAGGAGATGGATACGAAGCTTCAGACAGTCATACTTACCCTCAAGGCACAGAAGAAATATGTACAAGATCGCTTGTTTCCAATCTTTTTATTGTTGGTGTTGGAGCTTGTGGTAATACCAATGCAACTGCACTTGAAGAAATTGTAACATGGGATGATTTGTCTAATACTTTTTTAGGCATCCATGATGTAAGCCATGAGGCTACTTCCGCAGGTGTTGAAGTGGGTGAAACTGTTGAGTTATGTGCTGGTGATGATTCGGCTGTTAGATTAGAAGATACAAGTACGTTCAACTGCCAAGCAGGTGATGAGCCAAACCCAGCAAACGAAAATAGAGAATCGCGATGGACTCAATGGGTATATGGCACTTTTAGTGATATTACTACCGGCCCTGCTGTAAACGAAAAAATAATCATAAATGGTGTTTCTTATACCAATGCTGATTTGCCAATTTACGGCACCCCTACTCAACAGCCAAATCCTCCTGGGTCAATAACTGTTCCAAATGCAGAAACTGATGACATACAGATGCCAACATCGGCACTTGTTGGAGAAAGATTTGAAGTAACTATACGAAGTTTTAATATATGTAACCCATTTAGTACTAATAATGATTTAAACCCACCACAGGGAGGAGCAAATAATGTATTTGAGATTAATGGGCCTGGAGGTACCGAACAAGCAGGCTTAAATGCAATAACGGGTGGAGTTAACTTTTATGCAAATGACAATCCAATAACACGACCATTTGATATAATAATAGCCCCCAAGCCCCCAGTTCCAACAGCAGGAGATAAAGATTATTGCTATGGAACCGACCTTACAGCTGGTGGAAACCCAGGGTTTGAAATTACGCCAGGTGCTTTGTCGGTAGCAACCGAATGGTATGAAGATAACGGTGGGCTAGTTGATTTTGGCAATCAGATTGCAAATTCAAATGGCGCTAACAGTAATGAACTGGAGGCAGCAGAATACACAGGGGCAGGAGTGGTTGGCACTGGATTTTCCGGAACCGATGTGGGTACGTATTACGTTTGGGGTAGGTACTCTTCTAATACAGGCACCCAAAATTGTTGGAGTGATCCCGTACGAATACAATTTGATGTACGCGAACAGATGACCCAGCCTGGCACTATCACTTCCCCTAGTGGGCCTTTTAATTTTGATATTTGTGCCGATGCTCCTAATATAACTTTTACTGCCCCAGACCCTACAGGTACAGGAACTCCTGGAGGAGCTTGGGTGTATGAGTGGTCTTTTGCAGGAGGAACCTTAAATGACGACCTTAGTTTCGTAGGACCTACCAATGGCCCAAGTGTAGATGTTGATATTACCAGTACTACTGCTTCTGGTTTGCGTAGAGTACGAGTAAGAAAAGTATATTCCAATGGAGACGATAATGGAAGTAATTGCCCTTCTACACGAAGAACATTTGATTTTAATATAGACCCAGTTTCGGTAGGAGGAACTTTAACAGCTACTAATACGGCTATCTGTTTAGGCGATCCTACAGGAAATATAACCCTTTCGGGAAATACAGGAACAATTACAGGTTGGGAAGTAAATTTTAATGGTGGAGGTTTTATAGCAGATGGAGCTTTGGGAGTGGTAAACCCCATTAATCCAACGCCTGCAACTGCTGGTACTTACGAGTACAGAGCAAATGTTAGAAGCGGAGTTTGTAGCATAGTACAAAGTAGTACGGTAACTGTAACCGTTAACCCAGTTCCTCCTCAACCCACCATTTCTACCTCTGGTTCAATCGTTTGTGTAGGCACTAATGTAACATTAACCTCATCAAATACCAACGCAGATTCTTACCAATGGTATAAAGATGGGGTTGCCGTTGTCGGAGAAACAAATCAGTCGATTGTGTTAAACACGGTAGTAGAAAGTGGTAGCTATACCGTTGAAGTAATTGGTGTAGCACCTACCAATTGTACTAGTGTAATTTCCGACCCAGAAACAGTACGTATTGAACCTTTGCCAACAGCCTCCAACCCAATAGGAGGCGGAGCTGTTTGTGGGGGCAGCCCAGCTCCTGATATTATTTGGACCTTAACTGGTCGTCCACCATTCAATATTACTTATACACGAACAGAAACAGTAGTAGGAGCTGCTGTAGTAACTACAAATATTGTTAATTATACACCACCGGAAGCATTTCCAGGACCATATACTTTTACAATTTCAGCCCCAAATCCTCCATCTGTGGCAACCGAAGTGTATGAATATGAAATAACTGTTTTAGATGACGATGTAATTGCTCCTAATAACCTTACTTGTTCAGGAACTTCTCTGGGTACCATACCAGCAACTGTTTCCATTGGAGGAACGGCTCCAACTTTCGTGACTGGGCCAACACTATCTCCTGACATTGTTTGTGTGGATGGTGGTAGTACTACTGACCCAACTTTATTATTTAGACTTGATGCCGCAAACGTTAGCGGGGTTGGCTTTGTGCTAACTTATACCATTGATGGTAGTGCCAACAGAACTAAAATTTTTGATACAGATGCTTCAGGCGACCCTGTTGCAGCCGTAACATTTAATGATGCAGAATTAAACACTGTTGCACCAAGCCCACATGTGATTAATATTGTTTCCATATTAAGCCCTTCTTTTTGCCTTTCCACTTTTAATATTCCTTTAAACTTTACGGTTAGGCCTCTACCTGTAATCACTACTCAACCTATTAATGAAGAAATTTGTGAAAATGGCACAGTATCTTTTATTTCTGCTGCAACAGGCACTAATTTATCTTTCCAATGGCAAGAAGATCCTGATGGAGCAGGAGCTCTACCTTTTGTTGATATCGTAGATGGAGGTGTTTATTCTGGTGCATTAACAAATACATTAACTTTAACTAATGCACCGTTGGCAATGGATGCCAATGATTATAGAGTTATTATAACTGGTTATAATGCGCCAAGTGTACTGCCTCTATGCCCCATAACAAGTAATGAAGTAACGCTTACTGTTCGTGATTTTGCGGTAGTAACGGTTCAACCAACAGATGCAGAAATATGTGAAAATACATCGATTAACTTTAGTGTTACAGCAACTGGTACAGGTATTACCTATGTATGGCAAGAAGATAATGGCGGGGGCTTTGCAGATTTGGCAGATGGCACTGTTGGTGGAGTAATCTATGCCAATACAACAACCAATACCATTAGTATATCTAATGTAACAAATGCATTAAATGGCTATGATTATAGGGTTAAAATGACCACTACTGGGTCTTGTGAGAATTTTTCAAACCCTGCTGACCTTATCGTTAATCCTTTACCGGATGCAAACAACCTTTCTCCCGATTTATGTGAAGACCAGCCTTTGGGAAGTAATACCGTTGCTGGCCACGATTTAACGATTGCTGCTTATAGTGATGTGATCACAGGAATTGCAGGTTCCGTAGGAAGGACTATTGAGTATTATACAGATGCAGGAAGAACCAGTGGGGTTTCAGATCCAACGAATGTGGACATTAGCAACGGACTTATCATTTATACACGTGTAATTGATACAGCCATTGGTGCCACCCTATGCTCTAGTGACGAGACTATTAATTTCACAGTAAACGCTCTTCCTGTTGCCGCTGACCCTACGTTGGCAAGTAGAACTTTTTGCGAGAGTGTACAAGGTGGCCCTTTAGAGCGTACAGGTGTAAACCTAGATACGTATAACCCACAAATAAACGGTACTGCCACTATTACATGGTATCCTACATTGGCTGATGCGCAAGCTTTAACAAATCAAATTCCTGCTGGTGCTGCGGCTGGAGAGGTAGGTAATTATGAGGTATTTGATGGAGTCCCAGTAACTGCACGGGTAGTAGATGGAAACACTTGTGTTAATTACAGAGAAGTATTTTTTGTTGTTAATCCTTTGCCAGCAGCTAATCCAATTCTTGGTGCTGATACCCAATGTGTGGGTGGGCCTACTTCATTATACCAAATATCTCCTGGCTCTGCGGGTACTACTTATAATTGGAATATACATGGTGATTTTATTGTATTTGGTGGAGGAACAGTAAATGATTTCTTTGTGTTATTGCAATTTGGAACGGCTACAGTTCAAACATTAGAAGTAACTGAAATTAGTCCAGAAAATTGTGCAGGCGATGTACAGCAGTTAGTAATTACTGTGCAAGGATCACCACCAATATCAGCTATAACCGGACCTTCAGAAGTTTGTGAAAATGAAGCAGGGGTTGCCTTTAGTGTAACCAATACGGCCAATACGGATTATGCTTGGACGGTCCCTACAGGTGCGGCCATTATTAATGGGCAAGGAACTAGTGCTATTGTTGTTAACTTTGGAACAACTGGAGGAAATGTGGAAGTAATACCTACTTCACAAGGAGGAGGTTGTACAGGTGGAACCGCCACTCAGGCAGTTACTGTAAACGCTTTACCAATTTTAGACCCTGCACTTAATAATACTGTGTGTAGCGATGAAGATATTGGCATTACATTAGTAGCTGCTGGAGCAAGTCCTGTGCCTGCTACATCCTACGATGTTACGGCCAATGTTAGCCCTGGGTTATTGGCCAACACAGGGCCAACAACAGGTAATGGCATATTATCCGCAGCTATATTTAACGATAATTATACTAACACTACTGGTGGTGCACTTACGGTAACTTACATCGTAACGCCCATTAGTGCTGATAACTGTAGCGGACCTACCGTAAATGTGATTGCTACCATTAACCCAGAACCAGTAATGGGCAGTGGTTTGGATGTAACCGTATGTAGCGATATTGCTATTGGGCTTACTTTAAATACTGCTGCTGGTAGTGTTGTAGCATCAACTTATGATATTATTAATGTTATAATACCCGGAGGGATTACTGCCGATGGATTAAATGTAACCGTACCGCAAGCAGGGGTTACTGCTGCTTACCTTGCTAATGATAAGTATGAAAATCTAGGTAATGCTCCGTTAGTTGTTCAATATATAGTAGTTCCCAGAAGTATTAATAATTGCCCTGGTAATCAGTTAACAATAAACGCTACCATTAACCCCAAACCTGTTATAAGTACTCTTTTGGATAATACTGTATGTAGCGATGCAGCAATTGGAGTAACGCTGAATACAAATGGCGTTTCGGTGGCAGCTACCACTTATAATTTAGTTAATGTAGCAGTACCAGGTGGTTTAACAGCTGCTGTGGGTAATGCAGCTTTTCCAACAACTGGAGTTGCAGATAACTTCATAGTGTTGGATTCATACACCAACCAAACAAACTTCCCTCTTAATGTAACCTATACAGTCCAAGGAGAAAGTGCCGCAAATTGTACTGGTGATAATCGAAATATTGTAATTACAATAGACCCTGAACCTGTTATAGACAATACCCTTAGCACAGCAGTTTGTAGTGATGTGGCTTCAGGAATTACATTTGCTTTTTTAGGCACAGCAGTTGCCGCTAACGATTATAACTTGATAGATGTTGTAATTCCGATGGGTGCAACCCCAGCAGTAACAAATGCCGCTTTCCCAGCTAGCAATCAAGCAGATAATTATATTGCTGCCGATAGTTATACCAATCAAACAGCCGCTGCTATTGATGTAGTGTATGAAGTGCGTGGTGTTAGTGCAGGTCCGGCAAATTGCGAAGGTGACAGTGAATTTATAACTTTAACAGTAAACCCTGAACCTGTAATTGATCCTGCCCTTGATGCCACTGTTTGTAGCGATGCAGCAGTAGGAATAAATTTTGCAACCGATGGCATCTCTGTTGGTGCTGCCAGTTATGATTTTGTAAACAAAGTAGTACAGGCTGGTTTAGTAGATGTTGGAAACGTACCAGTAGCTAATGGTGTTTTAGCAACATATATAGCAACTGATTCTTATACAAATACAGGTAATTCTAGTTTAACCGTAACGTATGAAGTTCGAGGAACTGCTGCAGGCACGGGCTGTGTAGGGAAATCAGAATTTATTGTAGTAACCATTGATCCGGAACCTGTTGTTAGTACAGGCTTAAATACAACAATTTGTAGTGATATCTCTATAGGAGTTACATTGGCTACTAACGGAACATCCATTGCAGCCGCTAATTATAATTTAATTAATGTAACCATTCCTGCTGGGCTTACACCCAATGCAGGCAATGCATCGTTCCCACAAAATGGGGTGGTGTCTGGGTATATTACAAATGATACATATACAAATATTACAGCCAACCCACTTAATGCCATTTACGAGGTAAAGGGCGTGAGTGGTGCAAATTGTATTGGTGATAGTGAACTTATTACGGTTATAATAAACCCAGAACCGGTGGTTAATACTTCTTTGGATGCTCCGGCTTGTAGCGATGTTGCCATTGGAGTAACCCTAAGCATAGAGGGAGCAGGTGTAGCAGCCGCTAATTATAATTATATAAATGTAACAATACCTGGTGGCTTAACAGCTGGAGGTAATGCGGTTATCCCTTCCAATGGACAAGCTGATAATTACATAAATGGAGATACTTATACAAATCAAACACTTAACCCACTTGATGTTGTCTATGAAGTGAAAGGAGTAAGTGGAATCGGCTGTATTGGCGACAGTGAATTTATAACTGTAACGATAAACCCTGAGCCGGTAGTAAGCAGTACCTTAAATGCCACTGTTTGTAGTAATTTGGCGATAGGATTAACACTTGCTTCGGATGGTGCTTCTGAGCCAGCAGTATCTTATAATGTGTTAACCGTAAGTACTCAAGCAGGAATTATAGCTGATGGAGGCAATGTCATCATACCTAGTAATGCTGTACCAGCCGGCTATGTAAGTGGAGATATATATAATAACCCTACCAGTGGCCTCTTAACGGTTACTTACGAAGTACAAGGCATAAGTGTTGCTGGATGTGTAGGAGACAGTAGATCTATTATTATAACTATTGATCCAGAACCTGTGATTGACCCTAACCTTGATGTTACGGTGTGTAGCGATGATGCTACGGGTGTCTCTTTTTCTACCATTGGTACATCCGTGGCAGCAAATAATTATAATGTAAAAGCAGTTACAATTCCTGGGGGTGTTACAGCTGCTGTAGGAAATGCAACCATTCCGGGTGTTGCAGTTGGTACTGCCTATATTTTTAACGATAGTTATACCAACCAAACCGCTAACCCACTTGATGTTATTTATGAAGTAACAGCAACTAGTGCCGCTCCTTGCGAAGGGCAAAGTGAATTTATAACAGTAACAGTTAACCCTGAACCAGTAATCAGTTCAACACTAGATACAACAGTTTGTAGTGATGCAATAGTGGGTGTTATATTAAATACGGATGGTATTTCAGTAGGAGCTACTTTATATAATATTATATCAATTAATGCAGCTGTAGGTTTAGTGGCCGGAGGTGGAAATGTTGGTGTTTCGAATGGCGAACTTTCTGATTATATTCAAAATGACAGATATACAAACAAAACTTTTGGGCCTTTGGATGTTATCTATGAGGTAAGGGGAGTGAGTGCCGCAAACTGTGTGGGAGATTCTGAATTTATAATAATTACCATTAATCCTGAACCCATTGTTAATACAGGTTTAAACACAACTGTATGTAGTGATGATGCGGTAGGTGTTACGTTAGTAACAGAAGGAGGCTCTGTTGGAGCCATCGATTATAACTTAATAGCTGTTACCGTACCAGCTGGCTTAGCAGCAGATGCAGGTAATGCTGTGGTAGCAAATGGGGTTGCAGCAAACTATATTGTCGCTGACTCTTACACAAATGTTACAGGAGGGGCAATCAATGTAACTTATGAAATACAAGCAAGAAGTGGAGCGAATTGTACGGGCGATAGTGAATTTATAATTATAGCCATTAATCCCGAACCTGTGATTGATCCTACCCTTGATGCCACGGTTTGTAGCGATATACCCATTGGTATCAATTTTGGAACAGATGTTGGATCTGTGGCTGCCGCTAATTATAATTTAATTAACGTGACTGTGCCTGCTACACTTACAGCAGGTGTAGGAAACGTAGTGCCGGCAAATGGCATTGGTGCTACCTACATAGCCAATGATGTTTATACAAATACTACCAACGGATCATTAGATGTAACTTATGAAGTTGTTGGTGTAAGTGGATCTACTTGTGCAGGAGATAGCGAAATTATAACAATTACCATTAATCCTGAGCCTGTGATGAATCCAGGGCTGGATGTTACGGTTTGTAGTGATTTAGTCATAGGAGTAAATCTTTCCGGAGATGGGATTTCTATTAACCCAACATTATTTAATATTATTAATGTTACCATTCCAGGATCATTAGCTGCTAATGTTGCTAATGCTCCTATTCCTGCAAACAATCAGGTTGCTAATTACATTAGTGGTGATATTTATACCAATACAACCAGTACACCTTTAGATGTTATTTATGAAGTACGAGGGGTAAGTGGAGCTAGCTGTATTGGCGATAGTGAGTTTATAACCGTTACCATTAACCCTGAGCCTGTTATTAACTCAGGATTAAATACTGCTGTTTGTAGCGATAATGCCATTGGAGTTAACTTTTCAACCAGTGGAACATCAGTAGCGGCCGCCAATTATGATTTAATTGCAGTTACTATTCCAGGAAGTTTAACAGCAGCAGGTACAAATGTAGCCTTTCCTGCAAATGCTGTGGTTGCAGGGTATATTGCTGGCGATACTTATACAAATGTTACAGCTGGAGCATTAGACGTTACCTATGAAATAAGAGGCAGGAGTGCAGATGGCTGCTTAGGTGATAATGTAATTATTACCATAATTATCAATCCTGAACCTGTGATTGACCCTACTCTTAACATATCTGTATGTAGCGATTTAGGAATAGGATTAGTTCTTAATACCAATGGGTCTTCAATTGGAGCGGCTAATTATAACATTATAGATGTAGCCATACCTGCAGGTTTAATAGCCAATGCAGGCAATGCTGTATTTCCTGCTAATAATGTGGCATCAGCCTACCTTTCTACAGATAGATATATTAATGCTACAACTGGGCCATTAGATGTTATCTACGAAGTAAAAGGGGTCAGTTTCTCTGCTTGTATTGGCGATAGCGAGCTTATTACGGTAACCATTGAGCCAGGCCCTGTACTTGATCCAAACATGGACGATACAGTTTGTAGTGACACAGCCATTGGTGTTAATTTTGCAATTAATGTGGGCTCTGTGGCAGCAACCTCTTATAATATAGTTGGTATTACACCAAACCCTAGTTTAACTCCAGGTGTAACTAATGTGGTTATTTCAAATGGGGAGGCGGCTAATTATATAGCTGCTGATACCTATACTAACACCACCTCCATACCACTAGATGTAATCTATGAAGTACAAGGAGTAAGTGCTGCCACTTGTGTAGGGCCAAGTGAATTTATAACGGTTACTATTGACCCAGAACCTGTTATTGATAACGGGTTGAATAAATCGGTTTGTAGTGACGAAGCAGTAGGTCTTATATTAGTAACCAACGGTGTTTCTGTTGGCGCTTTAGTCTATAACATCATTAGTGTTACTATTGATTCAGGATTAACGGCTGCTGCTGGTAATGCCCCAATTCCTGCTAACAACCAAGATGATGATTATTTGTCAAATGATAGTTATACAAATACAACCGGGGCAGCTTTAACAGTTGTTTATGAAGCCAGAGCCGAAAGCGGCTCTACATGTGAAGGCGATAGTAAACTTATTACCATTACGGTTGACCCTGAGCCTATTGTAGATGCAAATCTTAATACCGATGCTTGTAGTGATAATCCTGTGGGTGTAACACTAGGTACTGCTGTAGGGTCTGCCGCTGCAAATTATAATATTGTAGCTGTAACTGTGCCAGGAACGATATCCGCAGCACCAGCAAATGCCGTTATTCCGGCTAATGGTGTTGCTCCAGGTTATTTTAGTGGTGATACTTATACCAATCAAACAGCAAACCCGGTAAATGTGATATATGATGTTCAAGCTGTGAGTACACTTAATTGTGTTGGTGATATAAGATCAATAACTGTTACCATTAATCCAGAACCCGTTATCGATCCTGCCATAACTGCCACAGTGTGTAGCGATCTAAATATAGGAGTTAACATAGGGGTTGTTGCAGGTTCAACTGCTGCTGCATCTTACGATTATTTAGATATTGTTTTAGCAGCGGGATTAACGCCTAACGTAGGAAATGCAATAATTCCTACGTTAGCACAATCTGCAGGCTATATTAATGGAGATATTTATACAAACGTAACAGCTACTCCTTTAGATGTAGTGTATGAAATAAAAGCAAATAGTGGGTTAACTTGTCAAGGCGATAGTGAATTTATAACTGTTACCATAAATCCTGAACCAGTACTCAACCCTGGACTTAATGCCACAATTTGTAGTACGTTTGATGTTGCTGGAATTATTTTCTCTACCAATGGAGTTTCTACAGCAGCTACTAGTTATAACTTAATTTCTGTAACTCCCGATATAAGTTTAGTTGCAGGCGGAGCCAATGCATTTCCTGCTAATGGAGTGGCAGATACCCATGTTCAGAATGACACCTATGAAAACACAACAAACGGAGATTTAACTGTAGATTATGTAGTAGCTCCTGTTAGCTCACAAGGCTGTATTGGAGATCAGGTAATAATTACCTTAACCGTTCGTCCTCAACCAGTGCTAAATGCCACAGTTGGAGCACCACTTTGTAGTGATGTGCCTATTGGTCACACACTTGCAGTTGTTGGAACTTCCATTGGTGCTACGGTCTATAATATTGTATCCATAAATTGGGATCCTTTAATGAGCCCAGGAGGTGCAAATGCAGGTATTGGTAATGCACAAGCGGCTAATGCCATTGCTGCAGATACCTATACCAATACTACAATGGGAGTTAGGCAAGCTACCTATGATATTGAGCCTGTTTCTGCGGATGGGTGTAAAGGAGCTGTTCAACAACTGACGTTTAACATAAACCCTGCACCTGCATTAGCAATAACACTGGATAAAATTGTGTGTGATGATGATGTTATAGGGTTAATACTTGGCTCTGCTAACAGCGTGCCTGCCTCTACTTACGATATTACAGTGAGTATTCCTGCAGGAATAACTGCAGCAGGTGGAAATGCAGTACTGCCAGCTTTTGCTCAAGCAGCAAACTATTTGTCTAATGATACATTCTCTAATGGTACAGACAACCCGTTGGTAGTAGAATATACCGTTGTGCCAATATCTGCAGCGTCATGTAAAGGCCCCCCAACTGTGGTTAGCATAACTGTTGAGCCAGATTTTACTGCCACTGCCACTAACACAAAAACTATTATCTGTAGCAATGATAATGTGAGTATTACGTTAGGAAGCCTCTCAACACCTTCTGCTGGTAGTGTTACATTTAATGTAACTGCGGTAACTTCTAACCCCGGCACGGTATCTGGCTTTATTCCTTCCTTAAACTTTTTGCCTATAGGACACGAAATAGTTGATTTCTTAGTAAATAGTGGCAATACACAAGAAACCGTTACTTATACTATTACACCTGTAGCTTCTGGTGCAGCAGGTGGAGGTGGCTGTCTAGGTGATGATATTACTGAGGTGGTAACTATTGACCCATTGCCTCAGGTAACCTCAGGGCAATTTAAGCAAGTGTGTAGTGGGGTTTCATTAGGATACTCTATTACCACAACACCAAATTTGCCAGGTACAACGTTTACTTGGCCTGCTCCAACATTGCCAGCAGGTGTTACAGGTGGAA